>Ga0314774_1000298_pt1 | contig 43108 bp, 35 predicted proteins | sample MetaGCBIA2018_FD_204515 | JGI IMG/M metagenome (GOLD analysis project Ga0314774, IMG submission 204515) | Cryopeg brine microbial communities from Beaufort Sea near Barrow, Alaska, United States - CBIA 2018 | ecosystem: Environmental > Aquatic > Marine > Coastal | place: USA: Alaska | collected... | reverse complement strand
ATCGGTATCTGGGTTGTCAATAGCGAAAACATCGATTTCATCGATGCAGAAATCATTAATGTAAACTATCATGGACTTGTAATATACGGTGGAACTAAGGATGTTCATTTTGAAGGTCTTCACTTAAAAGACAACTACGGATCATGGCAATGTTCAGACGTTTACATAGCAAACGGCACATCAGATGATTGTTCATTCAACGACACATTTGCAGAAAGAACATTCCTTGAAACAATGGACGGATGTCAAGTATTCTACATCCATGGTTATAACTCAACAATAACGAATCTTGAGATTGTAAATTGTAGTATCGGTGTTGATTATCGACTAGGTACGCACTATGGTGAAAACTTCGTTATGGATAACGTAAATGGTGTAGTATATGTACAATCAGTAAATAATACAGAACGAGCAACCGTAGTGATTAAAAACGTAACCGCAACTAACATTCAAGCAGATATCAATACTAGAGCAGCAGTTGCTATATGGGATACTGACAGTGCGTACTTTGAAAACATCAACTTAACATTCTCAGAAGAAACGACTACAGGAAACTATGGAATTCTTCTTAGAAGATTTGGTTCAGAAGACGTAATTAAAAATGTAAAATTCAAAGACGTTAAAATTCTAAACAGTGATTATGCAGCGGTTTATTACTTGAATATGAATGAAACATCAGTAATTGAAAATCTTGTTGCAGACCCTGATAATGGATATTTACTAGGAGCAGACAACACAACAGCAACTCAAACAGTAACAAACATTACATCTACTTCAAATTCAATATCAGACACAAATAACGTAATCAATGAGACTTTTGCACAATAAACAATAAACAATTAGCATAAGAATCAAAGGTGAAGTGATTATATCAAAGACCGCCAAACATTGAGTTTGGCGGTCTTTTGTTATGTTCATAATTATGAACAATATTTCCAAATAAATTCCATGATTTGTCCAAGAAATTATGGTATTATACATATAGGGGATGAATAAAAATAAATTCAAGCAATATCAATTGAATTAGAAAATATGCAGAAGTAAAACTGAAATACAGCATAAAAAGCAATTGATGATGCGTAACATAACAGTTTCCTATTTGTAGTTATTTAGTATAGTTCTTCATACTGATAACAGCAAACCAATCGAAAGGTTGGGTCGCAAAGCTATAGGTCGCAAAGCTATAGGGCCTGAAAAGGGTAGACGGATACCAAGGGAGAAAAAATGAAAAAAGCAATTAGTTTAGTAGCATTGTTAGTAGTATTCGTAAGTATGATGCAAGTTAGTGCATTTGCTTCTCAAGACACTATAACAGATGAATCAGCACAAACGCTCAATAATTTAGGAATTTTTAAAGGTACCGATCAAGGCTATGAACTTGACAGAGATATGACAAAAGTTGAAAGTCTAGTTATGTTTATTAGACTATTAGGAAAAGAGAAAGAAGCTTTAGAAACTGGAAGCAAAACATATAGATTTACGGACGTACCATCATGGGCAGAACAATATGTAGAGTACGCTTATGTAAACGGTTTGACAAACGGTATAAGTGAAACGGAATTTGGTACACAATTGATAGTAGATGAAAAATCGTATTTGACATTCATGCTAAGAGGCTTAGGTTATGATGATGAAAAAGGTGATTTTTCTTGGGCAGAAGCAAAGGAAAAAGCTTTGGATTTAGGAATTGTAAAAACATGGAACAATGACAATCCAAAGTTAACTAGAGGTGAAGTAACAGAAATTTCTTTAGCAACATTGTCAACTAATATAAAAGACCAAGAAGAAACACTTATTTATAAGTTGGTTAAAGATAAAGTTGTAAACTCTCGAGTTGCAGTTGATGCAGGAATTATTTCAGAAGAACAACTTACGAAAATCAATACTCTTATAAATGTAGAACCAACTAATGCTGCGGATTTACCTTCAAGTTTATTGTCAGCAGGAATAGTTAACGACGCAACGCCAATTGAAGCTTTCTTATCAGCAAACAATGGTAAGACAATCATATTCCCAGGTGGAACATATGAACTTGATGCCCCTCTTGATATTGTGAACTTGACAGATACAGTTATTGACTTCAAGAATACTACATTCAGATTCCAGAATGGATTCAGTGGATGGAGTTCAATAGAGAAATCAGCTGGAGGTTCATATATTGGAGATTCAATCATCGGATTCGTTGGTAATAAAAACGTAACAGTTAAAAACATGAGCATAGATGGCAACAGAGACAACATGTCAATGGATCAACGTTCAGTCGGTATCTGGGTTGTCAATTGCAAAAATAATGATTTCATCGATGCAGAAATCATTAATGTAAACTATCATGGACTTGTAATATACGGTGGAACTAAGGACGTTCATTTTGAAGGTCTTCACTTAAAAGACAACTACGGCTCATGGCAATGTTCAGACGTATATATAGCGAACGACACAACAGATACTTGTTCGTTCAACAACACATTTGCAGAAAGAACATTCCTTGAAACAATGGACGGATGTCAAGTATTCTACATCCATGGTTATAACTCAACAATAACTAATCTTGAGATTATAAATTGTAGTATCGGTGTTGATTATCGACTAGGTACACATTATGGTGAAAACTTCGTTATGGATAACGTAAATGGTGTAGTGTATGTACAATCGGTAAATAATACAGAACGAGCAAATGTAGTGATTAAAAACGTAACAGCAACGAACATTCAAGCAGCAATCAACACAAGAGCAGCAGTAGCTATATGGGATGCTGACAGTGCATACTTTGAAAATATTAACTTGACATTCTCAGAAGAAACGACTACAGGAAACTATGGAATTCTTCTTAGACGATTTGGTTCGGCAGACGTAGTTTCAAACGTGAAATTCAAAGACGTAACAATTATAAACAGTGACTACGCAGCGGTTTATTACTTGAATATGAATGAAACATCAGAAATTGAAAACCTTGTTGCAGACCCTGACAATGGATATACACTAAGAGCAGACGGCACAATAGCAATTCAAACAGTAACAAACATTACAACGACTAATAAGACAATATCAGACACAAATAACGTAATCATTGTGATTTTTGTTCAATAAACAATTAATATAAGGATCAAAGATGAAGTGATTATATCAAAGAACGCCAAACATTGAGTTTGGCGTTCTTTTGTTTTGTTCATAATTATTAACAGAATTTCCAAATGATTTACATGATTTACATGATTTGTACATAAATTTATGGCATTATACGTAGGAAATGAACAAAAACAAATTTAAGCAATATCAATTGAACTAGAAAATATGCATAAGTAAAACTGAAATACAACATAAAAAACAACAATTGATGATGCCGAACATAACAGCTTCCTATTTTGTAGGTGTTTATTATAGTTTTTCATACTGATAAGAGCAAACCAGTCGAAAGGTTGGGGCGCAAAGCTATAGGGCCTTCCTTAATTCACATTGAGGGTGGTAGCCAGATACCAAAGGAGAAAAAATGAAAAGAGCAATTAGTTTAGTAACATTGTTAGTTGTACTCGTATGTGTGATGCAAGGTAGTGCATTTGCTTCTCAAGACACTATAACAGATGAATCAGCACAAACGCTCAATAATTTAGGAATGTTTAAAGGTACCGATCATGGCTATGAACTTGACAGAGATATGACAAGAGTTGAAAGTCTCGTTATGTTTATTAGAGTATTAGGAAAAGAGAAAGAAGCTTTAGAAACTGGAAGCAAAACATATAGATTTACGGACGTACCGTCATGGGCAGAACAATATGTTGAGTATGCTTATGTAAACGGTTTGACAAACGGCATAAGCGAAACGGAATTTGGTACACAATTGATTGTGGATGAAAAATCGTATTTGACATTTATGTTAAGAGGCCTAGGGTATGACGATGAAAAAGGTGATTTTTCTTGGTCAAAAGCTAAGGAAAAAGCTTTGGGTTTAGGAATTGTTAAAACAAGCGACAATGACAATCCAAAGTTAACTAGAGGTGAAGTAACAGAAATTTCTTTAGCAACATTGTCAACTAATATAAAAGATGAAGAAGAAACACTTATTTATAAGTTGGTTAAAGATGAAGTTGTAAACTCACGAGTTGCAGTTGATGCAGGAATTATTTCAGAAGAACAACTTACTGAAATCAATACTCCTATAAATGAAGAACCTACAGTGGAAGTAACAGCAGTGGAAGAACCAGCAGTGGCAGAACCAGCAGTGGAAGAACCAATAGTGGAAGAACCATCTGTGGAAGAACCAATAGTAGAAGAACCAACAGTGGAAGAACCAACTAATGCTGTATATGTACCTTCAAGTTTATTGTCAGCGGGAAAAGTTAACGACGCAACACCAATTGAAGCGTTCTTATCAGCAAACAATGGTAAGTCGATCATATTCCCAGGTGGAACATATGAACTTGATGCCCCTCTTGATGTTGTGAACTTGACAGATACAGTTATTGACTTCAAGAATACTACATTCAGATTCCAGGATGGATTCAGCGGATGGACTTCAGCAGAGAAATCAGCTGGAGGTTCATATATTGGAGACGCAGTCATCGGATTCGTTGGAAATAAAAACGTAACAGTTAAAAACATGAGCATAGATGGCAACAGAGACGGCATGTCAATGGAACAACGTTCAGTCGGTATTTGGGTTGTCAATAGCGAAAACATTGATTTCATCGATGCAGAAATCATTAATGTAAACTATCATGGACTTGTAATATATGGTGGAACTAAAGACGTCCATTTTGAAGGTCTTCACTTAAAAGACAACTACGGATCACAGCAAGATTCAGACGTATACCTATCAAACAACACAACGGATAGTTGCTCGTTCAACAACACATTTGCAGAAAGAACAGTCCTTGAAACAAAGGACGGAGGTCAAGTGTTCTACATCCATGGTTATAACTCAACAATAACAAATCTTGAGATTAAAAATTGTAATATCGGTGTTGATTATCGACAAGGTACACACTATGGTGAAAACTTCGTTATGGATAACATAAATGGTGTAGTATATGTACAATCGGTAGATAATGTAAAACGAGCTAACATAGTGATTAAGAATTTGACTGCAACTAACATTCAAGCGGCAATCAACACAAGAGCAGCAGTAGCTATATGGGATGCTGACAGTGCATACTTTGAAAACATCAACTTGATATTCTCAGAAGAAACGACTACAGGAAACTATGGAATTCTTCTTAGAAGATTTGGTTCGGCAGACGTAGTTTCAAACGTGAAATTCAAAGACGTAACAATTCTAAACAGTGATTACGCAGCGGTTTATTACTTGAATATGAATGAAACATCAGTAATTGAAAATCTTGTGGCAGACCCTGACAATGGATATACACTAAGAGCAGACAGCACAATAGCAATTCAAACAGTAACAAACATTACATCTACCAATAAGACAATATCAGACATAAATAACGTAATCAATGAGACTTTTGTACAATAAACTATTAACGTGAAAATCAAAGATGAATTTATTATATCAAAGACCGCCAAACACAGAGTTTGGCGGCCTTTTGTTTTGTTAAGCTCTTATTATGTCCCTTTTTTAGAAGTGAATTTATATAGCGTGTGTTTACCTTATATGATATACTTAGTATCATATATCACTTGTATATATAGTCCTTATGAATCAGGAGAGTGAATGAATTGAGGAGAAAAACAAGAGCGTTAATAAACAAAAAGTCCATACTATTTTCACTTGTTGTGAGCATAATAGTTATGATTGCTTTTATTGTTTTATCAATAACTAATAAAACACCTATGACGGTTATTTCTGAAATACCAAGTCAGAGTAGTGAAAGATTAAGTCCTACCAATGATCATTTACCTGAGGTAGATGACCGAATAGTAGAAGTACCTAATGATTTGTTGCAAGAAAATACAATAAACTCATCCGACAACTTAAATGCCTTTTTAAGGCAATGCCAAGGTAAAATCGTCTTATTTCCATCAAATGCAAAATTTATATTTGATGGTCCTATAATAATCAACAAACTAACAGATATAACAATCGATTTCAATAACACAACTATTACTTATCCTGATGGATATACCGGATGGGATAGTTTAACAATTGCTAATAGTGATGTGTTCATTGGTAATAGTCTTATATCAGTAAGTGATTCTGACCAAATTGATATTCGAAGATTGATACTGGATGGAAAGAAGGATGCTATTGATCTGCTTGATCTCTGTGTTGCCATATGGATTCAAGACTCTTCAGATGTAAGAATGTTTGATTGTGAAATCAAAGAAATTAATTATCATGGCATAGTTATTTATGATGATACACCAGGGTTGTTATTTGACAACTTGGTGTTAACTAATAATTTTGGATCTCAAAACAGTTCAGATGTATATATTTCTAATTCTGAAAGCAGTTCTGCTGATTTTATTGACATAACAGCTTCTAGATTGAAATTAGAGGGCAATCAAGTGTTCTACATTAATGGATATAACACTACGATAACAGGTTTTAAAGCTTACAATTGTGGTACTGGCCTAGATTATAGAAAAGGAACACATACGGCTAGTGATATTTACATGGAAAACTGCAATGCAGTTTTATACATTCAAACGACTACACTTGAAGAAATAGCTGATGTAACTATCAATAATATTCAAGGCATCAATATATCTCCAGGAACTAATACAAATACCGGTCTTGGAATATGGAGTGCCGGTAGAGTAAGGCTAACAGATGTAGTTCTCGAGTATTCAGATGATTCAGATACTGCATTGTGGGGGATGATCATCAGAAGATTTAACGATGACTATTCTATAAAAGATGTGGTTATTACTAATTTAACAATTTCCGGAACTACAGGTTCTGTAATCTATTATAAAAATCTTGATGAAAGCGTTAAGATTAACGGATTGAAGATTCTCGATTATAAGAATAAACTCTTTAGAGTTGAAGAAACAACAGCTAGTCAGATTGTAGAAAGTCTTCAATTACCTGAAAACTACTTTCTTATTTTAGAAGATGAAATAGTTGACCCAGACAGCAAAATTGAATATTCCTTTTAAATAAGTGAATATTAGTGACTTGAATATTGCTTGAGAATAGGAGCATTTATGAATAAAGAAATAACTAGAAAACATGTTCTTACTTCATTTGTTTGGAAGTTTATGGAACATGGAGGTACTCAGATAATACAGTTCTTCGTGCAGATTGTGCTTGCAAGACTGTTATTACCTGAACAATACGGATTAATTGCTCTTGTTATGATACTTATTACAATTGCCAATGTTTTTATTCAAAATGGATTTAATACTGCATTGGTTCAAAAGAAAGAAGTAGATAATCTGGATTATTCATCAGTGTTCTGTGTTTCCTTTGTAGTCGCTATATTATGTTACATACTGATGTTTGTTTCTGCTCCTTTCATAGCTGAATTTTATAATGAGATGAAGTTAGTCAATATTATAAGAGTACTTTCACTCACAATGATTTTTGGTTCTGTGTATTCAATACAAATAGCATATATCAACAGAAATATGCTATTCAGACGATTGTTTTTTGTAAGTTTGACAGGTATTATTTTGTCAGGTATTGCTGGTATAACAACAGCCTATATGGGTTTTGGAGTTTGGGCTTTAGTCATTCAGCAATTTGTGAGCCGAATAGTATCAGTAATATTCCTGTTATTTGCCATTGAATGGAAACCGAGGTTCAACTATTCGCATAAACGGGTGATAGAATTATTCTCATACGGGTGGAAACTTCTTGTTTCCGCACTTTTAAATCAAATCTATCACGAACTACGAACTCTAATAATCGGAAAAGTCTATAGTACTTCAATGCTGGGATATTATACTCGGGGGACCCAATTTCCGACATTCATAGTTTTAAATATCGATGGTTCAGTCCAGGCGGTAATGCTTCCAACGCTGTCTGCAAACCAGGATGATCTAGTCAAGATAAAAAGAATGGTTAAAAGAACCATTACAATGAGCGCTTTTATAATATTTCCAACATTGGTAGGTTTAGCAGTAGTTGCTGATCCCTTAGTTAAGATACTCCTCACAGAGAAATGGCTTGGTTCGGTTCCATTCCTTCAAATAGCTTGTGGAGTTTATCTGTTAATACCATTGCAAAACATGAATCTACAAGTAATCAAAGCTTTAGGAAGAAGTGATATATTTCTTAAACTTGAAATAATAAAAAAAGTGATAGGCTTAGGGCTTATGATTGCAAGTATTCCTTTTGGTATATATGCTTTAGCGTTTAGTGCAGTTATTGTATCTGTGATATCGAATTATATTAACGCTCATCCAAATGAGGAGTTAATTGAATATGGTTTTTTAAAACAGTGGAAAGATATTTTTCCGACTTTTGTCTTAGCAATTATAATGGGAATAATTGCTTATTCATTTCATAACTTGGATGTCAGTCCTGTTCTATTAATACTTATTCAAATCACTAGTGGGGTGAGTACTTACTTTGGACTTGCATTCCTGATTAAACATGAAAGCCTTGTTTATATAATTGATAATATACGAAGGAGAAAAAATGATTAAATTCAGTATAATAATTCCTGTTTATAATATTGAGTCATACATAGAAGAATGTGTTTATAGTGTACTCAAACAGAGTTATGATGACTTTGAGATAATTATTGTGAATGATGGCTCTACTGATGGATCTTTAAAAGTAATCAAAGAAATCTACCAGAAACATCCCCAGAAAATCAAAATCATTGATCATGAAAACGAAGGACTTTCTGCAGCAAGAAATTATGGATTACTCGCTGCTTCAGGTGAGTATATTATGTTCTTAGATGGGGATGATTATTGGTCAAAAGATATATTATCTGAATTGGTTGTCATTACCGAAAAAGGATACGATGTAATAATTGGAAACGGGTATACAAGTGATTACGTCACCAAGATTATTGAGAAAAATCTTGGTTTGACATATTCCGAGATGAATGGATTAAATAAAGAAGATATGTTTCTTAAGTTTTTAAATGCTCCGTATAGAGGATGGACAGTATGGATGCATATTTATAGACGAGAATTCATCATAAATGAGGAATTATACCTTCGGGAAGGAGTATTCATGGAAGACGTTGAATGGACTTACAAAGTCATTCTACGAGCTTCAACAATTGGTTTTTTTGAACCTATTTATTACTATTATCGAGCAAAACGTCTTGGATCCATTACTAACAACAGTGACTTACGACAGTGGAGGGACTTAACTAGTCACTGTGAAGAATGGTTGGAACGAAGTAAAAGTGTAACCGACAGTAGAATAAGAAAAAAACTTGATGAAATACATATAAAAATGAATTATAAGATTATTAGAAATCTAGCTTTCTTCAATCAAGAAGACAGGGATATAGGTGTTGAAATAGTCAAGAATAGCAATTTTATCCATCATCCTACAAACCGCAAAGATAGATTTGTGAAGATGACCATTGATATTGTAGGCTTCAATAACTACTTAACGTTGATTAAGAATATTCAAACCTACAAGAACATACTAAAGAAAAGCTTGCGAAAAACTTAGGGGTTATAATAACTTAGCTCCAACAATAAATATACGAAAGGATTGAATACTATGAAGATTGAGAAAGTAGCATCAAGCAAAGTTACAACAATCAAAAGAAACATTCCTTTTTCTCCTCCTGATATTTCAGATCTTGAGATAAATGAAGTTGTTGAAGCGATGAAGTCAGGATGGATAACAACTGGACCAAGAACGAAAAAATTCGAAAAACAGATTACTGCTTATACCGGTGCCAAAAAAGGAGCGTGTCTGAATTCTGCTACAGCATCAATGGAGTTAACCCTAAGGATTCTGGGTATTGGTGAGGGAGATGAAGTAATTACTACTCCATATACTTACACCGCTTCAGCATCAGTTATTCATCATGTTGGTGCCAAAATTGTCATGGTTGATGTTAAAGAAGATTCACATGAAATGGACTACGACCAACTAGGCTCGCTTATTACAGAAAGAACAAAAGCAGTAATTGCAGTTGATATTGCTGGAATAATCTGTGATTATGAAAAGTTAGCTGAAATAATTGAATCAAAAAAAGATCTATTCAGACCTAAAAACCCTATACAGGAATCTTTTAACAGAGTAATTATAGTGGCTGATGCTGCACATGCTTTTGGAGCCGCATACAAAGGAGTCAGGTGTGGAAACATTGCAGATTTTACATGCTTTTCTTTTCACGCAGTTAAAAATCTTACAACAGCAGAAGGTGGAGCTGTCGTATGGAAAGATAATCCCAAAATTGATGATGATTGGTTATACAATCAATATATGTTATATAGCCTTCATGGACAATCTAAAGATGCATTTGCAAAGTCTCAAAAAGGATCTTGGGAGTATGATATTATCATTCCGGCTTATAAGTGCAATATGACTGATTTAACCGCTGCTTTTGGACTTATGCAATTGCTACGATATGAAAATTTGCTAAAACGTAGGTTTGAAATCATCGAGCAATATGATGAAGCATTTGAAAAGATGGGTTTTTCATATCTTGCACATCATGGCTCAGACCATAAATCATCAGGGCATCTGTATATGCTTCAGATTCCGGATTTTGATGAAACTCAGAGAAATGAATTGATTGTTAAAATGGCAGAGGATGGAATTTCTACAAATGTACATTACAAACCTCTCCCGATGTTGAGTGCTTACAAGAATTTAGGATTTGATATCAAGGATTTTCCAAATGCCTATAATATGTATTGTAATGAAATAACATTACCGCTACATACATTGCTATCAAATGAAGACGTATCATATATTATTGAAAGTCTTATTAAGAACTTTTATGAAATTGTGAAATTGAGGTGAGTGTGATGTATGCCAAACATATAAAAAGGTTATTGGATTTATTTCTCACTCTCATTACTATGCCTTTATGGGGGCTCTTGATTGTGTTTTTAGGGATAGTGATTTTTATTAGTGACAAAGGGAATCCTTTTCACAATGCTTCAAGGGCAGGTGAAAAGGGTGAAACTTTTGTGATGTATAAACTTAGAACAATGAAAATGAATGCTCCTGACATTAGAAATGAGGATGGATCAACGTTTAATTCTGAAGATGATCCAAGATTGACATTTATAGGTAAATGGATAAGGAAAACTAGTTTAGACGAGATTCCTCAACTGATAAATGTGCTCAAAGGAGATATGAGTATTGTTGGTCCTAGGCCTGACTTACCTGAGCAAATCAAATTATATGTAGGGGAAGAACAGAGAAAGCTTGAAGTTCGACCCGGTATTACAGGGTATAATCAAGCATATTTTCGAAATACTATACCGTGGAAAGATAGGATTGTGAATGACATCTATTATATTAACCATTTAACTTTTATTATGGACGTAAAGGTTTTTATAAAGACGATTACATCGGTTCTAAAAATGGATTCAGTTTATGTGAACAATGAGAAAAAGTAAAACAAGGGAGTTTAATCCATGAAGATATTATATATAGCAACATCCTTTCCCGAGCCTGAAAAAGGAGCGACAATCTATACTGATTTAGCAGAAGAGCTATATAATGATGGACATCAGATCACTGTCGTTGTATCTGAACAAACGAGAAATCTGAGCCATAACAGATTGAAAAAGGAACGGGGCGTTGATGTCCTTCGAGTAGTTGTGGGCAATTATTATGACGTTAATTTCATAGCAAAGGGTATCGTTATGGTTTTACTTCCTTTTAGAATGAAAAGGGGAATAAGTAAATTCTTTAAGAATAAGAACTTTGACTTAATACTCTTTGAGGCACCTCCGGTTACGAATGCCGGAATTGTCAGTTGGGCAAAGAAGAAGTTCGGGTGCTCTTCTTTTCTGATGATGAAAGATATATTTCCGCAAAATGCCGTTGATCTTGGATTGATGAAAAAGAAAAGCATTATATATAATTACTTTAAGAAAAAGGAAAAGGATTTATATCATTCAGCTGATATTATTGGATGTATGTCAAAAGCAAATAGGAATTATATACTGAAACATAACAAAGAACTTGACTCTGATAATATTGTCCTTTTTCCAAATACAAAAAGAGTCATTAATAAAACAGTTGATGATGAGTTATTATCTGATAATTCAACACTAAGAGAAAAGTATGAGATTCCGCTAAATGCGTGTGTGTTTTTATTTGGTGGTAATATGGGAAGACCTCAGTACATTGATTTATTAGTTGATGCTATCGTTAATCTCAGAGAAGACAAAGCTATATATTTTATGTTTGTGGGAAGAGGTACGGACAGACATCTGCTGGAAGAAGCAATAGTAAGTCACAATATTAAAAATGCTAAAGTTGTTCCGAACTTGCCAAGAGATGAATATGAGAAAATCACCGAATTGGCAGATGTTGGAATTATCGTTCTTGACCCTAGATTTACTATACCTAATTACCCGTCAAGAATATTATCATATATGGAATATGCCAAACCGGTACTTGCTGCTACAGATATGGCGACAGATATTAGAGAGACTATCAACGATGCTAAATGTGGACGATGGATCCATTCAAAAGACCATGATGGATTTATTGAACAGATCAGAGCAATGGCATCATCTGATAATCTGAAAGAATTAGGAATGAATGGCAGAACATATTTGGAAGAACAATTTTCAATAAAAGATTCAGTAAAGTTTTTTGAAAGGTTTGATAATAGATGATTAAATACCTTATAGCTAAATTCATTAAAAAAATTCAATTACCTGCAATTAATGGCACTGACATGCACACTACAGCCAAGGTCTGTTCAGGATCACAAGTGGTTGAATCAAAGATTGGGAAATATAGTTATGTTGGTAATTATTGTACTGTAATCAATGTGGATATAGGTTCCTTTTGTTCTATCGCAGATTATAATATTATCGGAGGTTCAAGTCATCCTCTGGAGTGGGTATCATCGTCACCTGTATTCTATTCAGGCAGTAACGTCATGAATAAGAATTTCACTAACAAGAACTATACAACTAGTATCAAAACCTGTATTGGAAATGATGTTTGGATTGGAAGTGGATGCATCATAAAAAGTGGTGTTTCGATAGGAAACGGAGCTGTGTTAGGAATGGGTTCTGTTTTGACCAAAGACGTGGGAGATTATGAAATATGGGCTGGCAATCCTGCAAAAATGATCCGTAAACGATTTGATGATGAAACAATTAATAGATTGCTTAATATCAAGTGGTGGGATTACTCCGACGAACAATTAATGGGTAAAGCGGATTTAATGGATGATATTCATGGTTTTATCAATAGCTATAATGTGTGATATACAAGAATTGTTATCCTATAAAGTGTAAAAAGCAAGACTTGTTATCGTATAAGGTGTAAAAAGCAAGACTTGTTATCGTATAAACTGTAAAGAGCAAGAATTGTTATCGTATAAAGTCTAAGAGAGCAAGAGGGTGAGTTAAATTGAACAAGAGGTTAGCGTTGATTATCGTTCTTATAGTATCTATCATGGCACTGTCCATGCAACATGGTTTTGCTGAAACTGATGGAGAAAAACTTAAAACACTGAATCTGCTGACAGGTGATCAAAATGGTGACTTATTGGAAGATCAAAATCTGACAAGGGCAGAGCTTGCAACAATCTTATGTCAGATTAATAAGGTATTTAATGAGGCGAAAACTTTTTCTGCAGACGGCGGTTTTATTGATGTGCAATCAGAATCGTGGTTTAGTGGATATGTTAATTATTGTAGCTCACGAGGTTGGTTAAAAGGCGTAGGTAATAATAGATTTGATCCTTATGGGCAAGTTAGCGAAGAAATGGTTGCGACCGTATTATTGCGATTATTAGGATACAATCCTATCTGGGGAGAAGCAACATTCATGTGTAAAAGCATGGGCATAAAACCTTTTGTCAGTGATTCTGACGTTATTAAAAGAGGAGAAGTGTTCAGCTATGTATATAGTACATTACAAAAAAACGTTAACGAGACAAAGAGTTCGTTAGCTTCCCAAATAGGTATTCAACTAAATACAACAACACTAGTAGGAAGAACTGCGGACAATAATTCTTTTTATACAGTAAATGGAATTATTAAAGATGAAAAAGCTTTTTTTGGAAATCAACTTGATGGTGCAGGAATTATAAATATCAAGGGCAATTACTATCATATATCAGATGATGTCAAAACAACAGAAAGCATAGCTTACCAAGAATATGGTACCTATATCTTTCATGAATTCAGCAGTGGTCAGAATTCTAAAAAGGGCTATTATCTGCTATCGTCTGATGAATTTTTAGTTATGGATGATCATTACAAAGTCGTTGGTAAGGGAGAATTGCCAAATGGCAATGGTTTTGATGTAAGCTATATAAGTAATAACTTTATAATTTTTTCCGGACAAGGAAGCGATGAAGATAAGAGCTTCGTAATGGATTTTTCAGGAAACACCTTATTAGGAACCCAAAACACAACAGCAAGTCAATATATAACCATTATGGAAATGCATGATGGTAGGTATTTCACATATAGACTTACTAAATATGATGAAAACGGAATAAAATCAGTTTTGGAAGGGCTTTATGATGCAGTTGAAAAACAATCAGTCATTAGTCCAAGGGTTAATCAAACGATAGTAAAAGACCATTCAGATTATGCCATTTATACTTTAGAGCAATCCAAAACAAGCAAGGTGACTTTGATTAATCTGAAGACAAAGGCAACGGTTGTTATGGCTCAGGATATTCCGACTAGCTCAATAATTGATTGGAAAGGTGATTATCCGATAATCAGAGGACTAGTGGGCAAAGACCCTTCTACAGGAGATAACATATATAAAAGCATTGCTTATGATTATCAATTTAAACCTATAATCATTGACTCGGCATATACATCTTATGAACATTTGAAAGGGGACTATTATATATATTCAGTCATCAACAATTCGAAGGTTTTAAAAGGTGTCATCAATAAAAGCGGGAAGATCATTATTGATGCTCAATATATAGATGTCGTCTATTATCCGACTGAGAAGCAGTTTCATGTCATTGGTTCTAAGGAACAGAGAGTATATGATGAAAACTTCAAATTACTAAATAAGATTGACAAAGTTAATGACCGCTCAAAAATCAGTAAAGAGTTTTTGCTGCCTAATGGATATAAACTCTACATAACAGATAATATGGACTATATATTAAAAAATGAAAGTGATCAAACAATTAAAGAGTTTATCAATGGTTATGTGACATTTGATTATGATATGGAATTGATTTTATTCACTCAATATAGTGGACAAGATACAACAACAAATGCCTATGATATAAAAGGATTGATAATCGATGAATTTAAAAGTTATGAAAAATTGTATATAACACAAAATGGAAAACTTGTAGGAATAATAGGAAAGAAAACCTACATATTCAATAACGATTTGGCTGTTGAATACGGACCGTTTGATCAAGAGATTTATTTCAATGTGTCTCCTTGACGAAGTATAGAGTGAACTAGATATGTGAAAATGAGGTGTGGGTATGAAGTATTTGTTATTTGTTGGAAGTAGGGTAGGATATGAGGCATTGAGAATTTTTATTGAATCGAATTGCATCTTAGCTCATGTATTCATAGAAAAGGAACACAGCCATGAACATGTGAAATATTATGAAGAATCAATTAAATTATGTGAGAGCAATAATGTTTCATATAACTTAAATGCGACAAGCACAATTATTAATGGATTAATCGACAATGAGATTACCTTTGACTACATTATCAGTTTTGGTTACAGAAAAATGATTGCTGATAATGTCATAAATGCTGCTAAGATTGCTGCATTAGGAACTCACTTTTCTCCTTTACCAAGATATAGAGGATTTGCTCCTTTGAATTGGCTATTGATCAATGGTGAAAAAATGACTGCAGTTAATCTGTTTTATCTGGGATCAGAAGTTGATAGTGGCGATATAATTGAAAAAATGCAAGTGAATATCGATGATAATGATGATATTAATGATTTAATGGAAAACTGCGTAATAACCTTGAAGAAGCTTTTGATTAAGGTGATTCCAAGTCTTGAAGATCATTCTTTCGTTGCACAAAAGCAAGATAATACAAAAGCAACATTTACTTGTGCAAGAAATCCGGAGGATGGAATAATCAAATGGGAAAAGGATTCTACTAGTGTTTACAATCTTGTTAGAGCACTAACTTATCCCTACCCAGGTGCATTTACGTACTATAATGGTAAACGGATAGCTATTTGGTCATGTGAAGTTTATGACATACCTGTCTATGAAGGCGTTGTGCCAGGGAAAGTTATAAAGATTATTAGAGGTAAGGGTGTAGTGGTATTATGTAGCCAAGGAGCTGTATTGATTAGAAAAATACAAGTTGAGAATGAAAATAGTGTGATAGCAGATGACGTTATTAAAAGCATTAGAGCCACATTGGGGTAAGAATATAGTAATATCTTGGCTAGTTATCTTTGAATTTTCACATTTAAACATATGCAATTTTAGCGTTTATAGTTTGGTAAACGATAATTGCCTGCATTTCAGTAGAAGATGACATAAAAGGAGAAGTTGATGATGAAAAATATTGTAAAGGGTTTCGTAGGAAAGCTGTCGTTAAAAGATCGGATTATATTTGAGAGTGACGGTGATTATTGTGATAACACAAAAAGTCTATTCGAATATATGATTAAACAAGGAGTAAATAACAAATACCAAATGATCTGGTTAGTTGAACATCCTGAAAATTTTGAAAACAAGTCCAACATCAAATTTGTTAACATTAATGAAAAGAATTTTTTTAAGAAAATGGTCTATTACTATTATTTGGCAACAGCAAAATACGGGTTTTATTCACATAGGAATCCGCTTTTTAATTTGAATAAGAATCAGGTTTTTGTGAATTTATGGCACGGTAACGGTCCGAAGAATCCGAAATTTCTAAATCTAGGCCATAACTTTGATTATGTTCTTTACAGTGGCGAATATTTTAAACCGCTATTTGTGGATCATTTAAAATGCAGAGAGGAACAAATGCTTCCGTTAGGTTTTCCTCGAAATGATTTATTATTTATGGACAGCCACGTATTGAATAAAATTCAAGATAAGAAATACAAAAAGACCATTATGTGGATGCCAACATTCAGAAAACATAAAAATGGTCATGTTGAGTTTGAAAAAGATGAGAAATACATATATGGTGTGCCGATTCTTAGAGAAGCGGAACAATTGTTGAAACTGAACAATCGACTTGAATCAATGGATATTCAGCTGATTATTAAGTTGCATCCAATGCAAGATATGACTCACATTGAATTACATCCTCTCAGTAACATAGTGTTCATGACAAATAACATATTAAAGAAACATGATATAGAGCTTTATATGTTGTTGTCTGAAATGGATGCATTAGTTACTGATTATTCTTCTGTTTATGTAGATTTTATGTTGCTAGATAAGCCAATTGGATTTACCATTGATGATGCTGATGATTATAAGACGGGCTTTGCTTTTGATAATATCTTAGAATACATGCCAGGGCATCACATGAGTGATTTAAATAGTTTGATTTCTTTCTTTCAGGATATGTTGGATGAGAAAGATCCATATTCAGAGGATAGAGCTAGATTAATGGAAGGTATGAATTTCTATAAAAGTGACTTTTCAAAAAGGATACTCAAGTACTTTAAGATTAACTGATTGGCGTAAAAACCTCAACCATGAAAGTTGTCAACTTTCTTGATATATAGTATGATAGAATTCAATTAAAAAATTCCTGGAGGTGCCATATGAGAATTGTACATTGGGATGAAATGTTCCATCCTGATTTCGGATATCAGATAAACGTTTTAACTAAATATCAAGTGAATCAAGGTCATGAAGTTATCATCGTGACCTCGCAAAATATTGAAAACCATCCTGTCTTTAAAGGGTTTGCTGAAAATACGGATATTGAAAAAAGCGATGAATTATTTACGGAAAAGTATAGGGTAAGAATTATACGAGTACCAATTTATGGTGTCTACAGTGGGCGAGTAATATATAAACCAGGTTATGTTAAACGTGTAGAGGATTTGAATCCTGACATTATGTTCTGCCACACTCATGATACTTTTTCTGGAATATATTTCACATTGCATTCAAAAAAATCAAAATTCCCAATTATATTTGATTCTCATATGCTGGAAATGGCTTCGGCTAATCCATTCAATAAAGTATATAGATTTCTGTTCAAAAAAATAGTAACCCCAGCGATCGTTAAGAATAAAAACATAATTATCAAGACACAAGATGATGATTATGTTAATTCTTGTTTAGGGATACCTTATGAACAAACTCCATATATTTCATTTGGTACGGATACAGAGCTGTTTACACCGAATAGTGATATGAATATCAAGATCAGAAATGAATTGGATATTGATTTAGATGCATTTGTTATAACCTATGCTGGAAAACTGAAACAAAGTAAAGGTATAGAATTGTTAGTAGATACCGTTTTAGGTAAAATTGAATCAGAGAGAAATATTGTATTTGTAATTATTGGAAATCCAAATGATGAAAAAGGATATGAAGCTGAAGAAAAAATGAAACAATCAGAAAACACAATAATAAGATTTTCAACGCAAAAATATGAAGACTTAACAAAGTTTTACCAAATATCTGACCTTTGCTTATTTCCAAAACAGTGTAGTCTGAGCTTTTTTGATGTTCAGTCCTGTGGTGTGCCAGTTTTGTCAGAAGGCAATAACATTAATAGTGAAAGAGTAGGCCATAACAATGGATTCACTTTTTTAGAAGATAGCGTCGAAGACTTTCGTAGAATGATTCAACTTATAACTCAAATAAAACAAGAAGAGTATAATGAAATGAAAAAAGCATCTAGAGATTATATAATTGCTAATTTTGATTATAAAGAGATAGCTGAAAGGTATACTGACATATTAGTAGAGGAACACAATAGATTTCATAATAACTTGGAATAATATATGTATATTATGAATATAGGAGGAGAGAACCATGATAAATATTATTGGGCTTGGGTACATAGGTTTACCGACAGCGTTGACATTTGCCAAACACGGGGTTGAGGTTGTTGGAACTGATTATAACAAGGAGTTAGTTGATAAGTTACAAAAGGGACAGCTGACTTTTGAAGAAGAAGGAATTGAAGAACTGCTTAAAGCTGCTATCAATAATAATATTGTGTTCTCAACAGAGTATGTCAAAACAGATACATATATAATTGCAGTACCGACACCCTATGTTAAAGAGAGTAAAAAACTTGAACCTAAATATGTTATAGCAGCAGTCAAAAGTGTTCTTGAAGTATGTGAAAAAGGTGCTGTTATAATTATTGAATCTACAATTTCACCAGGTTCAATTGATAAGCATGTTAGACCGGAGATTGTAAATAAAGGATTGATAATTGGGAAAGATGTCCACTTGGTCCATGCACCGGAGAGAATCATTCCAGGCAATATGATTTATGAATTAGAAAACAATTCGCGTACAATTGGTTCTGACAGTATAGAAATAGGTCAAAGAATCAAAGAATTATATTCAAGCTTCTGCAAAGCTGAAATAGTCATCACAGATATTAGATCTGCAGAGATGTCAAAAGTAGTTGAGAATACATATCGTGATATTAATATAGCTTTTGCAAATGAACTTGCAATGATATGCAGAACGGGCGATATGGATGTTTATGAAATCATAAGGATAGCAAATATGCATCCAAGAGTTAATATTCTGTCGCCAGGACCGGGAGTTGGCGGCCATTGTATTTCTGTAGACCCATGGTTTTTAGTTGGGGATTATCCAGGCTTAGCAAACCTGATTCTAACAGCACGTAAGATAAATGACTCCATGCCTGAACATGTATTATCTAGAATCAGAGCCATAATGCGTGAGAATAACATTGGAGACATAACAAAAGTTGGTTTATACGGATTAACTTACAAAGAAAACGTTGATGATGTAAGAGAAAGTCCAACATTGCAGCTATTAGAAAAAATGGATGAACATCTAGCTTTTGGAATGAAAGTTTTTGATCCGTTAGTGAAAGTAAAATTGGTTGATAACCAGTATTCGGATTTTAACAAATTCATTGAAGATATTGAGATAGTAGTAATTATGGTTGCTCACGCTCATATCAAAGAAAATATGGATTCAATACAGAATAAATTCATCTTAGATACGAAGAACATATGTGCTTTTGATAAGGTATATAAACTATAGATAATTAATCAATACGAGAAGCAGGTCTTTAGGTTATGAAAACTTAAAGACCTGTTTTTTTGTGTTTAAAATAGTACATGTTCAAAATGACCAACGACCCAAGAGAAGTTGTCTCTTGGTGTATAAATGCTAAGCGTGAGCAAAGTCATTCATAAAGTGACTTTAGTAACAGATTTAATAGTACATATGGCATATATGCCGAATATGAAGTATAATATACATATATAAACTTTTGTTGCTGTGGTCTATCGGATTACAGTTGTAAGTGAAAGAATTTGTAAAATTTTCATTCAAATTTTACATAGAATAAAAACTCAGACTCGTTTTTGTGCAATAAGATTTGTACAGAAAAAGAACGCGATCCGAAGTGCTCATATACTAGAAAATTAACACTTTTTGTGGTATAGTTAATGGTAGAAAGACTGTTAGTATCATGTTTAGTAAGGGGTGAGACATTAATGACTAATACGAATATTCGGAGGGTATTTCTATCTATTAGTGATGCCGTTATGATTAACTTTATGTTTATAATTGTTTTATATTTACATTATGAGGGCAGTATTCCAATAGATATTTTTCATAAATATATTTCTTTATCTTTCATCCTAACTATTGCAAAGTTATTAATCTATAATCAATTCAAACTTTATAATAGTATTTGGGAATTTGCATCTATCGAAGAGTTAATTGATATAGTAGGTGCTGTAACAGTTGGCTTTTTCCTTGAATATGTATATTTCATCACAACGGGATTAAATCTATATTACGGTGTATTATTGCTTGCCTATTTTTTAGAAATTGCAGGTATCTCAAGCATTCGATTCAGTTATCGTGTTTTAAGGCGTTTTAGATTAAGACAATCTGTAACTAAACGAAGGCTTAATAAAACTGTCATGATTGTAGGAAGTGGAGCCACTGCTAGCATGATAGCCAGAGAAATCATTGAACATCCTGAAATACATGGTCTTCTCATTGGTTATATTGATGATGATATAACTAAACAAAATCGAATTATTTCAGGAGTTAAAGTCATTGGAAATCAATTTGATATTTTTAGCATAGTGAAGAGGTATCAAGTCAATGAGATTATTATCGCTTTACCGACTGAAAGTCCTAAAGAAATAAAAGAGCTTATTAAGGTGTGCAAACGGGCTAAAGCAGAAGTTAAGATAATTCCGGGTGTACGCGAAGTTATTGGTGGTCAAGTTTCAATGAGTAATCTTCAAGATGTTGGTATTGATGAATTACTTGGTAGAGAACCCATGGAATTTGATTTATCAGCTGCCAAAGAATTAATTGAAAATAGAACTATATTAGTTACAGGTGGCGGTGGAACGATAGGACAAGAGCTTTCGAAGAAGATTTGTGAATTGTCACCATCTAAACTAATCATTATTGATTTCTATGAGAACGATGTATACTCTTTACAAAATGAACTGACAATGGCATTTCCTGAAGTTGAACTAGATGTAATCATTGCAACAATTCAGGAAAGAGATTGTATTTATTCATTAATGAAGAATAATAAGGCTGACGTGGTTTTCCACTGTGCTGGTTATAATAATATCAAAATGCTGAAATCTAATCCGATGGAAGTTATAAAGAATAACACCTTTGGAACTCTTAATATGGCCGAAGCAGCAGGTAAATATGGTGTTGATCATTTTTTCTGTGTTTCAACCAATATCACAAATAATAACATGAATATATTTGGTGTCAGTGCTAAGATAAATGAAAAAATATTAGTAGCTTTAAACCAAACAGATGCTAAAACTAAATATACATCCATTAGAATAGGTAAAGTAATCAATACGAAGGATTCGGTCATACAGCTTTTTAAGAAACAAATAAATGAAGGTGGTCCTGTTACTGTCACACATAAAGAAATCGAAAGAGTTTTTATGACTATATCTGAAGCAGTTGTTCTGATTTTAAAAACATCAATAATGGCTGAAGGTGGTGATATATTTAATGTAGATGTGGGGAAACCATTAAGGATCTATAATCTTGCATATGACTTAATAGAACTGAGCGGATTAAAGCCTTATGAAGACATAGATATTGAGATTGTCGGACTAAGACAAGGTGAAAAGCTTCAAGGTGAAATTGTCGTTGCAGATGAATTGATGCCAACAGGCGTAAATTGCATATTTAAAGCTAAGTCAGATATTACTAAGTTTGACGAGTTAAGAGAAATTTTAATTCAAATGAGCGAGGCCGTAGATGAAGGTAATCATATTTCATTCTTCAACTTAATAGGGGCTATTCTTCCTACTTATGAGATGGATTATGACATCGATGGATCAAGCAAAAAGGTAGCTAGTTTAAACAGTTATAGAAAGTTTCAGGTGAAACATTAAGGTGAAGCATTAAGATGAAACATTAAGGTGAAGCATTAAGATGAAACATTAAGATGAAACATTAATATGAAACATTAAGAGGTGGGTAGTCATGATGAAATTCAATTTACGGAAATTATTTTTGGTGATTATTGATATTGTTCTGATAAATGTAACTTTCTTGTTTACTTTGCTTCTTCATTATGAAGGGGCTATTCCAGAAGGCATGATAGCGAAGTATTTGTCACTTGCTATTTTTTCGACATTTGTTAAGATTCTGATTTATAGATATTATGAGCTATATAGTAGTATATGGGAGTACGCATCAATTGAAGAGCTGATAAAAGTTATAACGGCAGTAACTATTGGAAATGTTTTTGGTATTATATATTTAACAACGATAGGTTTTAGACTATACTTCGGTATCTATCTTTTCGCATTAGTGTTAGAGATTATTATGATTGGTGGTGCCCGTTTTAGTTATCGAATAATACGAAGAATGAAAAAGAGGCAATCTATTATTACGCAAGGATTAAAGAAAAGTATACTCATCGTAGGTACAGGATCAACAGCTTCAGTAATTGCAACTGAAATTAAAAATCATCCGGAAGTCCATGGGGTGCTTGTAGGTTACATCGATGATGATCCTAGCAAGTATAAGAAAACTTTGGCGGGTGTAAAAGTTTTAGGTAATCATGATGATATATATAGTATCTCAAAGAGATATCATATTAATGAAATCATTCTTGCCATACCAACAGTTGATAAAGCAAATCTGAAACATATCTTGAATGAGTGTAAACGTACAGAATCAAAAGTGCGCATTCTTCCAGGTGTTCGAGAAATCATTAATGGAAAAGTTTCGATGAATAAAATTCGGGATGTAGAAATTGAAGACTTGTTAGGACGCGACTGCATAGACCTTAATTTGTCTGAGATTGCAGGATATATAGAATCCAATATCGTTATGGTTACAGGTGGTGGAGGATCCATTGGTTCTGAGATATGTCGACAAATCGTTAGCTTTGAACCTAGGCGATTAATCATTCTTGATGTACATGAGAATAATGCCTATAATATACAAAGTGAATTAAGGAAACTTTATCCTAACCTAGATTTAGATGTCATTATTGCATCAGTTCGAGATAGGAAGAACATATTTAGAATCATCGAAGGAGAGAGGCCGGATGTTATCTTTCATGCTGCTGCTCATAAACATGTACCTCTCATGGAACGTTCACCTAAGGAAGCCATTAAGAACAATACGTTTGGTACATTGAACATGGGCGAAGCGGCTTCTAAATATGGCGTTAAGTATTTTGTACTGATATCTACGGATAAAGCGGTTAATCCGACGAATGTTATGGGAACGAGCAAGAGAATGTGTGAAATGGTTATTCAAGGACTTTCACAGACCAAAACTGACACCAAGTTTGCGGCAGTTCGATTTGGTAATGTATTAGGTAGTAATGGCTCTGTTATTCCATTGTTTAAAGATCAGATTAAAGAAGGCGGACCTGTTACCGTTACACATAAAGATATCATAAGGTATTTTATGACTATCCCGGAAGCAGCGCAGTTAGTTATTCAAGCAGGTGCTATTGCAAAAGGTGGAGAAATATTTGTTCTTGATATGGGTGAGCCTGTAAGAATATACGATCTTGCCTTAGACCTCATTCGTTTAAGTGGATTAAAACCTTTTGAAGATATCGATATTGAGTTAGTTGGCTTGCGACCCGGTGAAAAATTATTCGAAGAACTGTTAATGGAAGATGAAGGACTCACGAATACGGAATTTAAGAAAATCTATATTGGTGCTCCATCACAGATTGACTACAAAACGCTTAAAAAGGATTTTATTCGATTACAAAAAGTTATTGACCAAGGTACAGATTGTGACTTAGTTGAATTACTAAGACAATTAGTACCTACATTTAGAACAAGTGAAGAAGTTAATTGTGAAGTGAACCTAATGAGTGAACATAACGGTAAATATAGAGATGCCAAGTAGTTTTTGTAAATTGTGATAAGCTACCTATTAATCATGAGGAATAACCATAAGAAAGCTTATCGTTTGTTCTTCTGAATTTATTATAGTGGGGGGGATATAATGAAACCAATATATGTAACAGAACCTGGATTGCCATTACTGGAAGAATATATTGATCAGCTTAAAGATATATGGGATAGCAAATGGTTAACCAATATGGGCAGTAAACATATGGAACTAGAACATTTAGTTAGTAAATATCTAGATGTACCTTACTTGAACCTTTTTGCAAATGGTCACTTAGCATTAGAATATGCTATTGAAATGCTTCAACTAAAGGGCGAAGTCATCACCTCACCGTTTACATTTGCATCAACAACCCATGCTATTGTAAGAGCTGGCCTCAAACCGGTTTTTTGTGATATTGATTCAAAAAGTTATACAATCGATGCGAGCAAGATTGAAGAACTCATTACAGATAAAACCTCAGCAATTATACCTATCCATATTTATGGTAATATATGCGATTTAGAGGCAATTGAATCAATTGCAACTAAATATAACCTGAAAGTCATCTATGATGGAGCTCATGCCTTTGGTGTGAAAGTGGATCAACAAGGCATTGGAAACTTTGGAGATCTTACGATGTTTAGTTTTCATGCTACTAAAGGATTTAATACCATTGAAGGTGGAGGGCTGACCTATAATAACCCGATTTATAAAAGTGCTTTAGATTCAATAAAGAACTTTGGTATAGTTAATAAGGAAACAGTCATCTATCCGGGAAGTAATGGGAAAATGAATGAATTACAGGCTGCTATGGGTATTTGTAACATGAAATACAACCAAGAAAGAATAGAAAAACGCAAAGTTTTAATTGAACGTTATGATCAAAAATTAAAAGGTGTGGAAGGAATTCAATTAATTGAATTCAAACCGAATATTCAAAGAAATTACCTGTATTATCCTGTAGTGTTTAATGATTATCACAAGACAAGAGACGAAATATATGAACAACTTAAAGTCAATGATATATATGCTAGGAAGTATTTTTATCCTCTTACAAGCGATTTTGAATGCTATGAGGGAGAATTCGACTCGGACTTAACACCAATAGCTCAACAAGTATCCAATGGTGTATTAACATTACCATTATATGTTGATTTAGGACTTGAGGTTGTCGATCGAATATGTGATATAATACTCAGTTCTAAGGATGAAAGTATGTATGTCGTCATAAATGAACAAGAAAGGATACAGTGATGGACTCGAGAATATTAGTAAGCATAGATTGTATAACTTATAATCATGAGAATTACATAAAGAAAACTATCGATAGTTTCATCATGCAGAAAACTGATTTTGACATTGAGATTTTAATACATGACGATGCTTCAACAGATGGAACACAACAAATAATTCTTGAATATCAAGAAATGTACCCTGACATTATTAAACCTTTTTTTCAGAAGGAGAATACATATTCTAAAGGTGTTAAACGAATAGGATATTTGTACAACTATCCAAGAGCAAAGGGGAAGTACATAGCAGAATGTGAAGGCGATGATTATTGGAACGACCCATATAAACTTCAAAAGCAAGTCGATTATATGGAAGCACATCCGGAATGTGGATTTTCTTGCCATGGCACATTAAAAGTGAATGATAATGAACAAAAAGTAAGTGAGGTTTGTCCCTATACGTATAGCAGAAATGTGGATTGTGGAGATTTCATACGAGGTGGAGGAGGCGTTATTGGAACAAACTCTGTTATGTATCGTAAAAGTGCGATGGAAAATCCTCCTCAATTCTTTTTTGATGCACCGGTTGGAGATTATCCAATGCAGATTTACTTGAGTTCACAAGGTCATGGTTATTACATGAATGAGATTATGTCTTGCTATCGATTTAATGCTACCGGTTCCTGGTCAAGTAAAATGTATCAAGGGAAGGAACAATTCGCTAAACAAATTGAACTTAATAACAAACTAGTGAATATGTTGAAATCAGTAGATGAGTTTACCAACCGTGAATACGAATCCATTATAAAAGCTAAAATCATTGAGCTTAATTTCAACAGAAATATTCTTGAGCGAAATATAGATGAGTTTAAGAATGGTGACTCCAAAGAGCTGTACTATTCACTACCTTTACATAGACGATGTAAAATCATATTTCAGTGCAGTTATCCGCTGCTATATCAGAACTTATGGCTGTTTAAAAAAGAGGTATTAAGATTACTAACCAATCCTAAATAAATGAAGGAGAGATAAAGGTAAGGGAAAATTTGTAGAAAACAACTTTCTTAATAAAGTCATATTTCAAGTATCCGCTAAATATTTAATGTTAAAAGGTCATAGCTATTTTTCGGCTATGGAAACATTGAAAAATTTTTCACGTGAACTACACAGTACTCATGATGCATCCATCTTCACAATACTGAAAAGTTATAAGAAAGGATTTTTTATACAGACAAGCGTACTAAAAAGTAAAATGAAAGGTAAAGGCTACTTCATCCCGGAGGTCAAGTATTTTCAGTTACATCCAATCAATAAGCGCTATTCATCTTGGATTGATGATAAAGTTAGCCTTCGCTATACGTTAGCTCCATTTAAAGAGTTTTTACCTGATTACTATTACCTTATCGAGAAGAAAAAGATTTATGTTCTACCGGACCATCCGGTGAAAGGTGACGTTTCCCTTAAAGGTATTCTTCGCTTACTTAAAGATAAAAAAGTTCTTGCATGTAAACCGATTTCGAGTACTGAGGGAACTGGATTTGAAAAACTAGAATTCAATGGGGTGAATTATTTAATCAATAATAAGATAATTAGTGAAGGTCATCTTATTGAACATCTGAAAAATCTTCCTAAACATTGTATAAGTGAATATGTTGTGTCATCAGATCAATTGAAGAAGATTAATCCCTTATCGACATCTACAGTTAGGTTAGTCACTTTACGTCAAGATAATAAAACCCATGTCGTTGCAGCCTTTCTAACCTTTGGTACTAAGGCCTCAGGTTCCGTTGATAATATTGACAAAGGCGGTGTATCCGTGGCGGTTGATGTAAAAACAGGACAGATATTACCAAAAGCCCTTTCTATCGATAAAGATAAAGATATATATGTACCAATCATGGAACATCCGGATTCGAAGGAAAAGTTTGAAGGTCAACTTGAAGCTTGGCCAAGAATGATAAAAGCAATGGAAGACATAGGTGATTATCTGCCACAACTGACTTATATGGGATGTGACGTGGCAATCACAAATGAAGGGTTCAAGATTATAGAAATCAATTCACTTCAGGAATTTATTAATTTAGAAACTTACTTTGATGTCCCTGTGAATAAGATGTATAAGGAGTTCTTCAATCGTTTGTTCGCTGACTTAGACAAAAAGAAGAAAGAGCACAAACTACAAAAACTAGTAAAGACAATCAAAAAATATAAGAAGTAGGGGTGAATAACATGGGCGACAAGGCAAAGGTATTGTCATCTCTTTTTTGGAAGTTCATGGAACGAGGTGGAACGCAAGGTGTTCAGTTTGCTGTGCAGATAGTCCTGGCTAGATTACTCATTCCTAGAGATTATGGATTAATTGCATTAGTTATGGTATTTATCACTTTGTGTAATGTGCTGATACAAAGCGGTTTTAATACAGCGCTCATTCAGAAAAAAGATGCGGATGAATTAGATTTTTCATCTGTTTTTTTCTTAACTGTTTTTATTTCTCTGTTCTTATATTTGCTGCTCTTCCTGTCAGCACCTTTAATCGGAGGATTTTATGGACACGAACGATTAGTTGGAATAATCAGAGTTCAATCCGTCGTAATCGTGCTTGGAGCCCTTTACGCCGTGCAGAATGCCTTCATAGCAAGGAATATGTTGTTTAAAAAGCTTTTCATGAGCAGCTTGAGTGCTATTGTAGTGTCTGGTGTTATCGGTGTTGTTGCTGCTACTAGGGGCTTTGGTGTATGGGCAATCGTTATGATGCAGATTAGCAATCAGCTGATAGTGGTCTCCGTTTTATGGTTTACAGTAGATTGGCGACCTAAGTTTATATTCTCGTTAAAGAGAATTGGCTCATTGTTCTCTTATAGCTGGAAACTCGTGGTTTCTGCGTTTCTTGAAACCTTTTATGAAGATTTAGTCGTATTAATCATAGGACGTTTATATCCGCCGGCTATGTTAGGTTTTTATAATCGAGGGTATCAGTTCCCGGAGCTACTTGTAAGTAATATTGACGGAACCATACAGTCGGTTTTACTACCGACATTGTCATCTAAACAAGATGAACCAGCCTTGGTTAAATCAATGGTGAAACGTGCCATTAAAACGAGTACATTTGTTATGTTTCCGATGATGGTTGGGTTGGCTGTGATAGCAAAGCCGTTAGTCATAGTGTTATTAACTCCTAAATGGTTACCAAGTGTACCTTTTATTCAAGTTTTTTGTGGTGTTTATGCCTTAATGCCATTACATACGACGAATCTTCAAGCGATAAAAGCACTCGGAAGAAGTGATGTGTTTCTTAAGCTTGAAGTGATTAAGAAAGTTGTCGGCATTTCAATATTAGTAGCCATGATACCTTTCGGCATATTAGCAATAGCCATGGGATACCTGATATCAGGGGCTATCGGTACCTTTATCAACTCATATCCTAATAAGCAACTTTTAGGTTATAATTACATGGAGCAGATTAAGGATATATTACCATCCCTTGTCATTGCATCAATCATGGGTGCTCTTATATACTCCATAGGATTCTTACCGATTCAAGGTTTGTTATTACTGATTGTTCAGACGTTTACAGGAGTCGTTGTTTACTTCCTGTTAGCATGGGCCTTTAAACTTGAAAGTTTCAGTTATATCATCCTTACTATCAAAGAAAAAATTTCAGATAGAAAGTATAAAATAGAGATTGAGAACACATAACATAAAGAGGAGATCATATGAAATCAATTTTACTCCTAGGTGGTTCGAAACAACAAATTCCAGCAATTGAATATGCAAATAAGCAAGGCTATCGAACAATATTGTGTGATTATCTAACGGATAATCCGGGTCAAGAATATGCAGACGTACATTACCTCATCAGCACCACGGATAGAGAGGCTATCTTTGAGATTGCCAAAAAGGAAAATGTTGACGGTATTATAGCTTATGCATCTGATCCGGCAGCACCCATAGCTGCTTACGTTGCTGAACAATTGAATTTACCTACAAATCCATTTAAATCAGTGGAAATATTATCCTATAAAGATAAATTCAGAGAATTCTTAACTAATCATGACTTTCCATGTCCGCATGCGGAATCATTTTGTGATGCGAATGAAGCGAAGAAATCCATAGGAAGATTTAAGTTGCCTGTGATGGTAAAACCAGTGGATGGCTCAGGAAGTAAAGGTGTTAATAAAGTCAATAGTATTGATGAGATTGACCACTATATCCAACTAGCCTTTGCTCAGTCAAGGCAGAAAGTCATTATCATCGAAGGATTTATCGAACAAGATCATCCTTATATCATTGCAGGGGACTGTTTTGTCATTAATGGAAGAGTAGAATTCTGGGGTTTCCTTAATAGCCATCGAGACTCAGCATGTAATATATATGTTCCGACAGGAACCAGTTACCCTATCCGTATTGAGGAGACTAGACTCACTCAAGTGAAAGAAACCATTCAACGCTTGTTCGATTGTCTAGATATTCGTTTTGGTGCATTTAACATGGAAGTCATGATCAATCAACAAGGTGAAATCTACATTATTGAGATGGGGCCCAGAAATGGTGGTAATATGATTCCGGATTTACTTAAAGAAGCTACAGGTAATGATATGATAGCGGCTAGCATACAACTTGCTATGGGGAATGAGTTTGGATTTGAGAATAGTCCTGTAGAAGATAAGTGTATTGCTACGCATGTACTGCATGCTAGGAAACAAGGGGTTTTCAAACAAGTCAATTATAATGAAGTAATTAAGAGCAAGCTATATAAAGAAGTCCTTTATAAGTCACCGGGTGATGAGGTGACTGGATTTGATGGCGCTAATAAAGCCATTGGAATTATCTTTATGAGCTTTGAATCACGTGATGAAATGTTCGATATACTTGAACAGCTACATTTACTTATTCAGGTTGAGTTAGAATAATAAAAGGAGATGATGAGGTATGATAAAAGCGGTAATTTTTGATATGGATGGTGTACTGATTGAGGCAAAGGATTGGCATTATTTTGCATTGAATAAAGCATTAGGGTATTTTGGCATGGAGATTAGCAGATATGAACATCTGGTAACCTATGATGGCTTGCCAACGCGAACCAAGTTGGAAATGCTCACGCTAGAGAAAGACTTCCCGAGAGGACTGCATAAGTTTATGAATAGACTTAAGCAGAAGTATACAATGGAACAAGTGGAGTTGAAATGCAAACCTGTGTTCTACCATGAATACGCATTGTCTAGATTGAAAAATGAAGGATATCAATTAGCTGTCTGTTCAAATTCAATAAGAAATTCAATTGATGTTATGATGGAGAAAGCTGATTTGGCGAGGTACTTAGATTTTATCATTTCCAACCAAGAGGTTACTAAGAGTAAACCTGATCCGGAAATGTACAATAAAGCAATTGAACGGTTAAACTTGAAGCCTGAAGAATGTTTGATCCTTGAAGATAATGAAAATGGTATAAAAGCAGCTTTGGGAAGCGGTGCACACCTATTAAAAGTTAAATCAGTTGAAGAAGTCAATTATCAGAATATAATGAAAAGGATCAAGGAAGTGGAGGGACAAGTATGTTAAATATTTTGATGCCACTAGGAGGCAAAACAGCATTTACCAGTGATGAAACATTCAAATTTCCTAAGTTATTGATTGAAATCGAATCAAAGCCTATGATTGAACATGTAATCAGAAATCTAGACATGATCAAGGATGAAAAACGATATATATTTGTTATTAATGGTGAAGATAAAGATATGTTTCATCTAGATAGTGTACTAAGGCTGCTTACCGATAATAAATGTGAAGTTGTAGTGTTAAATGGAGAGACTAAAGGCGCATGTTGCAGTTCATTGATGGCAATCGATTATATTAATAACGATGATGAATTGATCATCTGTAACGGTGACCAACTTATATTTGAGGACTTAAATAAACCACTGGATTTATTTAGAACAAAAGATGCAGATGCAGGTATTCTTAGCTTTGAAGCAGTTCACCCTAGGTGGGCTTTTGCAAGAATAGAGAATGAAAAGGTAATTGAAGCAGCTGAAAAAAGACCCATAAGCAAGAATGCCATAGCAGGATTCTATTATTATAAAAATGGTTCCGAATATGTTCAGGCGGCCATGAAAAGCATTGAAAAAGACGCCAATGTGAATGGAATTTTCTACGTAGCACCCGTATTGAATGAATTGGTGTTGGATTACAAGAATATATTTGTTTACCATATAGACGTTAAGGATTATTATACATTTAATGTACCTGAGAAAGTTAAGCAGTTCAATCGAAGTGACTATGAATAGGGGATTATTATGATTAATATTGTTATTCCAATGGCAGGACTTGGAAGCAGATTTGTTAATGCGGGTTATGAGTTACCTAAACCATTTATAGATGTTGATGGAAAACCTATGATTGTAAGAGTTATCGAGAATTTGCAAGTGAAGGACAGCCGTTTTATACTCATTGCAAGAGCTGAACATATAGACGCGCATCAGGACCTTGTGAAACGGATTTCCGAAGAATATAATGCAACCTTTGTATCCGTGGATAAACTGACAGAAGGAACCGTTTGTACGGTTTTGTTAGCGAGAGCTTATATTAACAACGATACTCCATTGCTTATCGCAAACTCGGATCAGATTGTTGACATTGAAATAAGTGACTATATTGAAGATTGTTCCAAGAGGAAACTGGATGGTTCGATACTGACCTTTATTGAAGAGGATATGAACAATAAGTGGTCCTATGCTAGGGTCAATTCAGAAGGTTTGGTTATGGAAGTCAAAGAGAAAGTAGCCATATCAGATATTGCAACGGTGGGTATTTATTATTACAGCAGAGGTAAAGATTTCGTTAATAGCGCAATTGATATGATTGTTAATAATGATAGATGCAATAATGAATTTTATACTTGTCCAACTTATAATTACGCTATTAGTAACGGACTTAACATTGGACATTATATAATCGATCGATATAAAATGCATGGACTTGGAATACCTGAAGACTTGGATAATTATCTTGAGTATTTAAAATCAGTTTAATTCGATCAATAAACACAATGTAATAATATAGAGGTTTTTCTGTTATAAGAACGTATAAAATGCAAAAGCTATTTATGGAGGAACTATATGAAGAAACACACAAAAATCATAATAGTACTTGGAGCAATCGCCGTTGTGTTATTTCTTGGCGTGATGAGTCCACGAATGTCGAACGGATTATCCTTATTGTTTGCAGAAATGCTAAAGAAGACATTGGGATCATTACCCGGAGGCTTCAAATCTTTGAGTTACATTGATTCAGACATTAGAAAAATCGCTCATTTTGCTGAGTATTTAATTCTTACCACCATAATATATTCAGCTTTGAATTATAAAATCAAGAAGAAAATTGTGATTGTAGCGATTACGTTATCCATTGTTGGTGCTATTTCTTTTCTGGATGAGGCATTTATTCAGAGGATATTTAGTCATGGAAGAACGGTAAGTATCTATGATATCGTATATGATATGCTTGGTGGTCTAACAAGCATACTTAATATATTCATCATTAATACGGCCATGAAAATTCACAATAGAAGTCTTAAAGACTATAATAAAAGTTAGATGCGATGTTTAAAGCTTTCCACATGTGGGAAGCTTTTTCAGTTACCGGAAAGTTAGGCTTTGTGTTAATGATGATTGTGAGGGGAATGCTAATTCTAACGTTAATGCCAATTCCGATGTTATTGGATAATCTTACAAAAATGATTGTTTGAACAAAATGTATAAAGTATAATGAGTTTCAGGAGGGATAATTATGTATATAGAAAAAAGAAAATTAAGCAAACTGATTATTGTTGTCATAATACTATGCATACTTATTTCGGGGACCGTTTTTATGGTTGTTGATAGTCTTAAGAAAAGTGAGCTCATAGAGGCTAAACAAATAGAGATGGAAAGAAATGATTATACTAATTCAATGATAACAACAAAGGATAATATTGATTCGATTCTTAATGGCAACATGGATGTATATGAGAAAATAAATGAAAAGAAGGACCTTAGTTTGCTAATCATTGCTGAGAGTTCAATCAATACTTATCAACGATACGATACTAATGTCGCATGGCAAAAAGAGTTCGAGAAAGTTCTTAATAACTATGTTGAATCTGATTATCATATTGATACGCTGCTTCTAAGAGGTTCCCATGTCGGTTGGGCATACATTCAAGCAATGACTGATTTGAATGGTAAAAACTATGATCTGATGATACTGGATGTTGATGAAGTATCAACCTTGCCTTTGTACTATGAGGTGTTGCTCCGAACAATCATTAAACAAAATCCAAAGATAGAGATAGTGCTTATGAACAACGAAGCATTTAATCTTAACGTAGAAACGTTGACACCCGAGAAGGAACAAACCAGGATTGAAAAGATAAATGCTTCTTATGGGGTTTCATCTTTAATAATCAATCAAAGCGATACATCGGATATTCCGGAGGGCAACAATGCTCTTATAGCAAATGCTATAATGGAAAGTCTATTGTATAACGTGCATTCAAATAAAGAAGTGAGCCATAGTTTGCCTAATATTAAAGAGGAAGAACTCGAATTGTTAGATGCAGTAACTGCAATTAAGGGAAATGTATGGCCTATATCGGTAAATGGATTTCTTCTCAAAGAAGGGCTATTGTATAATATGGTATCAAATAGTTCGTTGGAATACCAAGTAATAGAACCGCTGGTATGCTTAAGCTATATAACATTTAACGAAGGTGGTCGATTCAAAGTTTACATGAATGATGTTCTTATTGATACGGTCGATTCTTACAGTGAAGCGACAGGGGTAGGTGTTGTTCTATTCCCCTTGACAACAGAAATGAAATCAATAAGGATTCAAACTATTGACCCATCGGGATCCGGACGTTATATTATGCTCCACAATCTCCTGTTAGGCGATTTTTAAAGTAGATGGGGTAACGTTATAAGCTGTTTGGATCAGGACATAATATCATTATCGGGCACATGTGAACATTATGTGTCTAATTGGTACGCTGAAGCCATTGCATGAGCGGCATTATCATAGGTAATACCAAGAAGGAATTCTTACCTAAAGACAATGCAACAAGGGCAGAAGCTGCTAATATCTTCGCATTGTTGATTCAAATGTAGGTTGTTTATAGCATTTAACGATTAATGCATCAAATCATCTATTGAGTCATAATAAATTAACAAAAATACATAAATGAGACTAATTACCTATAAATTGTTGACTTTTATATATTGTAATGATAAAATATGAGGACAGAGAGATGCCCGTATTGATTTGTTGGGGAATAAATTGATACAAAAGGGTGCAAAAGTAGGACGAGGGTGCAGAAGGATTTAGTTAGTATTAAAAATCCATCACTATGCACAATTAAATTAAGGTTACACAACACAAGATATAGACCAATGGCAAACTAGTATGTTTAGTTAGCTTTATTTCATAATGTTATCATGTTTAAATAGATTTTTGATGATGAGAAAGAGGTACTAATATGTTGAGGTGGAAGAAGAGAATTCGTAAGATTACTTATTTGTTAACCGATTTTATATGTTTATTAGCTGCGTTTATTCTAGCTGATTATACATTTGAGGAGATTCAGGGAAAGGCTGTCATACTTAGCGGCTTTGAGCGAATCGCTTTTGTTATGCTCTTCTTTATATTTCTAACTGTGATGTATCTTATCCTCAATGTTTATGAGCATACAATTGAAGAAAGTGGAAAAATAAGTGTTAAAACATTAATAAAAATGTTCATTTCTCTTGGTATTACTAACGTGTTTATCGGCTCGATGCTCTTCTACATGCATTGTAGCTTGTCTAGAGGCTTTTTACTAGATTACAGTTTGTTAATCATTGCGCTAACAATCATAAATAGAACAATACTTAGATTTTTCAATGGCAATAAAGTAACGAACAAGAATAAGAGAAATATTCTTGTCGTCGGTCATTCATCGAGAGGCCATAAATATATAGCTGAGATTAAGAAACATGACTATCTGAACTTCAATCTCATTGGGTATGTGTATATTAAGAATAAACATCATTATGGTGATGTAGAACCTATTGGTTGCTTAGATGATTTACTGAAGATTGCAATAGATTATGTTATTGATGAAATCGCTGTTGCCAGACCATTGATGTATGATGAGCGTTTGCCGGATATGCTTGAAGCATGTCAGAATATGGGAATCACAGTAACCATGTTGTTAGAAACGCAAAATAAAGGTTCGAAAGCCCAAGTGGCAATGGTTGGTGACTTGCCGGTTCTTAAATTCCATACGGTTAGTCTGGATGAAAGTCAAATCTTTGCTAAGAGAGTATTGGATGTTATAGGTGGGTCGGTAGGTATGTTACTGTTTAGCCTTGTTTATATTATTTTGGGACCTATGATTAAGTTAGAAACGCCCGGACCTGTTATATTTAAACAAAATAGAGTCGGTAAAAACGGTCGAGTGTTTAAGGTATGGAAGTTCCGCTCAATGGGCGTTAACGCTGAAGGTGAAAAAGCTGCCTTAATGGCAAATAATGAAATGACCGGTCATATGTTTAAGATGACCGATGATCCAAGGGTGACCAAGATTGGTGCATTTATCCGTAAGACAAGTATTGATGAGTTACCTCAGTTTTACAATGTACTTAAAGGTGAAATGAGTTTGGTAGGTACTAGACCGCCAACAGTTAAAGAAGTCAAAGAATATGAAATGCATCACCTTAAGAGAATTAGTATCATGCCAGGTATTACAGGCAATTGGCAGGTGTCCGGTCGCTCGGATATCGAGAATTTTGAAGAGGTCGTTCGACTTGATAGTGATTATATTAAGGATTGGTCGATTTGGAGCGATGTTAAGATCTTGTTAAAGACGGTTCTAGTTGTTCTTAAAATGGATGGTAGCAAGTAATGGCGGATTATTGGTATGCCCTTCATGTTCCAACAGGAAGTGAAGAGAAAGTGAAACATATACTTGAACGACAAGTAACAAGTTCTTTCAAGTTTGTTATATACAAAAGGCGTATGAAGGAACGTAAGAGCGGTCGGTGGCATATGATTGACCGTAAATTGTTCCCGGGTTACATCCTCATGAACGGATTGATGACAGATGAAGCATGGCAAGAGATGAGAGAGGCTGACACAAGCTTTCATATGTTAAGGAGTGAAGATGACTACCTAACCTTATCCATGCAAGAGATTAAGATGCTCGGGATCTTGGATGAAAACGCCGATGGATTAATCAATGTTTCCAAGGCTATTATCAGCGGTGATAAGGTTGTTGTAACTGATGGTCCACTTGTGGGTCAGGAGACTCTCATTGTCAGTGTTGATAAACGTAAGGGTAGAGTTAAGGTAAAAGTGAATTTTTGTGGTAGTGAGAGAATCGTTGAACTCGCTATGGAAGTGATTGAAAAAGTCTAGTATAAGGATTGGGTGTTTCGGCCCTGATGCTGGATGTTAGACTTTATATTTTTGGGGATTGTATGGTGTATACATTGTACAGTTGTTGGAAACTAGGCTGTGTGAAGCCTGGGTGGCGAAGCTCACCCTATAGATTATAAAGAATGAGGAGTGGATTATGGAATTAGGAGCTAAGATTTATATCGCAGGACATCAAGGAATGGTTGGATCAGCAATAGTCAGAAATCTGGAATCAAGAGGATACATGAATATCATAGGTAGAACATCCAGTGAACTTGATCTAAGAAAACAAGCGGATGTAGAGAACTTTTTTGAAACTGAAATGCCGGATTATGTCATATTGGCAGCGGCTAAAGTGGGTGGGATACACGCCAATAGTACTTACCCTGCAGAATTCATCTATGATAATCTAATGATTGAAGCTAACATTATACATGCGGCGCATAGATACGGCGTTAAGAAGCTGTTATTCCTTGGAAGCAGTTGTATATATCCTAAACTATGTGAACAGCCCATTAAAGAGGAATATCTTCTTACAGGTCCATTAGAGGAAACGAATGAAGCCTATGCCATAGCGAAGATTACCGGCATTGAATTATGTAAGTTCTATAGAAGACAGTACGGCGATGACTTCATATCTGCTATGCCAACGAATCTTTACGGCATTAATGATAACTTTAACTTGCAGAATTCACATGTATTACCTGCACTTATTCGTAAGTTCCATGAAGCAAAGCTTAGCGGTTTGGAAGAAGTTGTTATGTGGGGAACAGGTAAGCCAATGAGGGAATTCCTATATGTGGATGATCTTGCAGATGCCCTATCGCATCTCTTACTTAATTATAATGAGGAAAGTCATGTGAATATCGGTACGGGTGAAGATGTTACCATTAAGGAATTAGCTGAAACGGTTAAAGACGTTGTAGGGTATAAAGGCAAGATTGTAAATGACTTGACAAAGCCGGATGGAACACCGAGAAAACTCTTGAATGTAGACCTTCTGCATTCGACCGGATGGAAACATAGTGTTGAGTTGAAGGATGGTATTGAAAAAGTATACAATTGGTATTTAAAAACTATAGAAAAAAGAATGTAACGGAAGAGCGAGGGTATTTAAATGACTAAAATAGCATTGATTACAGGTATTACTGGGCAAGATGGTTCGTTTCTTGCAGAATTGTTATTAGAAAAAGGTTATGAAGTCCATGGTATTATCAGAAGAAGTTCTTCGTTTAATACAGGTAGAATTGAGCATTTATATATTGATGAATTAATCAAAGATATGCATCATACCAGGAAAGTACAATTGCATTATGGTGATATGACGGATTCAACGAACTTGATTCGTTTGATTCGTGAGATTAAGCCGGATGAGATCTATAACTTGGCGGCGATGAGTCATGTTAAGGTATCCTTTGAGGTTCCTGAGTATACGGCTGATACTGATGGTGTTGGTACATTACGACTTCTTGAAGCCGTTCGTTTCTTAGGTTATGAGAAGAAAACGAAGGTTTATCAAGCTTCAACTTCTGAGTTGTTTGGTTTAGTGCAAGAGGTTCCACAATCTGAAACGACTCCTTTTTATCCTAGAAGCCCTTATGGAGTTGCTAAGTTATATGGTTATTGGATTACAAAGAACTATAGAGAAGCTTATGGTATGTTTGCGGTTAATGGAATCCTATTTAATCATGAATCTGAGAGACGCGGTGAGACTTTTGTAACTCGTAAGATTACATTGGCTGCTGCTAGAATTGCTAAAGGGACTCAGGAAAAGTTGTATCTTGGTAATATGGATTCATATAGAGACTGGGGTTATGCTAAGGATTATGTTGAGTGTATGTGGTTGATTCTACAAGCTGATAAACCGAATGATTATGTTATTGCTACTGGGGAGATGCATACGGTTAGGGAATTTGTTCAGTTGGCTTTTGAGAAAGCTGGGATGACTCTTCGATTTGAAGGTGTTGGTGTTGAGGAGAAGGGTATTTGTGTTGAGACTGGGAAAGTTTGTGTTGAGGTAGATGTTAAGTACTTTAGGCCTGCTGAGGTTGAGCAGTTGTTGGGTGATCCGACGAAGGCTCGGACGGAATTGGGTTGGAATCCTACGGCGACTAGTTTTGAGGAGTTGGTTAGGATTATGGTTGAGAGTGATGTGAAACTTGTTGATCGGGAAGATCGGATTAGGAAAGAGTTTGATTAGGAGAAAGTGAATATCAATTATGACTATATTAATAATACTAACCTGTTATAATCGAAAAGAAAAAACTGAACAATGTATTAAGTCGATTGTTAATAGAAAGAATTTTTTGGATTTCACTTTCATAATAGTAGATGATTTAAGTACTGATGGTACAATAGATATGCTTGAGACATTAAAAGATGATTATAATGTACATATCATAGTAAGTGATGGTAACTTGTTTTATTCTGGAGGTATGAGAAAAGGTATGAGTTATGCTCTAGAAAAAATACAGAGTAATTATGATTATATATTAATGATTAATGATGATGTTCTTTTTTTTGATCAAGCAATAGATAAATTAGTAAAGAAAAGTATTGAGAACCAGGATGCTGTAGTAGTAGGTGCAACTTGTGATTATGAACGAAATTTAACATATGGAGCGATTAAATATAGAGATGAAAAAACAATAAAATATAATACAATTGGTATTGAAGATAGATTTATAGAATGTGATACATTTAATGCCAATTGTGTTCTTATTCCTTCATTAATATTTAGAAATATTGGAGTTATAGATAAACATTACATTCATTCATTAGGGGATTTAGATTATGGATTAAGGATATCTAGATCTGGCTATAAGATATATACTTCAAATGAATATGTTGGATATTGTATGAAGAATTTATCAGAAAATACTTGGAATGATAGAAAACTAAATATTATTGAGAGAATAAAACTTAAAGAAAGCATAAAAGGAGCACCACTAAAGCCATGGTTCTATTTTTTGAAAAAGAATTTTAGTATAAGAGTGGCTTTAGTTAAGTCAATCACTCCATTCGTTAAGATAATTTTCAATCTTTAGTTAATATGTCCTGAAAGGAGAATTATTATTAAAACAAGAGTGTTAATTAGAAAGTTAATAAATATGACTGATCTAGTATATAATTGCGTTGTATTAAAATATAAAAGAATTAACTATGGTAATAATCTTAGAATTAATGGAAGAATATATTGTCATTCAGATAGTGAAAAGGGAATAATAATTGGAGATAATGTAAGAATTAATTCTTCATTGAAATCAAATCCTATTGGTGGTCCAACAAAAACGATACTCTATACTAGAGGAAATGGATGTATTAAAATTGGCCATAACGTAGGGATTAGTAACACTTCGATTTTTTCTGAAGCATCTATATTTATTGAAGATGATGTATTAATCGGAGGAGGATGTAAAATATATGATACAGATTTCCATTGGCTTGATTATAAAGAGCGAATGAACATATCAGGCTCAATATCAAAAAGAGTAACAATAAAAAAAGGAGCATTTATTGGAGCTCATACAATTATTATAAAAGGTGTAACAATAGGAAATCATTCGATTATTGGTGCAGGGTCTGTTGTAACTAAAGATGTCCCCAATAATGAGATATGGGCGGGTAATCCAGCAAAGTATATAAGAAAAGTATAGGTGTTAGATGATAAAAAGAATTTTTGTGAAACACTTTTATAAACACAAATTTATGAAGAAATGTATTTTCGATAACTATTTTTTAATAGATAAAAACACAGATTTTGAAGGAAAGAATCGCCTGAGTGATAATACAGTTCTGCTTAATTCAAAGTTGGGATACGCGTCTTATGTTGGGAAACAAACATTTCTAAAGAATACTAGGATTGGAAGATATACTTGCATTGCAGGTAATGTTAAAACAATTATTGGGACACACCCGTTAAATGATTTTGTTTCAATACATCCAGCTTTTTATTCGTTAGCAAAACAAAGTGGATTTACTTATGCATCGAAAAATATTTTCAATGAAATTAATTTTTTGGATGATAAAGAAAGGATTTCCGTTATTATTGGTAATGATTGCTGGATTTGTGAAAATGTATCTATTATTGAAGGTGTCACAATTGGAGATGGAGCTGTAGTTGCAGCTGGTGCGATAGTCACTAAAGATGTTGAACCATATGCCGTTGTAGCAGGTGTTCCTGCAAAAGTTATTAAGAAAAGGTATAGTGAGAGCATTATTAAAAGTTTGTTAGACTTTAAATGGTGGAACCAAGATGAAAAATGGATTATTAATAACTATAATTTGTTTTCTGATATCACTGAATTCGTCAAGTTTATAGATCGTAAAGAGGTGTAATATGTTTGATTATGCAATTATAGTAATTGGATATAATCGGTTGAATAGTATTAAAAGGTTGATGAATTCGTTAGATGGTTGTTATTATGATACTAATATTGATTTGATTATTAGCATAGATAAGGGAGATCATCAAGAATTAGAAAGATATGTAAATGATTTTAAATGGAAATTTGGCAAGAAAATTGTAAAATTGCATAAAAAGAGACTGGGATTAAAAGAACATGTTTTAACCTGTGGAAACTATCTTAATGAATTTAATTATGATGCAATTGCTGTTTTTGAAGATGATATCTATGTTGCAAAAGATTTCTTTAGATATATGAGAAATACTGTTGAATTCTATCATACAGATACTAGAATTGCAGGGATATCACTATATAAACATGAATGGAATATAAATGCTAACAGACCTTTTGTACCTCTTAAAACCAAAGATGATGTTTATTTTATGCAATATGCTCAGTCATGGGGGCAAGTATGGATGAAAGATCAATGGAATGAATTTTATCAATGGTTCAAAAAAAATGAACATCATTTAATAATGGATTATCAAGTACCTGTAAATATTACTGAATGGTCTGAAAAATCATGGCTTAAATATCATATAATGTATTGTATATATACTAATAAATATTTTGTTTATCCGCACATATCATTAACAACAAATTTTAGTGATATTGGCTCACATGTAACTTCAAATTCTTCAAGAATGCAAGTGGAAATATTATATGGAGATAAAAAAGAATATAATTTATGCGAACTTAATTCTCAATCTGTCAGATATGATGCTTTTTTTGAACCACAATTCATTAGTAAATACTTAGGAATTAAGGATACAGAGTTGACTATAGATTTATATGGAACAAAATCTGATAGAGTTATGAGCAAGTATCTCCTAACATCTAAATCTATGGGGTATTCAATAATTCGAAAGTTTGGTTGTCATTTCAGGCCTCATGAGGCTAATATTATTAATGATTTTACAGGTGAGATTTTTTATCTTTATGATCAAACGAATGCTATCACTAAAAGTCCTAAGGATAATTTACTTACATATAGATATGCATATGATGGAAGAAATACCAACTATTTAAATAGATACTTCATCAAATATTTTTTCCAGGTTTTAGTGATGAAGATTAAAAATAAATTGAATAAACTAAGTGGGTGAGTTTCGAATTTGAAAAACAGAAAAAATGCCTTGATTACAATAAATATACAGAAAATGAATATAAGAATAAAAAGAATGAATATAGACCAGAAAGTAGCTTTATTTATAAGCTTTGCAGTATTTGATTACTTATATATTGGTTTGTTTAGTATGATCTGTTCAAAGTTTACTAGTAATGCTAATATTGCAATAATGATTTTTTATATTCTTCAGTTTTACTTTTTCATCTCTGCAGTAGAGAATTCGAAAATTAAATTTGATATAACATCTGTAGCTATGATATGCATTGTTGTAACTGCAGTTATTATACTTTTATTAACTGAAAGGGGAGATTTTAGTTATATAAAAGATGAAAGTTCATGGATAAAGGTCCT
>Ga0314774_1000297_pt1 | contig 43187 bp, 38 predicted proteins | sample MetaGCBIA2018_FD_204515 | JGI IMG/M metagenome (GOLD analysis project Ga0314774, IMG submission 204515) | Cryopeg brine microbial communities from Beaufort Sea near Barrow, Alaska, United States - CBIA 2018 | ecosystem: Environmental > Aquatic > Marine > Coastal | place: USA: Alaska | collected... | reverse complement strand
AGTTAGATTTTTCCAAGCCATTTTTTCAGTTCCATTGATTGGTTTTAATGGGATCTATTTTAAATGTAATGATCAGATCTGTCATGCAAATTATTTGAGTTTAGGTCCTTCTCGTGCAAAGGTCTCAACAGATAGTATTCAATAAGATCCAGATTAGGACGCTTTAAGATGATTAAAGAACTTTGGCAATATATTGCAACCTCAACGGAGCTGCCTGTCGCAAAAAAGATGGGGTTTTTAAAAGAAGCGATTGCGATGGGAGCTCGCTCTAAACGATGTCAGCGGCAGTGGAATGCTCATTATCTAAGGTGTAAAGAGGTGATTGTTGCAGCGACTCAGAGAGCGGTTCAAAAACGCACGGTATTAGTCTTTGGTGCGGGTTCTTTAAATGACATTCCTTTAAGTTATCTATCATCACAATTTTTTAAGGTGATTTTGGTAGATTTGGTTTTTTTAAAACCTGCGCGTCGATTGGCTTCCAATTACCGTAATGTTGAATTGATTGAACATGACGTCACGGAATCCCTAGATTGGCTTTATCAGGGGAAAACTCTAGTGCAGCCGCCCTCCATGTGGCTAGATGATAGTTCGATTGACTTAGTGATTTCGTTGAACCTGATTACCCAGTTACCCCTTATTCCGGTTAGATGGTTAATGGATGAGTTCGATCTGTCTGAACCTGAAGCGGATATTGTCGGCAAACAACTAATTTTTGCTCATCTTAGATATCTAAAACAGTTTAGCGGAGAGGTTTGTCTTATTGCCGATAGAGTGGATATTGAATTAGATCCGTTAGGTGTCGAGTTAGATCGTTTTGATCCTTGGTGGGATGTGGAGCAGCCTAAAGTGGATATCCATTGGGAGTGGGAAGTAATGCCTTTAGGTGAAAGTAATTCTTCAAAAAGTCAAAAAAACCTAATAGGGTTTTCTATACTATAAATTGAAATTTAAGTATAAAAAACGCCGTTAAAACAGTTTGTTTTAACGGCGTTTTTGTCACTTAAGAAAAAGTTCTAAAACATCATAAACTATTTTCTAAATTGCTTCTGGACCTGTTTCTGAAGTACGAATACGGATGGTTTGTTCAATATTGGTGACAAAAATTTTACCATCGCCAATTTTACCTGTTTGCGCCGCGTTAATAATCGACTCAATCGCCGCTTCAGCCAAATCCGCCTTCACTGCAATTTCCAGTTTTAGCTTAGGCAGAAAATCAACCACATACTCAGCACCACGATACATTTCAGTATGGCCTTTCTGACGACCGTAACCTTTCACTTCGCTAACCGTCATGCCGTGAATGTCAATTTCATGCAAAGCATCACGTACATCGTCCAATTTAAAAGGTTTGATAACCGCTGTAATTAATTTCATGTGACTTCCTTAAAACGAGTAGTTTGAATGTAGTTTAAGCTGTAGTTTCTGCATCAGATGGACTATATTCTATTACAGGATAGTCTGCCAGATGCTGTCCCATTTGAATAGGGGTGTTAATGTTTATTTTTCCTAATTCTGGCAATTGTCCCTCTGGTGTTAATAAAACAACCGTCGACCCCATATTAAAACGACCAATTTCTTCCGCTTTTTCAAAGCTTAAGTTTTGTTCTGTGTAATCCCAATGTTGAATAGTGGGTGAATACTCTGGGGTGATTTTACCTTCCCAAACCGTTTCCATGCTACCGACAAAAATCGCCCCGACCATAATCAAACAGAAAGGCCCATGATCACTTTCAAAGCGGATCACCAAACGTTCGTTTCTAGCAAACAACCCTTCAATATTTCGTACAGTGGCTGGATTAACCGCAAATAGGTCGCCTGGCACATAAGTCATCGATAAGAGCTTAGCGGTGACTGGCGTATGGATGCGGTGATAATCTTTCGGCGAAAGGTAGATAACCGCAGCATCACCATTGCGGAAGGTCTTAGCGTATTCGATGTCTCCGCCTACCAATGCTTCAACCGAGTAATGGTGGCACTTAGCTTGAATAATCTTATTACCATTGATGTGGGTTGATTGACTGATTAAACCATCTACAGGACTGACCCAACAGTTTTCGCGATTATCAACTGGACGTGCATCGTCTTTCAAAGCGCGCGTAAAAAAGGCATTGAAGTGTGGATAGTTATCAAAGTTTTCATCTGCGGCTTCACTGACATTAATGCCATAAGTTTTGGTCAGTAATTTAATGATTCCATTCTTTATCCACGGCGTTTCAACCTGCATAAACCAGTGCATCATTGCAGATAGTAGATGTTTCGGAATAAAGTACTGAGGGGCGACTTTGATAAAGTCCATTAGTTTTGTCATGTTGGGTTGATGCCTATTTGTATTGTCATGTTTTGATCTATATCAAATAGAGATTTTAAAACATAAAACAACCCCTATCAATAAAATACCTTACGTTAAGGTTGTAAGTTAGAGTGGTTAGGTAAGTAACTATATGACTTTAGTGGGATTTTGGTTAGGGTTAAAGTTTGCTTTATTGTGCTAGAATTTTGTTTATCTGAAAATCATGACAGGGTTTTTTTTGGCATAGACAAACCACTTGTTAATAGATGATTCACTTTGTATTGTCTGCCTCTAATTGTATGTAGTTACGTATGTTTTGATGTATAATTCGCGCAATTAATCGAATTCTGTAAGGAAACAATCATGTCTGACATTAAAAAAGTCGTTTTAGCTTATTCGGGTGGCCTGGATACTTCAATTATCGTTAAGTGGTTACAAGACGAATATAACTGTGAAGTAGTTACTTTTACGGCTGATATTGGTCAGGGTGAAGAGATTGAACCAGCACGCGCTAAAGCGGTTGCGATGGGCGTAAAAGAGATCTATATTGAAGATCTTCGTGAAGAGTTCGCTAAAGATTTCGTCTTTCCAATGATGCGTGCTAACGCTATCTATGAAGGCGAGTACCGTCTAGGTACGTCTATTGCACGTCCATTAATTTCTAAACGTTTAGTTGAAATTGCACAAGCCGTCGGAGCCGATGCTATCTCTCATGGCGCAACCGGTAAAGGTAATGATCAGGTGCGTTTTGAGCTAAATGCCTATGCATTAATGCCAGATGTAAAAGTCATTGCCCCTTGGCGTGAGTGGGACTTAATGTCTCGTGAAAAACTGATGGCTTATGCGGATAAGCACGGTATTGTGGTTGAGAAGAAAAAAGGTCAAAAATCACCTTACTCAATGGATGCTAACTTAATGCATATCTCATACGAAGGCGGCATCATCGAAGATCCAGCCAACGAGCCAGAAGAAGATATGTGGTTATGGACCGTTTCTCCAGAGAATGCACCTGATGAATCAACATACTTAGATATTAGTTTCGAAAAAGGCGATATCAACGCGATTAACGGTGAAACCATGTCACCTGCAACGGTCATGGAATATTTAAACAAAGTCGCTGGCGCAAACGGTATTGGTCGTGATGATATTGTTGAAAACCGTTTTGTAGGCATGAAAGCGCGTGGTTGTTATGAAACACCTGCTGGAACCGTTATGCTAAAAGCGCACCGTGCTATGGAGTCTTTAACACTAGACCGTAATGCCGCGCACCTTAAAGATGAGTTAATGCCTAAGTACGCAGAGATGGTTTATAACGGTTTCTGGTTTGCGCCAGAACGTGAGATGTTACAAGCGATGATTGATAAGTCGCAAGAGTTCGTAACGGGTAATGTTCGTGTTAAATTATATAAAGGTACGATTACTGTAGTAGGCCGTACCTCTGAATACAGCCTGTTTGATGAAGCGATTGCCACCTTTGAAGAAGATGGTGGCGCTTACGATCATAAAGACGCTGAAGGTTTTATTAAACTGAATGCTTTACGTCTGAAAACAGCGGCTAAACGACGTAAATAAAGGTCGATTAATTAAAAAACAGCGTTGACTTCAACGCTGTTTTTTTATGTAGCTCTTATTTAACTGCTTTGAGAACGCAAGACTCAAACTCAAATCATATTAATACCGAGGTATTGATGAAAGATAAATCGATTAAAGTTTCTGCACCTAGTTTTAGTGCATTATGGTCCAATCCTGTCTTAATGCTAGGCTTTGGTTTTGGTTCAGGACTGCTTCCAAAGGGACCTGGTACGGCTGGAACTTTATTAGGTTTACTATTATTTATACCATTAATTCTGTGGAATGAATGGTTGGCTTGGACGGTCTTGTTATTAGGAACATTGTTTGGCAGCGCTATCTGTGGAAAGTCATCAGAATATTTAGGCGTTCATGATCATGGTGGTATTGTCTGGGATGAGTTTGTCGGCATCTGGCTGGTACTGTTGTTACTGCCTGAACAAAATATCCTATATTGGACGCTGGCTTTTGCCGCGTTTCGTTTATTTGATATTTGGAAGCCCTGGCCAATTCTTTGGGTGGATCACAAGGTAGAGGGCGGTTTTGGCATTATGCTAGATGATATTTTGGCGGCCATTTATGCGATTGCCGTTATCTGGGGTTATCATCTGTTAAAGATTAGTTGATAATTTATGAACGAGTTTCCTCGTAACCTATTGAAATTTAATCAATTAAATAGTATCAATAGAGTTTTTTTGGGGTAGATATAATAAGTTTGAATTTGGAATCTTGAGGGTTTTCAGGTATATTACGTCTCAAATTGATATTAAAAATACTTGGGAGTTAGGATAAAAGATGTTTATTCCATGTGATGATGCAAAACGTTTAATAAAAGAAAAAAATGCACAATTGGTTGATGTTCGTACTCCGGAAGAGTTTTCTATGGACAAACTTCCTGGCGCTATTAATATCCCATTACAAGATATTGACCGTGTTGGCGAAAGTATCCTAGACAAAGATATTCCAGTTATTGTCTTCTGTCGTTCTGGACAGCGTTCACATATGGCAATGCAAATTTTGTTGTCACAAAGTTTTGATGAAGTCTATAACTTAGGCTCTTTCATGGCTTGGAATCAATGTCCTGACTTATAAAAAAATTTCTGGGGTTAAAATATACCCTAGGACTTTTATCTTAAAAGCGCTTAAAGCAGATTCGTTTTAAGCGCTTTTTTTATAGCTTAAAAAAACTCAAATAATTCAACTTAAAAGGTAGATATATGAAGTTAGCGCTACATTGGCAAATCCTTATAGCACTGGTTTTAGCCGCCATTATGGGAAGCTATTCCGGCATGGAGGGCACCATTTTGGGTCTACCTTGGTTATCCGTCTATACTTTTATAGGTACATTGTTCTTAAATGCCCTAAAGATGATTGTTGTACCACTGGTCATGTCTGCCATTATCACCGGAATCGCTAATATTGGCAGTAATGGTGGTTTCGGTCGTATGGGCATGAAGACCTTAACCTATTACGTTGCTACGAGTTTTATCGCGATTATGATCGGCTTAGTGCTGGTGAATGTTATTCAACCAGGTGTGACTGGTAATCCTCCGCCGATGATTGAAGCTAATGCAGAAGTGGCTCAGGCGGTTGCAGGTAAATCTGCTGGCGATGTCGTCGATGTCTTCCTGCGCATGATACCAACTAATATTGTGGATGCGGCAGCGCAAGGACAAATGCTAGGCTTGATTTTCTTTAGTTTGCTATTCGGTTTCTTCCTAACGCAAATTAAAGGCGCAGGGCAAAAGACCATGCAGAACTTCTGGCAGGGTGTGTTTGATATTATGATGTTATTGACCGGCCTGATTATGAAGTTTGCACCATTGGGTGTATTTGGATTAGTCGCGGCATCGGTTGCCAAAACAGGTTTTGATCAATTTGAAAACCTGGCTCTGTTCTTTATGACCGTGGTGGCCGCTTTAGCTATTCACTTTATTATCGTCATGTCGCTCATTTTGCGTTATGTTGGCGGGGTTAAAAATCCGTGGTTACATTATCAGGCGATGGCACCGGCATTGCTGACTGCATTTTCAACCAGTTCTTCATCTGCAACCTTGCCGATTTCAATGAACTCCTTGGAAAAAAGAGCGGGCGTCTCTAACCGCGTGGCCAGTTTTGTACTGCCATTAGGTGCGACCGTGAATATGGATGGCACGGCGCTCTACGAGTGTGTCGCAGCAGTGTTTATCGCGCAACTGTTTGGCGTTGAGTTAGATTTCGCAACCCAACTGTTAATCGTGGTTGTCGCATTAACGACCTCTATTGGGGTTGCAGGAATCCCATCGGCCAGTTTGGTTGCCATTAGTATTATCTTGGTCGCGGTGGGTTTACCTGCGGAAGCGATTGGTTTACTGTTAGTGGTGGATAGATTATTGGACATGATGCGGACCGCTGTGAATATTTTCAGTGATTCTGTCGGTGCCGTGGTAATTGCAAAGTCGGAAGGTGAGAAAGGGGTGCTTACACAAAAGAACTTTTAGGATTGAATCGAATTTAGTCGAAAAATCCAAAACAAAAGCCCCTTCAAATTTATTTGAAAGGGCTTTTTTTATGGACGCTTTCTAGCGCTTGACTAAGAAAGTTTATTTTAAGGATTCGGATAGAATGAGTAGCTGATTATTCCTGTTCGTGAATCTTCAGAATTCTCCATTTCAAAGCCAATGCGGTGATTTTTTGCTGGCCAGAAACCTGCACCGAGGCTGTATGATGTACCATCTGAATCACTCTTATCAAGTTCGGCATAGTTTAAAGTACCGATTACGTCTATTGAGTCTGTAATCCAAGACTTAAGTCCACCTGAAAGATAATAGCCATCATCTTCTGCTTTGAGGCATGTTCCATTTCCACAAGCTTCTGCTGAAACAGTGGCATAGCTAAGCGTTGCAAAAGCATCAATTTTATCAGTTATAGCTGTCGCACTACCAATACCAATTTTGGTGGTGTCTCCTGATATGTCTATGTTATTCATTTCTTCATCTGCATAGTTATAAGAACCTAGCAAAAAAACATTTTCATTCAGTTCAACGGAGGCAGAAATTCCGTAACCCTGCAAGTCTTCTGGTAATCCATCAATGCTTACTTTAGCCAGCCCAACACCAAATGATGAGTAGCTGAAATTAGTGGCATTGGCCGAAGTGGCGAATAAAGTAACAAGTGCTAAAGGGATTGCTTTTTTTAACATGTGTAATTGCTCCGTGTAAGTATAATTAAATAAGGGTGAAATCTTTAGGAGGGTATTGTACGCATATGAATTGCAATAAATACTAGTATGTTTCTATGGGGTCATAAGTGTATTGAGACTAGTAGTTTTTAATATCAGGGGGGTGAAATATAGTTGTGTATTAGTCAGGGGGTTATGCGTGCAATTGACCCTGCGCTCACATGATTTTGTAAAGCCGCAGGACATGCCAGGCCTGGTCATTATTAACAGGGGTAATCGATCAGTTCAGGGCCTGAGACTGAAACTCTAAGTAGTTTACTTGGGCCATCTGTTAAAGCTTGCCAGTCGCCTAAAACCCAGCGATGTAGGGTTTGTTGTCCGGACTCAATTTTGTGGTGAGCAGGGCGGTGTGTGTGGCCATGGATAATGTGTTCAACATTCGGATATTGTTTAAAAAGATTGCAGGCGGCTTGGGTATTGACGTCCATAATGGCTTTTGATTTATTTTGGCTGTGTTGAGCAGAACCGTGGCGCATTTTCTGACCAATCGCAAGGCGACGTTTTCGACTGAGATTCAAGAATACCCACTGTACTATCGAGTTTCGTAGAATCGAACGCATTCTTTGATAGCCTTTGTCATCGGTACACAAGCCATCACCATGCATTATCAGGTAGGTGTGTTGATATAAGTTTACTTGATTCGGTTCTGCTAAAAATTGAATACCCGTGGCTTGCCAAAAGCCTTCTCTCATTAGAAAATCACGATTGCCATATTGACAATAAATCGGTAGGCCATTGTCTGTCAAAAATTTAAGTTTGCTAACAATCGAAGCATACTGCTTTAAACAAATGTCATCACCGACCCACATCTCAAATAAATCCCCCAGAATATAAAGCGCTTCTGCTTTTGGGGCTTCATCGATTAGGAATTTTTCAAATGCTTGGTTGATGGGGTGGTCTGGTTCGGGTTGCAAATGAATGTCTGCAACGAATAGGGTGTATGGATTCATACTGCAATTCTAACAACTTTAGAGGTTAATGGAAAGAGGGAGGAGTTGAACCTAAAAGGCAGTATCAATCTGGTGGTCTGAAAACAAAAAAGCCGAAGAGGAACTTCGGCTTTAGAGCTGTTGTCTTTCTATTGAGTTCTCAGACAATCCCTTTTGATTAGTCTTCAAGCAAGATCGTTTTGGTGATTAGAATATCTTCACGCGGTACATCCTGGTGACCCATGCGTGTTGTGGTTTCAACTTTAGCCATTTCATCTACGATATCCATACCTTCAGTGATTTTACCAAAGACCGCATAACCCCACCCTTGTGGGTTTTTGCCAGAATGGTTTAGGAAATCATTATCTTTTAAGTTAATGAAGAACTGAGTGGTGGCAGAATGTGGGTCACCGGTACGTGCATAAGCCAATGTACCACGTTCATTTTTCAATCCATTGTCAGCTTCATTTCCAATGGCAGCACCAGAGGACTTCTCTTCCATGCCTGGTAGCATACCGCCGCCTTGAACCATGAAGTTAGGGATAATGCGGTGAAAAATAGTGCCATTGAAAAAACCATCCATTACATAGTGAATGAAGTTCTCAGCGCCAATCGGTGCATTTGCATCATCTACTTCGATTGCAATATCGCCCATGGTGGTACTGATTTTAACTTTTGACATCGTTATTCCTTTATTTTCTTATTCTGAATTCTATAAGTTTTGTTTGAATTATTTGATTTGACGAGCTTTGATAATCGTGACTGTTTTAAGCGGGACATCTTTAAAACCGTTCTTAAAGCCTGTTTTTTCATTACGGATTTGATTAACGGTCTTCATCCCTTTAATAACGTTACCAAAAACGGTATACCCCCAACCTCGACCATGTTTTTCACGAAAGTCCAAGAAGGTATTTTGGGAAACATTAACAAAAAATTGCGCTGTTGCAGAGTGCGGGTCATTAGTACGCGCCATAGCCACAGTCCCTATACGGTTACGTAATCCATTGTCAGCTTCATTCTGAATCTGGGCATGGGTCTGCTTTTTCTGCATGTCAGCCGTGAAACCACCACCTTGGATCATGAAGTTTGGAATCACACGATGAAATATCGTATTGTCATAAAACTCTTCATTAACATAGCGTAAGAAGTTTTCAACCGTCTTAGGGGCTTTGTCAGGATAAAGCTCTATTACGAAACTACCTTTTGAGGTTTCAATTAAAACCTGCGGTGCTACGGCAACTGCTTTCGGTGCAGAAGCGGGCTCTGATTGGGCGAAAGCGCTGGAACTTAATGTTAAATATAGTAAGCCGATGGTGGCCGTTTTAAGGCTTAAAAATAGACCTTTTGTCATGATTCACTCCTAAGTTTTTGATTGGTTTAAGTTACAATAAACGCATTCTAACACCTAGGTCTTTCAGACCTAAATATTTATAGAGACTTTTCTAGAAATACCTCAAGAAGTTGTCTATTAATTATTATATTTTGGGTAAGGTCGCTTTTTCAAGTGAATCGAATCTCTTTCACCTTATTTGATGACAGGAAACACTATGAGTTTACAGATATTTAACACTGAAACACGCCAGAAAGAATTGTTTAGACCCATTCATGATAATAAAGTTGGCATCTATGTCTGCGGTGTGACGGTATATGATCTTTGCCATATTGGTCATGCACGTGTCATGGTGGTTTTTGATACGGTGGTTCGTCATCTACGTCTATTAGGATATGACGTGAATTACGTGCGTAATATCACAGATATTGATGATAAAATTATTAAGCGTGCCTTAGAAAATGGTGAATCCATTCAAGCTCTAACGGAGCGTATGATCAGTGAAATGCATGCCGATGAAAAAGCCATGAATGTATTACGTCCAGATATGGAGCCTAAAGCGACAGAGTATATGGCTGAAATTAAAGGCATGATTCAGGTCTTAATTGATAAAGGTTTTGCTTACCCAGCCAATAACGGTGATGTTTATTTTAAGGTCAATTCATTTGCGGAATATGGTCGTCTTTCAGGTAAAAAACTAGAAGACCTAGAGGCCGGTGCACGTGTTGAAGTGAATGAAATGAAGCAAAACCCACTGGATTTCGTTTTATGGAAAGCTTCTAAAGCCGATGAGCCAGCTTGGGAGTCAAATTGGGGAGAAGGTCGTCCAGGTTGGCATATTGAGTGTTCAGCTATGTCGACTAAGTGTCTCGGCAACCATTTTGACATTCACGGTGGTGGAATGGATCTCTCTTTTCCACATCATGAAAATGAAATCGCTCAATCCGAATGCGCGACGGGTGATCATTATGTCAACACTTGGATGCATTGTGGTTTTGTGCGAATTGATGATGAGAAGATGTCTAAATCTTTAAATAACTTCTTTACCATTCGAGAAGTCTTAAAGGTTTTTCAACCAGAAGTTATTCGTTACTTTTTATTGGCAAGTCATTACCGTAGCCCTGTCAATTATTCTCAAGAAAACTTAGAGTCTGCTAAAGCCAGTGTCGGTCGTTTATATTCGGCTTTGGAAAGTGTGACTCCAGGTCAACCGTCTGAAAATTCAGAGTATGAAGCTCAATTTATGGCGGTGATGAATGATGATTTCAACACTCCGAAAGCGATGGCCGTGTTATTTGAGTTGGCAAAAGAAGTCAATAAAACTAAAGAGGCAGGCCTGGCAGGATTATTGATTAAACTTGGCAACCAAATAGGTTTGTTAGAACAATCCCCTGAATCATTTTTTAAGTTTCAGCCAAGCGACTCAGAATTGTCGGAAGAGATGATAACGCAACTTATTGAAGAGCGAAAAAAAGCACGAGTCGATAAAGATTTTGCACGCTCAGATGAAATTAGAGATGAGTTAACTGCTTTGGGCGTTGAGTTATTGGACTCTTCAGAAGGAACGAGTTGGCGTAGAGTCTAACGTTAATCAGATAGAGCTCTTGTTACAAGGCGACTTATGGGGAGGTAGGGCGGTTGGTTGTAGTCATGTCGTGTAATTCCATATTATTTATAAGTCTTTTAAAAACAGTGTCTTATATGCGGTTACAAAAAAAATATAATTGACAAGATAAGTGAATGCTAATACAATTGGTTCATTCATGTTTCTTCATGAGTATCCTCCTCTGATTATTTCGATTGAGATAATTTATTTGAACCTTCGCTTGTCCAGCGAAGGTTTTTTTTTGCCTGTCCGAAATGAGGTTATATAGGGTATTTAGAAGGAATAAGGCCAAGACTTAATACTCCTCTCCATAATGAAAGGGCGTTAGGCTCTGATAAATCTGGTTGTTAAGGCTGATTTAAGGATTTTTAGGATCAGATTTCATACCTATATCGGGCATAACGTCTTTTAGTCGAGTGTACTTTTGCTTTAATAACGAATTGAAAATAGTGGTGTATTCCAAAACGGCTTTAACATAGGCTCGCGTTTCACTGTAAGGGAGTGAGTCAATCCACTGATCAGCCGGTAAGGAGCCTTTTGCAGGAATCCAGCTGTCGACCCTGTTAGGGCCGGCATTGTAAGAGGCCGTTGCTAACACTTTATTGCCACTGTATTTTTGACTCAAGTAACTCAAGTAAGCACTGCCCAGCTCAATATTGTTTTTCGCTTCAGTGAGTTTTGTGTAAGAGATATTTTTCGAACTGATTTTTTTACTCATGTATCGAGCGGTCTTTGGCATGAGTTGCATTAAACCGGTCGCACCTACCGGAGACTTAATATCTTTCGCGAAAGCACTTTCACGCCGCATAATGCCATATATCCAAGACGCATCAATATCATTACGTGTTGCATTCTGCATGACAGGTTGTTTGTAGGGGGTTGGAAATCTTAAACTTAAGGCATCCCACGATTTAGCTCTGGCCAAAGAGCGAATCGCTTGGGCATGTTGCTTCCATTGGTTTGCCAATACGGCCACGGCTTGCAGTTCATTTTGATCGGCTTTATTGAGAAGATGATACCATTCGCGTCGGGTGCTTAAAGGCCAGGAAATCGCTAGTAATTCTTGAATTCGCAATAATTCCGGATATTTTTTAAGCAACTCATCAGGCTTTAATTTTTTAATCGGTTTAGGGTTAAATTGATAATCTAGATTCAATCGGTCGGCGGCCATAAAAGCGTAGTAATTGCGCTGTCTAGCGAGCGTTCGATATAAATAATCGGACTCCTCAAATTGCTGGGTGGCCTCAAGTGCACGCGCTTTCCAGTAGAGCCACTGTTTAGATTGTTGTTTAACCCTTTCCATTAAATCAATGGCTTCAAGCAGGCCTGGCCAATCTGATTGTTTAATGGCTATTTGGGCTTGCCAACGCAAGCTATCTGCATTTTTAGAACCATTACGATTCACATGATGTAACAGGTCTTTAGCTTGGGGATCAGAGCGATAAGCTGTACGCAAAGCGACTTTACGTGCCAATACATTGTATTGCTGACTGCTTAAGCCGTATTGCTTATAATATAACTCAAGCGATTTTTGGGCGAGAGCTGGATCTTTAGAGGCTAATTTACGAATGCCCTGTGTGAATATTGATTTCTTAACAATTGGCTCAATGCTCTTAGGTAAAGGTTTCGAGATTAATTTGGGGTGTTTATAAACTTTTACCCATTCGTTGAGCATCTTTTGCTCTTTTCGAGAGAGATCCTTACTTAGAGTTTTCGCCAGAGAGAGTTTATGTTTATCCATGGCCAAATTAATTCTTTTCCAAATCATGCTGCCCGTGAGTTTTTTGTGTTTTCTTATCAGCTCATCAATGGGGCGACAAGCCCTGCTCAGAGTGGTTGAGTTTTCCCAAATAGGTATGGCTAATTCTAAGGCTGTATTAAGCTGTTTTGTATGGGAGAGTGCCTGGATGTAGTAGCACTGTGAATTTTGGTTTTTTTGTGGCTTATAAATTTTTGAGAACTGATCCCACTGTTTATTCTTTGCTAAATGGGTTAACCATTTAACGTAAAGAGAATCGCTTAGATAACTTTTCTTGTAAGTTTTAATGAAGTTTACAATAAGGGTGTCTGGCGTGTTTTTTAGGTGTAAACGATAGTCATGGTAAAGAACATAAGGATAGAGTGGATGATCCTTGAGTTGAACTTTATATTGGGCGATGGCTTTACGGTCATTTAGTTTGATGGATTGGTATGCGTCTAAAAAGGCCTGCTGCTGACTACTAAGTATTTTATTTGCAGCGGAGGCGGTAGCTTGGTAGCTGATTAAGCTAATTAAAAACAGGCAGGTAAATGCCAGGCGAGTGAGCTTATTTCTGAAAACTATATCGCTACCCAGATCGGAGTCAGGGTGAGAACTCCTGCAAAATAGGTTTAGACTTTTTAGAGAAATCATCAGGATTTTTTAGCTCTCCAGTGGTATTTTTAAGGTCTGTCCCGGTTTTAAATAGGCTCTTAAAGAGAGTTGATTATAGCTTGCTAGCTGCTTTGCAGAGAGTTGATTTGCTTTGGCTATGTTCCAAAGATTATCTCCATTTTTGACGTGATAATTTTTGTGTGGTGGTTTAGGTTGCCAAACGGTGACTTGAGTGCCTGGCTGAATTATTTCTGATTGTTTAATGTTGTTCCAACGTATCAGCGAATCGGTGCTCACATTGTATTTTTTAGCAACCGTCCAAAGGCTTTCACCTTTTTTAAGAGTATAGGTTAACTGGTTGTCATAGCGTGCACTGCGGATTTCTAGTTTTTGACCTTTACGCAGAGGTGCTTGAATCTCAATATTGTTCCACCTGCAGAGTGTTCTGGTGTCTACATTGTAGTAACGTCCAATGCGCCAGAGAGAATCTCCAGAAGAGACTGTGTGAATCTTTTTGATGCCTTTGTATTGGATTTTATTGGAGAAACGTTCCACTTTATCAGCATGCTGAGTCGGCACCGGAATCAGTAACGTTTTGCCAGCACGGATACGATTATCTTTTAAGCCATTTAGGTTTTGGATTTCTTTACGGGAAGTGTGATATTTTTCGGCAATAAGCCCCAGGCTGTCGCCAGGCTTAATTTTATGACGCATCCATTGAATGTCAAACAGGTTATTTTCTTGAGCAAGGAGTTGTTTGAAATGTGCTACCCGCTTCACTGGCAGCAAGATATTAAACGGTCCTTTAGGAGGCGTCGTTGATCTGAGATAGCCAGGATTAAGAGTGGAGAATAGTTCTTTAGAAACGCCAGAAAGTTTTGCAGCTTCACTCAAAGTAATCTGTTGCTTTAACTCGACTTCAGTAAAAAAAGGGCTGTTTTCTACAGGTTCTAATTCAATTCCCCAATTATCTGCTTGATTGATTATGTGCGAAACAGCAAGTAATTGTGGGACATAGTTCTGAGTCTCTTTTGGAAGATAACTTTGGATGTCCCAGAAGGTAGGTTTTGCATCCACTAAGGTATGTTTTTTCTTGTACTTCTTTATGGCTTTGTAAACATTGCCAATCCCGGCATTGTAAGACGCCAGAGCAAGTAACCAATCATTGTTGTTTAAAGCATAAAGCTTTTGCAGGTAATCTAAAGCGGCTTGCGTACTCTGAATAGTATCCTGACGGCCGTCATACCACCAGTTTTGATCTAAGCCGCACACGTGTGCTGTACTAGGAATGAATTGCCATAGGCCGACAGCACTTTGCTCAGAATAAGCGGTCGGCTGAAAGCTACTCTCTACAATCGGCAGTAGGGCCATTTCATAAGGCATATCGCGTTTCTGAACTTCACTGAGAATGAAGTGCAAGTAAGGTTTTGAACGTTTCGAAACTCGATTTAAGTGGTTCGGGTTTTTTTGGAAAAATTTTAACTGAGAATCATAGTGACCGAGGTTACCAGTGGCTAAATGAAATTGGTCATGCATTTCATCCCAAATAATAGGGTGAAAGGTTTGGCTGATATCTAACTGTTTAGGCGCATCAGGCGTAGTCTTCGCTATGACTTGTAGAGGTTGTGTTTTTTCCGTTGACACGGAGTCGGTTGGTAAAGTAACGCAGCTGGAGAGAAACAGCAGGGCAGAAAATGACAGGGAGGCGTGAGTGGTTTTTGCCAAGAGTGTCATTTTCTTTGAAGAATCAGTCAATGATTTTACCTGCCTATTAGAAGGTGTGTGTTTTGAAGAAATCGTCATATCTCAATATTACTCTAGCGAAGACCGGATGGTAAAAAATTATTTAAATTAAGCCTGTTGATCAAATTGATCTTTCCATTCACGTAAGGTCTTAAATAGGCTAGTTGGCGAGTCAGAGGCTCCACCTTTCATCAACTCGGCTTTGATAGTAGGGTTATCAAAACGCAGAAATGGATTAGTATTTTTTTCCTCACCTAACGTTGAAAGCGGACCCTTATGAATCTGAGGGTAGTCAAATAACGGTTGCTTGACGCGTTGTTGTAACTGTTCATTGTCAGGTTCGACCAGTAGTGCAAACTTAAGATTATCTGCGGTGTATTCATGTGCACAGTAAAAAGGGGTGCTGTCAGGTAGATCACGAAGTTTGATAATGGATTGACTAAACTCCTCCACGGTTCCGCCTAAAACAAGACCACAGCCAGCGGTAAATAAAGTATCGCCGCAGAATAACGCTTGTTCATTGTAAAAGCTGATGTGATTGGCTGTATGACCAGGCGTATCAAGAACAGCCAGGCTAAAGTTCGTTGTTAAGGCTATAACATCCCCTTCAGATAAACCTGTTTGAATAGTGTGATGCTGGTCTTTTGCGGGTCCATAAACGATCGCTTCAGGAAAGGCCTCTTTAAGAGCTGGGACCCCATTAATATGATCAAAATGCGTATGGGTAATAAGAATCGCTTGTAGATTGAGTTTATTCTGCTTTAGAAAATCAATCACCTGGATCGATTCACCAGGGTCTACCACCCATGCTTTATCCGCTTCATAGAGAATCCAAATGTAATTTTCATAGGTGTCTATGAGTGCGGGAAGACCAACGATATTCATAAATTTTTAACCGGCATAATTGCTATAATTGAACATATTTTAACAAATTTACACATGATTTTGTACGGCGAAGACCGAAAAGGTTAACTATGAAATTATTCGGTAGGAGAATTTAATGAAACAGGGCTTTCAACACTCTTTGAATCAATGGTATTCCACCGGTTCCGGCAGGGCCACTTTAGCGCAAGAGAAGGTTTTGATTGAGTCAGCGAGCCAAAATTTATTTGGCTACTTTTTCGTGCAACTTGGTGTGCCATCTTCGGAGTATTTAATTGCAAGCAGCCGCATCAAGTACAAGCTATTAATAGATCCATTTCTTGAATATGAGTCCACTGAAGCACTCAAAGATCCACATTGTCATTTAATTCGTGCCGAGTTGGACTATTTGCCTATTGGTAAAGAAAAAGCGGACGTGGTCTTACTGCCACATACCCTAGAATCCGCTGCAGATGCTTATTACTTGCTAAGGCAGGTTGATAGCATGCTCGTTCCGGAAGGTCATGTGATTATTACCGGCTTTAATCCCTATGGTTGCTTTATTATGCGTCACCGTTGGTTTAAAAGAGATAGGGTGTTTGAGCAAGCAAAGTTAGAAACTTCACAACGCATTAAAGAGTGGTTGCAGGTACTGGGTTATGACGTACAAGTACAAAGCTATAGCTCTGTAACTTGTTTTGTGCAACGTCCATCACAAGGGGGTTTAATCACTCTCGTTGAGTGGTTTGAAAGGAGCTTGTCTGGTTTAGGTTTACAGTTTGGTAATGTCTACTGTTTGGTGGCCAAAAAAAGGGTTGATTCGCCTACTTTAGTCGGTTCAAAATGGCATATGCCTCATTGGATGGCAATCCCCAGTCGTGGGGCCGCTTCAGCAACAAGAGCAAATTCTGAACTAATCAGAGATAACTCGAAGCGTTAGTCTTTTAGTATGACTTACTCTTAATTCAGTGGGTTTATTTAAGTTTGTAGGCGTTTTCTAAGTAACTAAAAAATATCAAGAGATCTATTTTTGGATTGTCATCTGTTACCAGCTTATCTCTTGATTAGATTCCCCTGAAATTTCAGCGAGTTTTTTCTGATGCCTGGAGAGCTCATCCTCGCTGGCCTGCATTACCCGTAAAGGTTTTCTGTTTTGCGAGTTTGCTAGAGAAATCGCCGTATTGTGACTGTCATTTTCGGCAGAATCACTGTTGAGGGAGAGTGCGGTCTGTCCGCCAGTCATGGTTAAATAGACGTCTGCCAGAATTTCCGAATCGAGTAAGGCGCCATGCAAAGTACGATTAGTGTTATCAATCCCCAGTCGCTTGCATAAAGCATTTAAAGAGTTGCGTTGTCCTGGGTAGGTCTTTCTCGCCATTTTAAGCGAGTCAGTGATGATGCAGTGATCCTCAATCTTGCCCCATCTATTTTTCTTTAATAAAGAGAGCTCTTTATTGATAAAACCGACATCGAACGGTGCATTGTGCATAATTAGCTCAGCACCACTGACATACTCCATAAAGTCTTCCACTATGGCTGAAAAAAGTGGCTTGTCTTTAAGGAAGGCATCGGTAATACCGTGAACATCAATCGCATCTTGAGGCACTGAGCGCTCAGGAAAGACATATTGATGATAATTGTTGTGGGTTAATTTACGTTTGATGAGTTCCACCGCACCAATTTCGACAATTCTGTCGCCTGTATGGGGGTCAAAACCAGTAGTTTCGGTGTCGAGTAGAATCTGACGCATTTGAGCTCTCTTTACGGTAAAATATCACACATTATTTTAATGCAAAAAATGACCAAAGGGTACGAGTTATGAGAATTAAAAAAGGCAGTCGCGTTACATTCCACTATGAGCTACGTGATGAAAACGGGGAAGTCGTTGATTCTACCTTTGATGGCGAGCCGGTTATCTATATTCAAGGCGAAGGTGAAATCATCGAAGGGCTTGAGGAGTTTTTAGAAGGTGAAGAACCAGGGTTCTCTGCAAAAGTTACTATTCCTCCGGAAAAAGCTTATGGCGTGACCAATGATGATTTAGTTGTTTTCGCGGGTCCAGAAAACTTTGAAGATGATGTGGCATTAGAGGTTGGTTCAACCGTTGAGACAGAAGATCCGGATGGCGAAACTATTGTTTTCCGTATTATTGAAATCAGTGATGATAAAGTCTATCTTGATGGGAATCATCCCTTAGCAGACCAGACATTAGACTACAAAGTAGAAGTCCTAGAAGTCCACTAAAACGTTTAGATGTTCCCGAAACTACACCACTTCTGCGTTAAAAACGGTCGAGTACAGTTGTACACTCCCTTGTTTTGCCTTGAATTGATGCAATTTCGGAACCATCTAAATCGCTTTAGATATTAGGACGGGACACTAGACACAAAAAAGCCTCATAAATTGAGGCTTTTTTGTGTCTGGATTTTAAACCTAGAGGTTTAAAGCAAAGATATGAAAACTAGTCGTCCAAGTTTCCACACTGCATATTGCCGGGAACAGCGATGTGGATTCGTTTTGGATTTGGCAGGTTTAAGCTGTCCATGGCGGTAGAGAAGTCTTGGAACGATTTGCCTGAACCCACTTTGGTGTTGAACTGTTTTTCTTCACCAATGGTAGATTGGCTAAAACCTTTGTAGTCATGCGCTGGAAAGACCATGGTCTCTTCGGGGAGTGTGAAAAGCTTCTCTGTCAGCGAATGAAACAGGTTTTCATTACTTCCGAGTTGGAAATCCGTGCGTCCACAATCTCGAACCATTAAGGTATCACCGGTAAACGCCGCGCCTTCAATCAGGTAGGTAATGTCATTGTTGGTATGGCCTGGAGTATGCAGAACTTTAATTTCTTGATTACCCAGTTTGAAAATATCGCCTTCAATCGCTAGAACATCCGCACATTCAGAGCCAGAATTTTTATGGATGACAATTTGTCCCTTGGTTTGCTTACGCATCGGGCCTGCACCGGTTATATGGTCAGCATGAATATGGGTTTCTAAAAGGTATTTAACATTCAAACCTAACTCTTTGATATGTTTCACGTCACGCTCAAGACTCTCTAGAACGGAGTCAATGACAGCGGCCTCTTTAGTGGCTTCATCCCAAATTAAATAGGTGTAAGTCCAGGTGTCATAATCAAACAGTTGACGGATTTTCATATTTAGAACCTTGTGGTTTGTTTGCTATAATACGTTTCAATAGAATTTCATGAAGTATTTTGTGCAATATGCGTATGCGTTAAGCATTCGATATAATCAAATGCTTAACCAATCATTATCCTGGTAAAAAGTATCCCCGTCAACTATGTCTGAAGTCTCCTTTACTGTTCAAAAAAACGAGTTATCCAAGCTATTGGATGCCTGCCTGATTAAAGATCGTACGCGCCTGCAAAATGCATTAAAAAGGTTGGATCTAAAGACGCTCAAAGAAACTGACCAGGCCTGGTTAAAATGGGCGAACCAAGTTCAATCATCTATTCAGCAGGTCGAGAAACGCCGTAATAGTGTGCCTAAGATTGAATATGATGATTCTTTACCAGTTGCCGCTAAAAAAGCTGAACTGGTCAAGCTTATTCGCGATAACCAGGTGGTGGTGATAGCGGGAGAGACGGGTTCAGGTAAAACCACGCAGATTCCTAAGATTTGTTTAGAAGCTGGGTTAGGTGTCCGTGGCAGAATCGGTTGTACCCAGCCAAGACGATTGGCCGCGCGTAGTGTCTCTGAACGTATCGCCGAAGAGTTAGGTGGGCAGCTTGGGGATATAGTCGGTTATCAGGTGCGCTTTTTAGATTTAGTCAAAGCGCATAGTTTGATTAAGGTCATGACCGACGGAATTTTACTGGCTGAAATTCAGAATGATCAAATGCTTTTGCAATATGACACGATTATTATCGATGAAGCGCATGAGCGCAGTATCAATATCGACTTCTTATTGGGTATTCTGAAACAGCTATTACTCAAACGTGCTGATTTAAAAGTCATTATCACTTCGGCAACCATCGATACACAACGGTTTGCCGACCACTTTACCCTCAACGGCAAACGTCCCCCTATAGTCGAGGTTTCTGGGCGTACCTATCCCGTTGAATTGCGTTATAGACCATTATCCTCTTATGAAGATGACGCTGGCAATGAGATAGAGCAGGATATGACCATCGGTATTGCCGATGCGATTGATGAATTGGCGCTAGAAGACCCGTTTGGTGATGTATTGGTCTTTCAGGTCGGCGAACGTGACATTAAAGAAACTGCCGAGATGTTACGTAAACGTAACCTGAAAAACACCGAAGTCATCCCTTTGTATGCCCGTTTATCGATGACCGAACAACAAAAGATCTTTAAAACCTCGCAAAAACGTCGCATTATTCTCAGTACTAACGTTGCCGAAACTTCGTTAACGGTACCGGGTATTAAGTATGTGATTGACCCAGGCCTGGTGAGAATAAGCCGCTACAGTGTACGTAATAAAGTACTACGTTTGCCGATCGAGAAAATATCACAAGCCTCTGCGAATCAACGTAAAGGCCGTTGTGGACGAGTCAGTGCCGGTATTTGTATTCGACTATATGATGAAGAAAGTTTTAACTCAAGACCCGAATTCACCGATCCTGAAATACATCGTACCTCGTTATCTTCCGTCATTTTGACGATGGCGCAATTGTCTTTAGGCGATGTGAAGCATTTTCCATTTATTGAGGCACCTTCCGATAAATCGTTAAATGATGGTTATAGGCAGTTACATGAGTTGGGCGCTTTAGATGAACAGCGCCGCTTAACGGCAGAAGGCCGCCAGATCGCTAAGTTACCAGTCGATCCAAGTGTCGCCAAAATGGTGATCGAAGCGGATAAGAACGGCGTATTGGCAGAGTTGATTGTCATAGCCTCGGCATTGAGTATTCAGGATCCGCGTGATATCAATCAAACCACTATGCAAGCTGCAAGAATTGCACATAAACCCTTTGAAGATGAACGTTCTGATTTCTTGTTCTTTTTAAATCTGTGGCAGTTTTATGAGTATCAACGCCGTCACCTTTCGCAAAGCAAATTACGCAAGTTATGCAAAACTAACTTCCTCTCTTATATGCGGATGAAAGAGTGGCATGAGTTGACGATGCAGATTGAGCAGAGTCTTAAGCGAATTGGGTTGCGTGTAGGCCAATTACACCTATTTGAAGAGGTCACTGAAGGCAATGTCGTCAAAGAACGCCTTAGTGATTTGCACAGTGTTGCGGTACATAAGTCCTTATTGGCGGGTCTACTAGGCAATGTGGCTTTACGCGATGATGATAAATCTTATATGGGTGCACGTAATACCAAGCTGTTTATTCATCCGAGTTCCAGTCTTTATAAGCGTAAACCTAAGTGGCTGTTGGCAGGCGAGTTGGTCGAGACGACGAAACTCTATGCGCGTAACAATGCCGCCATCGATATCCAATGGATAGAAAGCCTTGCCAAGCATTTGATTAAGCACAATTACAATGACCCGCATTGGCAAAAGAAAAACGGGCAAGTGGGTGCCTTTGAATCCGTTACGCTGTACGGTTTACCTATCGTCAATAGACGCCACTGTAATTACGGACCCATTAATCCTGTTGAATCACATAAGCTATTCATTCGTCATGGCTTGGTGGAGGGCGAGTTATTAACACGTGCGGCCTTTTTTAAGCATAACCAAGCATTGATTGAAAAAATAGAGAAGCTTGAGCACAAATTACGTCGTCCGGATTTTTTGGTGGATGATGAAGTGCTTTATCAATTTTATGACGAGCGCATTCCTAAGCATATCTTCAGTCAGCCGGCGTTAGACAAGTGGGTTAAGAAATCTTTGCGAGAAGCCCCTGAAAAATTAGAGGCACTTTTTTTAACAGAAAATGACTTGATGAAGCAGGAAGCCAATGCCGATTTTCTAAAAGATTTTCCGGATCAAATACAGCTTTCTAATCAGCTTAATTTTTCGGTGGATTACCATTTTGAACCGGGCAAAAAGCGTGACGGCTTAATTTATCATATCCCATTATCGAGTCTGAATTTACTGCAAGAAAGTGATTTTGAATGGTTAACGCCTGGCTTACTAAAAGAGAAGACCTCTTTTTATATCAAGGCGTTACCGAAGGTACTTAGAAAGCAGTTTATACCGGCGCCACATTATGCTGAGTTGGTTTTTTCAGAAATGTCACCGGATAAAACCGTTAAAAGTGGCCGTAAAGAGTCCTATATCAATCAATTGGTCTGGGCGCTGAATCGCCGAGGAAATCTAAAGGTATCCACCAGTGATTTTGAGGCGATTGAGTTACCAGATCAACTATTACCGTTTTTTGTTTTACAAGATGATAAGGGTAAGGTGATTGCAGAAGATGCCAGTCTGAGTCTCTTAAAATCTCAGTATCAGCATCTAGTCGATGCCAAAATTCAACAGCATCAGTCTCGTAAAAAAGAGAGCAGTACGGTTATTACGGAATGGAATTTTGGCGATTTAGCGGATTCTCAAACCATCAAAAGCCATGGTGTTGAAATGGTGGCTTATCCCGCACTGCAGTATCAGGACGAACAGCTTAGCTTGGAATTAATGGGCGACGAAGTGGAAGCCTTAGAGTCACATGCTGAAGCGGTGTTGTTTTTGATTCGCACGGAGTTGGCCGATAAACTCAAGTATCTACAAAAGAAGCTCCCTTTGCAAAAGGCTTGCTTATGTTATGCGCCCTACGGAACGTGTCAGGACTTAACCCATCAGGTGATTGACCGTGCGTTACAGCAGTTAGTGCCACATCCTGAAAAAGTACGCCGTCAAGCCGATTTTGAAGCGACGTTGGAAAATGTGCGTCAGCATTGGATTGAGTCGGCGCAAGCGGTTGCAGTGCAGGTCAATGCAATTTTTATCCAACATCAGGTCATTGCCAAGCGGGTCAGAGGGCGTGTTAATCCACGTTGGTTGGCTTCGATTGCGGATATTAAATTACAGTTAGACGCCCTGATCTCCAAGGATTTTGTCAGGAATACGCCAGAGGAGTGGTTCAAGCAAATCAAGCGTTACTTGAAAGGGTTGGAGGTGCGTTTGGATAAGATAGAGCAAGACCCGAGTAAAGATCAACTATCGATTCGGCAAATTCAACCAGTGTTAAAGGCTTATGATGCTTTAGCCCAGGAATCAGCTTATCAAAACCTACCAGGCCTGGTCGAAATTCGTTGGTTGATTGAGGAGTTAAGGTTGTCACTGTTTGCACAACCGATGAAAACCTTAATGCCGATTTCGGTACCCCGTCTCGAAAAGAAGATTAAAGCGCTGTAATAGTGCTTTAACCATCTTTTTTATTAATTAATCCGTTTTATATATTTCGATCCACTGCGGATCAAATTCAGTTTGGTTCAGTTCCTGTCCCAGTTCAGTCATCTTAACTTCAAGTTCACGTTTTTCAGCGCCCAGATCAACCAAGGCATGATTATTGTCTTCTAATTGATGCATCTGCTGCAGTCCCAGGTGATAGAAACGCATGACTTTCATGGCATGTTCATCATTCAAGTCGACCTGGTCTTTAACTTTTTGCAGGACATTGGTGATGTGCATCAAGTTTCTTTTTAGACGCCACGAATACATCGATTCCTTCATCCATGCCTTATCCGCAAACCAGGTTTTTACGATTAAGCCAGTAATCATTAATCCGACAAACGCCCCTAATAAGTTTAATACCACTTTATTACTTGAATATTCACCTAAGGTCGTTACGGCCAAATAGGCGGTTCCAAAGCCGATGATTATAAACATCAGCATGATGATCAGTGTAGCGTTACGGGTTTTCTTTCTATAAATTTTAGGATCAATGGCTTCTATTTTAAACATGAATTTTCTCTACGATTTACATGGGTGATTTGGATTGGAACTCAGCAGTCAATCAGTTATAAATTCTGACGGGGGATCGTCCTGCTTATATATCTGATATAGATCAGCCGATTAAATTAACTAACTATTGTACCAGTTTGCTACTCTGTTGTGAGTTGTGGCTATCTTCCCTCCCGCTTGTATTTGCAAATGTATTGGGTATACTAGAATTCAAATTTTGTCGGAGTGCCTTTAGGCTGAGATCGCGAAAGCGGGATCCGTAGAACCTGAACTGGTTAATACCAGCGGAGGGAACAATCAGATATTTATTCTTAAATTTCATGATTGCTGCAACGATATTTACACTGAGATCTTTGCACGAGTCAGGGACGAGAGAGAAATGAGATAAAATTTTACTGATTAAGGCGGGAAATGCAGTTAATAGCTAGCTATTGACAAGTTTTTCAACGAAAAGCAGTAATATTTTAGCCATTTTTATCCGTTTATGATCTCGTGCAAGGGTCTCATGATGATGAAGTGATTTTTAGACCGTCTAATTTAGTTCATTCGGACGACTGAAACCCCTCTAAATCTTTGTAAAATCCCGTTACAGCTTCCATTTAATTTTATCTGTTTTCTACATCGTCTAAGAGCTTCGCCTATTTTTAATTTTTTTAAAAAGGCAGAGCCATGAATACCAATCAAGCAAACACTAACTCAACTGACCGTAAAAGCACCGATCGCCGTGAAAGACGCGCGTCGGCAGAAGCGTTTATTCAAAACGTTTCAGGTCAATCGTTTCCTAATTCTAAAAAAATCTACATTGCGGGTAAAACCCATGATATTAAAGTCGGTATGCGCCAAATAGCTGTCACCGATACCTTTGCTGGCGGAACTGATGAAAACCCCGTGTTAGAACCGAATGAGCCAATTCATGTCTATGATACCTCGGGCGCTTATACCGACCCGAGTATTGAGATTGATATCTATAAAGGCCTGCCGCAAATCAGAAAATCTTGGGTTGAAGGTCGTGGCGATACTGAAACTTTAAATTCAGTGACTTCAATATTTACCCAAGAACGTCTGGCAAATGAAAGGCTGGATCAGATTCGTTTTGAGCGTTTACCGACGGTAAAATGCGCTTTAGCAGGCAAAAACGTCACCCAGATGCACTATGCTCGCCAAGGTATTATCACGCCAGAGATGGAATACATCGCTATTCGTGAAAATATGCAGCGTGCCGAGCTACGGGATGAATCACTGACTCAGCAACATGCTGGACAGTCATTTGGTGCCGCCTTACCTAAAGAGATCACTCCTGAGTTTGTGCGCGATGAAGTCGCACGTGGCCGTGCGGTGATTCCTTGTAATATCAATCATCCTGAAAGTGAGCCGATGATTATTGGTCGTAACTTTTTAATTAAGGTAAATGCCAATATTGGTAACTCCTCTGTGGGTTCGTCTATTCCAGAAGAAGTGGAAAAGCTGGTGTGGTCGACTAAGTGGGGTGCAGATACCGTTATGGATCTCTCTACGGGGCGTAATATTCATGAAACCCGTGAATGGATTATGCGTAACGCACCCGTACCAATCGGCACGGTGCCAATCTATCAAGCATTAGAAAAGGTCAATGGGGTCGCTGAAGACCTAACTTGGGAAGTATTTCGCGACACCCTAATCGAGCAAGCAGAGCAGGGCGTCGATTACTTCACGATCCATGCCGGTGTTTTACTGCGTTATGTGCCTATGACCGCTAAACGTATGACAGGCATAGTCTCACGTGGCGGCTCGATTATGGCGAAATGGTGCCTAGCGCATCATGAGGAGAGCTTTCTTTATACCCATTTCGAAGATATTTGCGAAATCATGAAAGCCTATGACGTCACCATCTCGCTAGGTGATGGCTTGCGTCCTGGATCGGTTGCAGATGCCAATGATGAAGCGCAGTTTGCGGAATTAGACACATTAGGTGAGTTGACCAAGATTGCCTGGAAGCATGATGTGCAAGTCATTATTGAAGGTCCTGGGCATATTCCTTTGCATATGATTAAAGAGAATGTCGAAAAACAACTTGAAGTCTGCGATGAAGCGCCTTTCTATACATTGGGGCCTTTAACAACGGATATAGCACCAGGGTATGATCATATTACGTCTGGAATTGGTGCTGCCAATATCGGTTGGTATGGTTGTGCTATGTTGTGCTATGTCACACCAAAGGAACACTTGGGTCTGCCGAATAAAGAAGATGTCAAAGAAGGTTTGATGACCTATAAAATTGCCGCCCATGCGGGCGATTTGGCAAAAGGTCATCCAGGTGCACAGATTCGTGACAATGCTTTATCTAAAGCCCGTTTTGACTTCCGTTGGGAAGACCAGTTTAATTTGGGACTTGATCCTGAACGAGCTCGTTCTTATCACGATGAAACCATTCCGCAAGAATCTGGTAAGGTCGCCCATTTCTGTTCCATGTGTGGGCCAAAATTCTGTTCGATGAAAATCTCCCATGAAGTCCGTGAATATGCGGCAGCACAAGATATCGCTAAAGCTCAGGCTGGACAGATTACTGAAATTTCGTTAGACAGTATTAAAGAAGGCATGATTGAAAAGTCTAAGGAATTTAGAGCTTCAGGTAGTGAAATCTATCAGAAGGAAGTCTAAATTGGTGATGCTTGAATCCGACGGACTCACTTCTGCTGAACTTCCAATCCAAGATACAAGCCGTGGTGAAAACAAGCCACCTATTGCCATCTTGGGTGCGGGGCTGATGGGTAGAATGCTGGCCATCTCGTTAATGGATGATTATCAGGTCTTTATCTTTGATAAAGACTCTAAAGAGGGTAAGCAGAGCGCGGCTTATTTGGCCGCCGCTATGTTGGCGCCACTGGCGGAATCTGCCGACTGTTCTAAAGAAATTATGCAATTGGGTGAAATGGCATTGGAGCTGTGGCCTGCATTTTTAAAGAGAGTTGATACCCCCGTTTTTTTCCAACAGAAAGGCAGTTTAATTGTGGCCTTTGATCAGGACAAGAGTGATTTAAACCAGTTTAAATCCCGCTTAAAAGGTAGTGATTATAAAGTCATTTCTGAATCAGAAATGGAGGAGTTGGAACCTGGATTAAACCAATATTTCAAATCAGGTTTATACCTGCCAAATGAAGGCCAATTGGATAATCGTCAACTACTGAATGCCATGGCCACTACCTTGAATGACAGTGATGTTTTTTGGTTTGATAATACGGCCGTTGAATCTACAGTAAGCGGTTTTCAAGTCGAAGGGCAGCGACTGGAAAGCTTTTTGGATGAACAGATTAATTGCCATAGCGGTCTCAATAACCATGCACAATTGGAGTGGATCTTGGATTGTCGAGGTTTGGGTTCACAAGCTGATTCTGCTCTAAATGAAGATGCTTGTGATGTAGCTTCAAGGACAAGCAAGTTAAGAGGTGTTAGAGGAGAGGTCGCGAGAATCAGAGCACCTGGTGTGAATTTGAGCAGGCCTGTTCGTTTAATGCATCCTCGATATCCAATCTATATAGCCCCTAAAGGCGATGGTCTGTTTGTGGTTGGCGCCACTCAAATTGAATCTGAGGATAGTCGTAATCCTACGGTGCGTTCAACACTTGAGCTATTGTCGGCCTGTTTTAGCGTTCACAGCGGTTTTGCAGAAGCGGAAATCCTGGGGATTGAATCCGGACTACGTCCGGCCTATTTGGATAACGAACCAAAGATTATAGTCAAAGATAAGCTTATTTCGGTCAATGGCTTATTCAGGCATGGCTATCTGTTAGCGCCCGTTATGCTGCAACAATGTCTAAATATCATAAAGGGTAATATCGATGATGCACGTTTCACTCAGATAATGCCTAAGTTGGTTGAAAAGCTTAGTGCAAAGCCTTGGAGGTGAAAAATGATGGTTTTTATTAACAATGAAGCGCATGAAGTAGTCGAGAGCAGTACGATTAATAATGCCGTTTTGATGTTTGGCGCCAAACCGCCTTATGCCATTTTAGTGAATGATACATTCTTGCCACGGTCAGAGTACGAGCATTTTATTTTAACGCAAAACGATCGAGTTGAAGTCATCTCCGCTATTCAAGGTGGTTAATTTCATGACAGATAACACTAGGCAACAGAAGAAGAACTCATGAGTAATGAACACAATGTAAAAGATCTGTTAAACATCTACGGAACAAAGCTTAATAGCCGTTTATTAATAGGCAGTTCAATGTATCCCTCTCCCTCTGTTATGCAGCAGGCGATCCAAGCCTCAGGTGCTGAAGTGGTTACTCTTTCATTGAGTCGCCAAAATCCACAGGCTTCTGGTGGTCAGGCTTTCTGGGAGTCGATTCAATCACTGGGATTGCATCTATTGCCGAATACCGCTGGCTGTCATTCGGTGAATGATGCCGTCAATATGGCGCGTATGAGTCGGGAACTGTTTCAAACGGATTGGATTAAATTAGAGTTAGTCGGCGATGACTACAACCTGCAACCTGATCCGATTGCTTTGGTCAAAGCCACCGAGATTCTCTTAGGCGAAGGCTTTAAAGTACTGCCTTACTGTACCGATGATCTTGTGATTGCCCGTCATCTGGTTGAGCTGGGGTGTGAAGTGTTAATGCCTTGGGGCTCACCAATCGGCACAGGCAAAGGGATTTTGAACCCGTACGCCTTGCAAGCCATGCGTGACCGCTTTCCTGATGTGACCATGATCGTCGACTCAGGGATTGGCTTGCCATCCCATGCGACGCACTCTTTAGAGATGGGTCTGGATGCTGTGTTATTGAATACCGCAGTCGCTAAAGCGAAAGACCCTCTGTTAATGGGGTTAGCATTCGCGAAAGCAGTTGAAGCAGGGCGCTCAGCCTATTTAGCAGGCCCTATGGCAGAACGGACGGCCGCCAGCCCGAGTACACCCACTATTGATTCGCCTTTTTGGCATCAATCAGCATAAATTGATGAGTGATGATTCAATAAACCGGTATTCAGTGTGAGAAGGCGACTTTTGACTGATTACCTTTGTTAAATATCTTTTAAAAGGAGTGAATAAGAGAAATCATGTTTTGAACTGCCAACACCTATTCTGAGGGATGACTACTTGTAAAAGCAGTCAGTCTCTTTATAGGGGGCGTGCTTTAAACAGTCTGCCGCATACTCTTCAACCGCCTGTTTTTCCTCCAATATAAAACGTTCAATGCCTTCTGGGAATGGATTAACTCTTAGCCAGTGCGACGATTGCATGCTGACCGGCACAAATCCACGGGCGATCTTATGTTCTCCACCAGCACCCGGTTCAAATACCTGTAAACCATTTTCGATCGCATATTCTATGCCTTGATAGAAACAGGCTTCAAAGTGCAAGTTCTTCACCTCCTGAAGACAACCCCAGTGGCGACCATACAAATGTGTCTCCGAGCGAAACATTAAAGAACCTGCAATACACTGACTATTTTGATCCGCTAAGACTAACACTATCTGTAAAGGCAGTGCTTGGGCAACAGCCTTAAAGAAATCGACATTTAAAGTGGGTGTGCTCCACTTTTCAATAAAGGTTTTTTGATAGAAGGCCGCAAACTGCTGCCAATCCTGCTCGGTTGCCGTGAGTCCATTGAGTATTCTAAAAGTAATGCCCGCGTTTGCAACCGACTTACGTTCTTGTTTGATATTTTTACGCTTCTTGGCGCTTAGAGTGGCTAAGAAATCATCAAAGTCCTGGTAGTTCTGATTAAACCAGTGGAACTGGCAGTCATGCCGGTGTAGCCACTCAGGTTGTTCCGCTAACCAGGCCTGTTGGGATTTATTAGGAAATAGAATATGGGCACCACTTAACGCCTGCTCGAAACAGAGGTTTTGTACGGCTTCGATAAGTTGGCCTTGGATCAAGACTTGTCTAGATTTATCCAAATCGTGAGAGATCAATAAACGGTCTCCTAAAGCGGGTGTATAGGGTGCTGCTGACACTAATTTAGGATAATAGTCTAAACCCACCTGTTTCCAAGCATTTGACCAGGCCTGGTCAAATACAAATTCACCATAATTGTTGTGCTTTTCATACAATGACATAGCCCCAATCAAGGTGTCATTTTCATACACCCCGAGATGCTTGGGAATCCAACCAAACTTGGCGGAGACACAGTGATGTTTTTCTAAAGCGTGCAGAAACTCATGGCGCATAAAAGGGTTGTTATCGCTTAATAGAGCGTTCCAATCATCGGCCGCAATCTCAGAGATTTGACTGTGAACCTTAATGTCCAAGGGAGGATTATGCATGGCTTCTCATTACTTGATTCTGTTTCAAAATAGTCATCTTAGTTTAAATCTTAAATCTTTAATATTAAAGCCTATAGCATTGTGTCAAAGCCTTTGAAAGAGGCCGCAGTTAAAAACCCTAATAAAGTCACAAAGCCAATAATCGATCCACCTTTTACATAGGCTTCGGGCAGCATGGTTTCAGCAATCACGGTCAGCATAGCTCCTGCCGCTAAGCCACCAATCAGCGCAAAAGTCGTGTGTGTAGCACCTGCTAAAACGATGCTGCCGAGTCCTGCGCCAATGCCTGTTAGTACCATTAAAAGCGTCCAGGCCATTAATACCTTCTTAAAAGGGATGCCTTGTTCACGCATACTCGCCGAACTTGATAGTGCTTCAGGATAGTTGGAGAGAAATAGCCCGGCAAGTAAACTCATGCTCAACATGTGGCCGTCGGTCATGTGTGAACCAATCATTAACGACTCGGGAATACCATCCAATAATATCCCTAACCAGATCGCCATATAGGCCGCTTTGTGCTGGTTGAGATGATGTGAAAACTCCGCCAAGGAAGGTAGGTGCCCAGGTAATAAGTGTTTGACCGATTGATTAACCCAACGCTGTGCTTTGTTCTCAGGCAAGTGCTGTTCTTGGGTTAGGTATTGATGGATATATTCTGTTTTTAAGTAGGCTTTTAATTTGGCGTGTGAAGGGTCCACTTGATTTAACAGTTCTAAGAAGTCGGCTTTTTCGAGTATCCAAAAAGTGATATCGGTTTCAGCAACGGCTGAACTGGCATGTTGACCGCCCACTACAAAGGCCATAGCACCAAAATAATCTCCAGGCTGTAAAAAGTCGTACCCTGCCTGTTTTTGCATGGGATCAATTAATTCGACCGAACCGGATTCTAGAAGATAAAGTCTATCGGCATCACTTTTATTGCTAAAAACAGTCTGTCCTGCCCTGAGAGTATGTAAATGCAGTCGATTAGCAATAATGGGGTGAGTCTCTTTATGGCAATCACCAAACAGTTCAAATCGATGGGTCTTTTCAAGACGTTTGATTGCTAAAGGCAGTAAATTAGATTGTTCTTGTGTTGTCGGCAAGCGATGTTGGGTTTCGATAAGCTGACAGATAGCTGTGATGTGCTCATTGATTTGTGTCGCCGACATGTGGTGACGACTCTTTAAATAGTGAACCAACTCGCTACTGCCTTTCATGTATTGCACGAGGATTTTGGGCAAGATGGTGGTGTTCGCTAATACCGTGTTGAAGGCAGCTCTGTCAATCTCCCACAGGGTCACATCGGTTTTCGCCTGCGCCAAGGTCGTATTAGGTAGGCTGGTAAAAAAAGCCATGCGTCCAAAGGCATCAAATCTCGATAATTCTATAAAGGTTTTTAAATTGAAATTAGGATCACGTAGTTTGACTTCACCCTTTTGTATGATAAACAGCCTATTTTGAATATCGCTGTGGTGATAGAGAACGGTATCAGCCGGGTAAGTGACTATTTTGATCTGTTTGAGTAAGAGAGCACGCTCATCATCGGGCAGTTCTTGAAACAGTGGAACTCTATTTAGGGATTCAAAAAACTGTTGATGCTGCTTTCTTTGACGACTACGAAAATATTGAATAGTCGTGGCGGTTTTTCGTAAAAAGCCACCTTGCTGATTGAGCTGATGGTTCAGAATTAAATAGGTGAGACTGCCAATAATTGCTCCGATTGCCGCAGGGATAAACATACCCGCGCGAACCGCTGGGGCAAACAGATCAATGGTAACGGCAGAGAGCAAAGCCCCCGCACCAAATGCCATCAACCAGGCAATAGACCGGTCGCTCGGAGTCCAAATTAATGTGGTAAGCGCCCCTAACGGCAGGGATGCCGCACTGATAATACCTATGAAAAAAGCGAAATAAACTAGGTTGTCAAATGCCACAAAACGACCCTTATGATTGTTAGATAAAGACGAATTGTTATCGGTAATAGCGAGGCTGAAAACGTGCCAGCAGAACAGTTTAATCGACTTCTGTAATATTTATTGTTAGCGCTTGATAGTATATCGCTAAGTATGGAGAGAGTTGTTCTAAAACAAGCGGGTTAGGGCAAATAGTTAACTTTTTGAAAGGGCTTGTAATCTAGATGAAGCTTAATAGTTGGTGGTGTTATTCATAAAAAATAGTGATAAAAAACCCTCAAAAGAGGGTTAAAGGCAATGGTAAATGGTCTCTGTTTTTTCTTAATAGGGGCTTTTAAGCTGAATTAATGACGCATATTGTCATCAAACAAATTTTGCTGGCCCATTAAGATGTCAATTTCAGCTTGGTTTAAGTATTCATATTCATTCGCATTTTCACGTGCTACTATGCTCGGCAGTTCAAGGTCAGCATATTTAAGCTGCTGTTCATTGAGGGTTGTGGCAAACTTTTGTAGAGCTTGAATCACTTGACCATTCAAATCTCGGTTAGTCTGTTCGAGTATAATGTCGTGTAATTGGTTAACCCAGTTCATTTGAGTTTCGCGAACCAGTTCCGAATGCGAATGCATACTACCGGTCTGTAACGCCATTTGATAACCTACTGTTAGTTTTTTGATGTCCTCTATAATCATTTCAGCGATTTGTATAGTTTGCTCGGAAGTGGTTTCTAAGCGGTTATCAATAAACTCTAAACAGGTTTGAAATTTCTGAGTAGTATTCATCTGAGTCATGGTTATCTCCCGAGTCGTAAAATGTAAAGTGACAATTAATTGACGCTTTAAGGCTATTTTGAATAAAGTCATTAGGGCTATAACAAAGGTTGTGCCAACTTTACAATTTCGTACTTAAAGTGATGAATATTATGGAGTATTTGTTTTTGTGAAAGCGTTAAGATTGGTTTTTGACACGACCTGGTTGGAAGAGCTTGTTATTGCTTTGCAAAAACAGGGGGTGGATTTCGATGTAGCTGGCTTTCGGAAACAAGTCTTCTCTGAAGTTTGGGATGAACTGGTTCTGAAACAACGTATCCGCCATATTGTAATCTGCTTGTCTGAAGTGCTCCCAGAAGAGTACAGCGATGCTTTACCTATTTTAGAGACTATAGCCAAAGATTTTTCTGGATTATCACACTTAGTCTTCCCATACTTTATTGAACTGCACGGTTTAGAGAGACCGGTAGAATCTTTACCCGCATTGGCGCGCTTAACGCTTGGAAGTAGTTCTGAGTTTGCAGTACGCCCCTTTATTGAAAGCAATCAATCAGCCGTATTGAATTTGATGCTGCAGTGGACGCAGCACCCAAATGCCCATATTCGTCGCCTTGCCAGTGAAGGTTGTCGACCGAGGTTGCCATGGGGGCGTGCTTTGGTGGCACTGAAAATAAATCCAGAACCCTTACGTCCAATATTGGACGCCTTACGCACTGATAACAGTCTATATGTCCGTAAGAGTGTGGCCAATAATTTGAATGATATCTCTAAAGATCATCCTGAGTGGGTGTTGGATTGGTGTATCCAAAGGCACGGACAGAGTGTTGAGACAGATTGGATTATCAAACACGGCTTACGCACTTTGTTAAAACAGGGTGATGTTAAAGCGCTGAGTCTAATAGGTTATAAAAACCCTAATGGGGTCAGTGTTGAGAATTGGACGGTTGCTTCGGAAGTGGTGATAGGGCAAAAGATAGGTTTTCAACTCTCTCTTAATTTAGAAAATTTTATTGGCCAAAAAGTACGTCTGGAATATGCCATTAGTTTTGTTAGAAAGCAAAAAATCCCTTATAGAAAGTTATTTAAGATCAGTGAGTTTTTTGCAATAACTGCTGTTAAGAGTATTAACAAACACCATGATTTTAAACCGATTTCCACCAGAACTTATTATCCCGGAAAACATAAGGTGGAACTATTAGTGAATGGTGTGGTTATGGCAGAGAGTGAATTTATGTTGAGTGAGAATCGTTTGTGAAAGAGAGTCGATTAAAGAGTGCTGTGGTTTTTAAAAACGCAGATTTTGTGGTGGTGAGTAAACCCGCAGGTTTAAATTTTCATTCCGAAGAGTCACCAGGCCTGGTTGTTTTGGTTAAGCAGGATTTAGGGATTGAGGAATTATATCCCGTGCATCGTTTGGATAAGATGACCTCTGGTTTAGTTATTTTTGCCTTGAATAAAAAAACGACGCAAGCCTTTCAGGTGATGTTTGAGTTGCATCTTGTTCAGAAGTTTTATTTAGCCATCTCTGACAAAAAACCGAAAAAGAAACAGGGCTGGGTGATTGGCGACATGTTACCGGCACGCCGAGGTAACTGGAAACTGAGTAAATCCAAAGAGAGTCCAGCCAAAACCCAGTTTATCAGTCAATCGATAGAGTCGGGCTTACGGCTTTACTTGGTGAAACCGATTACCGGCAAAACCCATCAAATAAGAGTCGCCCTTAAAAGCATAAGCGCACCTATCCTAGGAGATGTTCGTTACAGCGATGCTAATGAGGCTAATTTGGCTGATAGGGGATACTTACATGCATTTGCGATACAATTCACGCTTTATAATGAGCTCTATCAATTTGTGCAGCCACCAGAAGAAGGCGAGGTTTTTCTAAAGCCCACGAGTAAGCAATTGATAACCCGCTGGGAAAAACCTTGGGATCAGTTTTAATAATACAAGTAAGGGGTGATTTTGCTGAGAATAGCTTATCATTCCCTTGTTTTCTTAACCTTAATGACACGAGTATTTCAATAATGAGTTCGTCCGAACATACCGCCCCTTTTTGGGAAACCAAAAGTCTAGATGAAATGACACAGCCAGAGTGGGAGTCCGTCTGCGATGGCTGTGGCTTGTGCTGCTTGACTAAGCTGCAAGATGACGAGACCGACGAGATCATCTATACAGGAGTGGTCTGTGCTTATTCAGACTTGGCAACCGGCCAGTGCAGTGATTATGCGAATAGATCCACCAATGTACCGACCTGTGTGCAACTCACTAAAGAACGCGTTGCTGAATTTGATTGGCTACCGGACACCTGTGCTTACCGAGTATTGTATCGTGGGCAAAGTCTACCTAATTGGCACCCCTTAATTTCAGGCAGTACGAAAAGTGTTAAGGCCGCTGGTATTGGACTGCTGGCGATTCCAGTGGTAGTGGATACAGGCGACTTGGATTATGAGGACTTTTTAATATCTAAGCCATGATGTTCCATTGGGCTTTTAGCCATCAGGATTTATAAAAAAGATTGTCTATTGTCTTTATCAGTCCTTCACTTAATGGAGTCATTATGAAAGAACCATCTTGGTTAAATCTGCCCAGTCTGTCGTTATCCATCAAGGCCTTGTTTACAGGCTATATTTTAGTCACTGGACTGGGTTTAATGATGGCCGGCGCACAAATTATGCTGACTCATGGCATGGCTGATGGCAAATTTGGATTGTCCATAGATGATATTGTCTATAGTTATTATGGTAATAGAGAGGGCTCTAAGTTAGAAAGTAAGTTGAACGGTTCCATGAAAGAGAAAGCCACGCCAGAAGAAAATTTAACGATGATTAAGTGGGCTAGAGAGGGCGCGCCAAAAGAACAGTGGCAACCGATGATTAAACCGATCGTAGTGGCCAAGTGTGCTATGTGTCATACGGGTATGCACATGTCGAGCCTGCCAAACTTAACAAATTATACAACTATGAAAGAAGTTTCCTATATCGATCAAGGTCCTGGAATTGAATCTTTAACGCGTGTTTCGCATATCCACCTGTTTGGGATTGCTTTTATCTTTTTCTTTATCGGTTTGATTTTCTCAATGGCCGTCGGTTTTAACAAATGGGTTAAGGTCTTATTGATTATCGTACCTTTTGCTTTCTTAATCCTAGATGTCGCGTCTTGGTGGTTAACTAAAATCAATCCGGGATTCGCCTATCTGGTTATTATCGGTGGATTTGGTTACAGTCTAGCGGCCGCAGTGATGTTGTTCACATCATTATATCAAATGTGGGTAATGCCTCTACGTGGGCAATTTTCTGATGAAAATACCTGGAAGAATAGTTAGTTTGGAGGGTTAAGCTAAAGGAGGATGGGGATATAGGTGGAGCTGGTATGGTTTATGACACTGAATATGGCTCTAATTTATAATTAGAGCCACTTAGGTTTAAGCTTTATTAAGACTTAATCGTGCTGGTGACCACCAGTACCATGGGCATGACCGTGTTCAAGCTCTTCTGCCGTTGATTCACGCACACCTGTCACTTCTACTTCAAATGTTAAATCAAGACCCGCAAGAGGGTGGTTACCATCAACAGTAACTTGATCACCTTCGACCGCTGTGACTTCTACTGAGTGCATACCTTGCTCAGATTGTGCCTCAAAACGCATGCCTACTTCAAGCTCTTCAACGCCTTGAAACATATCTTTACCAACCGTCTGTACTAAAGCATCGACACGCTCACCATAAGCATCTGCTGCCGCAATTTTAGCGGTAAACTTATCACTAACCGTTTTACCTTCAAGCTGTTTTTCTAATCCAGGGATTAAATTACCGTGTCCGTGTACATAGGCTAATGGAGTACCGTTAGAAGCATCAATCTGCTCACCGGCGCTATCCGTTAAGGTATATTCAATTAACGCGACTTTGTTATTTTCGATATTCATGTTGAATTCCTAGTTTAGGGTTTTAATTATTTTCAAATTAGATATGATACAGATTCACGCAAGATTCTGCACCCTTTGCAGTCATTTCATTTGGAGAAAACAGCATGCTTTGGTTAAAAACATTTCATATCTTATTTATGATGTCATGGATGGCGGGTATTTTTTATCTGCCACGTATCTTTGTTCATTTTGTAGAAGGCCAAAAAGCAGGGGAAGATGTTGCACGTTTAGCGATTATGGCGAAAAAGCTGTATAAGTTCATGACCATTATGATGATGTTAGCAATTGGTACTGGTATCTGGCTATGGGTGGCTTATTTCCCAAGCGCAACGGGTTGGATGCATACCAAAGTACTTTTTGTGGTGTTAATGTTGGTTTACCATCTATGGACCAAGCGTCGCATGAAAGAGATGCAAGAAGGTCATTTGAACCACAGCGGAATTTACTATCGTTGGGCGAATGAGATTCCATTGTTATTAGTTTTTGTTATTTTGATTCTAGTCGTCGTCAAACCTTTCTAAAATGACAGTAAAATTAGACTAAAACCGTGCTAATTTTACCCTGTTTTTAAAACGACCAGGCCTGGTCGTTTTAGACCTTTCATCTATTCAGATCTCAATATCACCCTTTAAATGTTTAATATAACGACCTAAGGCATTATTGCGTCTGGCTCAATGAGGTACCCAATAAAAATTGACGTCATTAGTTGAATCAACTTAGAACTAGAGAGCACTTATACACTCAAGGAGAAATTTCATGTTACAAAAAATTACTTTAGGTTTATGTAGTCTAGTGTTATTACTTCCTATCTCAAATAGCTATGCAGAGGATGTTTTGGACGAGAAGAATATAGGTATGACGTTAGCCAGAGATTTAGCAACAGTGGCCATTCTAGCTTGTCGTGAAAAGGGGTTTTCTGTCAGCGCGGTCGTCGTTGATAAACATGGTAATCAGCGTGTTGCATTGCGGGATGATTTTGCATCTAAGTTTACATTGCAAATTGCAGAGGAAAAAGCTAATGCAACCATTATGTCAGGCTTGAAGTCGGGTGATTTTAGAGCGCTACGCAGTGATATTCGTCCTGAATTAAATCATGTCGAAGGCATTTTGATGATGGTAGGCGGCGTACCGATTATAAGTGGTGGCCGTCGTATTGGTGCCATTGGCGTTAGCGGGGCACCAGGCGGTGAAAAAGATGAGGCCTGCGTGTTAGTCGCATTAGAAAAACTAGAAGATCGACTTGCTTTTTAAGAGTGGCGTTAAGAAGGTATCCTTAGAAAGGACTTAATAAATCTGGGTGTCATAAGAGTAATAGGCAGAAGAGCCGTCGGGCATAAGCAAAGAGAGCTCAACCCGTTCTGCTGTTAATCGTTCTTATGCAGTTGGACTAACACCCCAAATAAAGGATGGTCAATATAGTGTAGTTCACCCTCTTTAATTTTACGGGCTTCTTTTAAATTAAAACGCCAATGGCTCGGTACATCTTCTAAGGCCAGTTGCTGATTCTCGGCAAATTCTTCGCGAATTTTAGATGGAATGGCTTTCTCAAATTCCAAATCAACTTCTACGTGGGCAAAACGCGTTTTGTAAAGTTTGATGGTTCCAATTATTTGGGTGCCACTTTCTTGAGCGTTTTCAATCAGTACAGTGGGAGCATTCTTGGTATCAATCGCGTTTTGTGACCAGGCCTGGTGGAATAAGGTCCGGTAGTGTCTACTTATCTTTTTAGCCACAGTATCCAATGATGTATTGGCATTTTCAATGAATAATGGAGACTTGCCAGTGGTGAATAATGAGGTACTGTCTTTAGTTATTGGTAATTCAATTTCATTAGGCCAGTGTTCTTCTGTCCAACCCCGCAAGGCATGGTTTTCAAAGACAATCACTTCTACCGTGTAGCGAGGTACTTCTTCGGCATGTAGCGTGCCACTAAACCCCACCAGGCCAGTGCATAACAGCAGGCTTTTAAAGGTGTTGCTTGAGAAGAGCTTGCGTCTGCTTTTTAAGAGATTCAGCGCAGTGACGACTGTCTCGGACATTGTAAAATTAATAACGTGCATAATGGGTTTCATAACCTTTTCTATTACGACAATTGTTCATTTAAATAAGCAGAGATCATAAACACAATCTAACCCATCTTAATACTTCTCACCATCAATTCAATCGCGGCGATTCTTTGGGATAATTCAGGCATTGTATCGAAAAACTTCAGTTCAGTTTGGCCTTTTAATTGATATTGCTTAGGTTGACCCTGAATGAGTTTAATAAGTTTCATTGGATCAATGTCCGGTTGTTGATTAAACTGTATGCGAACCATCGAATCCGAGGCATCGAGTTTAATGATGCCCATTGGCTCAATCAATAATTTAACCTGCGTGACCACCAGTAAGTTTTTAACCTGGTCGGGCAGTAGGCCGAAGCGATCGATCATCTCTACCTCAAGCTCTCTTAAGCTCGTTTTATCTTCTGCACTGGCAATGCGTTTATAGAAAATCAGTCGGGTGTGGACATCTGGTAGGTAGTCTTCGGGAATCAGTGCCGGAACGCTCAAGTCGACTTCACTGCCCGTATGCAAGGTCATATTGAGTTCTGGATGTTTACCGGACTTTAACGCTTTCACGGCACGTTCTAGCAGTTCACTGTAGAGGCCAAAACCGATCTCTTGTATTTGTCCTGATTGCCCGTCACCCAATAGTTCGCCAGCGCCACGGATTTCTAAATCGTGGCTGGCAAGGATAAATCCAGCCCCTAAGGTATTGTGTTTGGCAATGGCGGCCAGGCGTTTCTCGGCATCTTTAGATATAGTCGATTTATCACCGGTAAACAGATAAGCATAAGCACGATGATGTGAGCGACCGACGCGACCGCGTAATTGATGCAGTTGTGCCAAGCCAAACTTATCGGCACGATCAATCAGAATGGTGTTCGCGGTCGGGATATCAATCCCTGTCTCAATAATGGTGGTACAGACTAAAATATTGTAGCGACGGTGATAGAAGTCTTCCATAACCGATTCAAGGTCACGTTCGTTCATCTGGCCGTGTGCAAAGGTGACTTTCGCTTCTGGGATGAGTTCTTGAATGGTCTCGACCATCTTCTCAATTTTAGCGACTTGGTTATAGAGGATGTAAACCTGTCCACCACGACGGATTTCACGTAAAGAAGCTTCGCGCACGACATCTTCGTTCCACTCTTGTACAAAGGTCTGCACGGCTAAACGTTTGGCCGGTGGTGTGGCAATAATGGAGAGATCACGTAAGTCATTCATCGCCATATTTAAGGTACGCGGGATCGGCGTTGCAGTCATGGTCATGACATCGACTTCGGCACGCATCTTTTTAAGTTGCTCTTTTTGTCTTACTCCAAAACGATGCTCTTCATCAACAATAACCAAGCCAAGCGCATGGTAAGCGACATCTTTTTGAATCAGCTTATGGGTTCCAATAATAATATCGACCTTACCGGCTTTTAAATCCTCTAAAACGGTTTTTTGCTCTTTAGCGGTTTGAAAACGAGATAACACTTCAATTCTGACGGGCCAATCTGAGAATCGATTTCTAAAGTTCTCAAGGTGTTGCTGGGCTAAGAGGGTGGTCGGTACTAAAATGGCCACTTGTTTGCCATCGTAGGCAGCGATAAAGGCCGCCCGCATCGCCACTTCGGTTTTACCAAAGCCGACATCACCACAGATCAGACGGTCCATCGGTTTATCAGAGTGCATGTCTGCTATAACGGCTTCAATGGCTTGTTGTTGATCAGGCGTTTCTTCAAATGGAAAGCTGGAAGCAAAACGTTGATAAGCTTCAGCGGGGGTTTTAAAGGCATAACCAGGCCTGGCGGCTCTTTGGGCATAGATATCCAGCAGTTCTGCAGCAACGTCATGTACTTTTTCAGCCGCTTTACGTTTGGCTTTTTCCCAGCGGTCACTACCAAGTCGATGAAGTGGCGCGGTTTCAGGGGTAGCGCCGGTATAGCGACTGATGAGGTGTAAAGAGGTGACCGGTACATAGAGCTTGGCTTCTCCGGCGTACTCAATCATTAGAAACTCTTTGGCTTCATTATGAAATTCGAGGATTTCTAAACCACGATAACGTCCAACCCCATGGTCGATATGCACAATAGGGCTGCCGATGTCGAGTTCAATAAGATTGCTGATCGCGCTACTGAAGTCATCATGTTTCTTTTTACGACGGCGTTTTTGCACCACTGTTTGGCCGAAAATTTGTGTTTCGGAAATTATGCAGTAGTTTTCGGTATAAATCGACTCTTCGAGGGGGCTGACTAAAACGCATTGCGATTTTTTAGTGGTTAGGGCATCCGACCACTGTTCCACTATCAGCGGGAATTGCTTATGTTTAGCCAGTAGCGTAATCAGGGTTTCTCTGCGGCCTGTACTCTCCGCACTGAATATCACCTTGCCCTGATAATGGTCTAAAAAGGCATTCAGTTTGGCAAGAGGGTATTCACTTTGTGATTGCACGTCTAGTTCAGGTAGGGTTTTAGTGTCAAATTTAGTGGTATTTTTGGCCGATAAATCCGACTGTAAACTAATGCGATGATAGCGTTTTAAAGCTGTTAAAAAGTCGGTTTTATCAAGAGTGATCTCTTCAGGTTTCAGCAGAGGGAAATCTGGATTGTGTTGGCCGACTTGGTAACGTTCCTCATATTCGTTGTGAATTTTATCGATGCCCGTTTCCAAGTTTCCGAACTCGAAAAAGCGCGTGTCATCCGGTAAATAACTGAATAGATCGGTTAAATTTTCATGGAAAAGTGGTAGGTAATATTCTAATCCGCCGACGGCTTGACCATCAGAAACATCTTTATATATTTGAGATTTTCTTGCGTCATCTCCAAAACGTTCACGAAACTTTAGCCTAAATAAATCAATGCCTTGTTTCGTAAAGTTAAACTCTTTTGCAGGTAGTAACTGGATTTTATCTATCTGTTCAATGGAGCGCTGGTTGTCCGGATCAAAGCTGCGAATGGTTTCGACTTCATCATCAAACAGGTCAATGCGGAAAGGGGTCTTACTGCCCATTGGAAACAGGTCAATAATAGAGCCACGAATCGCAAATTCACCATGTTCCATAACTTGGCTGACCCGCTGATAACTACTGGCTTCTAATTTACGCGTGAAGGGCTCTATGGCTAAGATATCGCCACATGCCAATAAAAAGGTAAATTGGGTAATGTAATCGTGCGGCACAATCTTTTGAATCAGGGTTGAGATGGGTAAAATCAAAATCCCTTGCTCAAGTTGAGGCAGTCGATAGAGCGTTTTTAAACGCTCCGAGACGATATCCTGGTGCGGAGAAAACTGATCGTAGGGCAGCGTTTCCCATTCAGGAAAGGAGTGGATATCATCCTGATTGGCATCAGGATGATTTAAAAAAAACTGTAAAGACTCTTGCAATTGATTGGCAGACTGGCTGTCCTGAGTTAAGACAACCACCAGGCCTGGTGAACTCTGGTAGGTGTTGGCAATGGCCAATGCGCTCTCTGAGGCATTGAGAGGTCCCCAGTAGGAACGATTGCCTTTAAGTGTAATGTCATTAGTTGCTAAAGGCGTCTGCAGTTTTTTCATAATACCAGTGGATTCTTTATCATATTCAGTGCGCGATATTTTAAACTACTGGCGTCTTAAAATGATTAATTATTTGCAGGGAAGGGATTCGTGACTTACAAGAATCATAATATGAGTTAAATTTGATCCAGTAACTAAACCCATTTGGCGAAGATTAAGTTTGAAATACATTCCATCCTTAATATAAAAGCGGGTAATTCAGAGCCGATTTACCAGAAGTACATTATGAAAATGTTAGGCATTACACGTCTTAAATCAGATAAATAAAGAATATTTGTTTTTAGATTCTTAGAATCAACTTGCAAGTGCAACACTTTCAAGTTGATTCTAAGCTGACCCCTTTTATTTGTTGATTTTCTTGTTAGGGATTTTATTCTGTGGCAGGCTTAAATAAGGAAATCATTGGAGTTGGTAACTTCGCTTGTGCTGCAGATCTAAATGCATGCTCTCTCCAAAATGGCCATGCATTATGGACAACATTAAATTGCATGAATTCATTTATAGCCTCTTCTGAAACTTCCTGTAGTTGGTGATACTTAACAATAAAGCACGCTTCGATCTCAGCAAGAGTTTTTATTTCACTTTCTTCGTTTTCTTCTATAAACCTTAAGCCAAATTCAACCTTAGCATGGATTAACCTTGAACCATCAGAGTCATCTTCCTTTTCTAAGAACTCAGCTTTAATAGATAATTTGTTTTGTTGTCCCATTTCTTCAGGGTAATTATCAGAACTTATTTCCTCAAAGCGTGTAATTGAAGTTGAATATAAATGAATATCAATTAACTCTAATGACTTAATTGCTTCACCGATTAATTCTTTATCCATAAGATACATCCTGTATTAAATCAATTGACCTTACAGTTTTAAACTGAGATTGATTAGCGGCGTTAAATTTTGGATACGGTATTACATTGAGACCTTTGCACGAGAAGGACCTAAACTCAAATAATTTGCATGACAGATCTGATCATTACATTTAAAATAGATCCCATTAAAACCAATCAATGGAACTGAAAAAATGGCTTGGAAAAATCTAA
>Ga0314774_1000294_pt1 | contig 43488 bp, 46 predicted proteins | sample MetaGCBIA2018_FD_204515 | JGI IMG/M metagenome (GOLD analysis project Ga0314774, IMG submission 204515) | Cryopeg brine microbial communities from Beaufort Sea near Barrow, Alaska, United States - CBIA 2018 | ecosystem: Environmental > Aquatic > Marine > Coastal | place: USA: Alaska | collected... | reverse complement strand
CATATACTTTTAATCCAGATATTACTGATAATTTAGGTATTGCCAATCTACGCCTATTTGTAGCAGGGGAAAATCTCTACTTTAAAAGTGAGAGAAATGGTTTAAATCCACAGTATAACTTAGCAGGAACTGGATCGGGTAATGATTATAACCCTTCTAGGGTAGTTTCATTAGGAGTGGATCTTTCGTTTTAAAAAATATTATTTCAAAAAAAATAAAAAGACATGTTACGAAAAATAAAAATATTATTGCTGTCAATATGCTTGACCACAATAGCCGGGTGTTCAGAAGATTTCCTGGAAACGAAACCTACTGACGCTATTTCAGCTTCTGATGCACTTTCCTCAGTGGCAAATATGAGATTGATATTAAATGGCCTACATAGACAGATGTATGCGCAATCTCCGTTGCCTGGAGGTTCAAATAGCAGAGCAGGAGAACATTATTTTATCCCACTTTTTGATGTTTTGACCGGTGATCTCATACACTCTTCTCCAGGTAATGGATGGTTGACCGATGAGTTGCAATGGAACTCTCATAATGTTGCGACCTCACTCACTTGTGAGCAACTCTGGTACCAGCGGTATCATTTTATTGCGAGCTGTAATTCAATTATTAATAAGGTGGCTGAAGATGATCTGGTCATTGACGAAAACCTGAGCGATGTACTAGGCCAGGCATATGCCTATAGAGCATGGGCATATTATAGATTGGTTACGTCGTATGCTAAAGGGTATTTGATCGGTGATCCATCAACAGATCCTGGTGTGCCCTTACTCTTCGAGACAGAATCTCCATTTACGAGTGAACCCAGATCAACTGTAGCGGAAATATATGCACAAATGGAAAAGGATGTTAACCAAGCGATTACTTATTTTGGAGATGCAACACCCCGCCCCAGTGGTAATCCCAAAGATAAATCGCAACTTAATATAAATGTGGCGCAGGGTGTCAAAGCCCGTATCGCATTGTCTAAAGGTGACTGGGCCACTGCCGCTACAGCAGCAGTTGCTGCAAGAGAAGGTTTTCCATTATTGGATGAAGCAGCTTGGCTTTCCGGATTCAATACTAACAATCTTTCCGAAGTGATATGGGGTGGAAATGTAATTTCCACGGAGACTACCTTTTTCCGATCTTATTTTTATCTCATCTCCCCTACATTTAACGGTAGCCAAAATAGAAGTAATCCTAAACTTGTGAATAAAGAGCGTTATAATCAAATTCCAAGCACTGATTATAGGGCTAAAGCATTTTTACCAAATGCTCCTAATACCAATTCTTCGGCCTCAGATGGTCAAGGAGGCAGTTTTGAAGATGATCCCAATTATGACAATGAAGCTGATTTTGAAGCTGCATTTGAAGAGATTATAGCAAAATACGGTATGACACCACAGCATAATACCCATCCTTATATGCATGTGAAATTTTTAAATAAAAATCCTGGAACTACAGATCCCGATGATGTTATTTACATGCGTTCTTCAGAAATGTATCTGATAGAGGCGGAAGCAAAAACGATGATGGGTGATATAGCAGGTGCGCAGGCTGCACTTGATCCACTGGGAAGTGCTCGAGACAGTGCTTTTGATGTGAGTATTTATAATACTCAGGAAGCGATGATGGACGAAATTAAATTTCAGCGTTATGTTGAACTTTACGGCGAAGGTTTCAGCTATTTAGATCACGTTCGTTGGGACGAAGGTATAGATTTAACGAATTCCGGAGCAGCCAAAGTACTTTATCAAGATGGTTTCATGCAGGATAAGCCTTCTATTAATGATAACTGGATTTTCAAGATTCCTCAAGGAGAGATTGACGCAAACCCAAATATTACAGAGGCTGATCAAAATTAATCGCGATTTGAAGAGTTAAAGTATTTTCATTAAAAACCGAAAGACTGCTATTTAAATGGCAGTCTTTTTTTTTGATTGGATCCTTAAAAAAAATAGTAGAATTCTTCAAGAAATCTTTCTTAAGTGCTTAAACCAAAATCGATTCAATTTTCCCTATTTTTGAACCTTCAAATCAGGATCAAAATACCATGCTACACGTTGCCGATATTCAGGAAAATAAAGAAACATACATCAAAGCGCTCAAAAAGAGAAATTTTGAGGCCGCAGCATTGTTTGATGAGGTACTTGCCCTAGATGAAAAGCGCCGCACCACACAGTTGCAGTTAGACAACACGCTTGCAGAAAGCAATAAGCTTTCTAAAGAAATAGGTAGTCTCTTTAAAAACGGTGAAACGCAAAAGGCAAATATCCTTAAAGAACGCACCGGAAAGTTGAAGGACGAGTCAAAAATCCTTCAGGAGACTCTTAATGACGCGGTGCTAGCGCTGGATACGTTGCTTTATACGATTCCAAATGTTCCGCAGGAAAGCGTTCCTGCAGGAATTACTGCAGATGATAACGAAGAGATTTTCCGCATGGGCGAAATTCCAGAGTTGGTCAAGGGAGCGTTGCCTCATTGGGAACTTGCCAAAAAATACGATATCATTGATTTTGAATTGGGCAATAAAGTCGCCGGCGCCGGTTTTCCTATCTATAAAGGAAAAGGAGCGCGCATGCAGCGTGCACTTATCAGTTATTTTCTGGATAAGAATATAAATGCCGGTTATACAGAGTATCAGGTGCCACTTATGGTGAATGAACTATCTGGTTTTGGCACGGGCCAGTTGCCAGATAAAGAAGGGCAGATGTACCATGTGACCAATGATGATCTGTATCTAATCCCTACAGCTGAAGTGCCGGTAACCAACATGTTCCGTGATGTGATGCTCGAAGAAAAGGATCTGCCCATTGCCTGTACTGCGTACACTCCGTGTTTCCGAAGAGAAGCCGGTTCTTATGGTGCGCATGTGCGTGGGCTTAACCGTTTGCACCAGTTTGAAAAAGTGGAGATCGTTCGTATAGAACACCCAGAAAACAGTGATGCCGCGCTAGACGGAATGGTTGAGCATATTAAAGAAATCCTCAATGAATTAAAGCTGCCTTACCGTATTTTGAGACTTTGTGGTGGTGATTTGGGCTTTACTTCTAGTTTGACCTATGATTTTGAGGTTTTTTCTACCGCGCAAGATCGCTGGCTGGAGATCAGTTCTGTTTCAAACTTTCAGACCTTTCAAGCCAATAGACTGAAGTTGCGGATAAAAGACAAGCAAGGCAACAAGCAACTGGCGCACACCTTAAATGGAAGTTCGCTTGCGCTACCTCGTGTTTTAGCCGGAATTTTAGAGAATTATCAGGCTGAAGACTACTTGAAAATCCCTGATGTGCTTGTCCCATATTGTGGATTTGACCGTATAGATCTAGCATAAAACGGACGTTTTTGACCGATTTTATTGCAAAATCGGGCGATTTTTTGACTGTTTATTCGGTTTTTAGGCCATTGCAAGCGATTTTAGATCAATGTGATGGTATTTTGTGCGCGCAGATATTCCACTTCCATCTATTTTAAAGACTCTTAACCCTAACTTACTAGCGTAGATAATCTCATTGAGCAATACCGGGATTACCAGTGAATGAGGTTAAATTAGGCTCGATCATAAACTGAGTAAAACCTCTTATATCTGGTAAAAAGTGGGAGATATTTTTATGATAATGGTTATTGACTAATCCTGATTTTCGGGCTTTTTCATTGTTTTTTCGGTGGAAACCAGCGTTTTTTCAGCAGAATTTTTTCCAAAGAAATAGAGCAGTATATTCACCAGTATAAATGTGGCCGCCGCGGGAATTGCCCATCCCAATCCCCATTTCCCCAACGGAATCTGGTTGCGCATTACCTCAAGGCTTTCCCTGTTCAAACTGTGCAAAAAGTCTGGTAGACTAAAAAGTAAAGTGACAAAAACCACCGTCTTAAAAACCCAGTGAGAAAGAAAACGCCTTGGCATTACATTGAGCAGGATAAGGATTATGGTAAGTGGGTACACAAAAAACAATGCCGGTACCGCAATGGCGATGATAAAATCTGTATTAAACTGGCCTATGAGAACTCCCAGCAGGCATCCTGAAAACAGGGAGATATAATAGGCAGCTTTAGAACCTTTAAAAAGTCCTTGTACAAAATCTGCTGTGCCCGTGACTATTCCCACCGCAGTGGTAAAACAGGCCACACCTACCGCGGTGCCCAGTAAAATGCGACCGCCCGAACCTAATGTGTCGTAGCTTATAAAAGAAAGTAGTTCTGTGCGGGAGTCAGTGGGCTGAGCAGATGTATAGAGCGCGCCCACATAAATAAGGCCGGCATAGATGAGAATAAGCCCTAGGCCAGCAAGCAGACCTCCACGTATGATAACTTTTCTTTTATGGTGATAATCGCCTTTTTGGTTAAGGTTTAACGAGATGACAACCACAGCGCCCACAACCATGGCCGCAATGGCATCAAATGTCTGGTAGCCTTCTAAAAAACCTTCTGATATCGGTTTTTTTAGACTATGGGTGATATTGGGCTCGTCACCGCTAAAAATACCGATGCCTATGATCATAAATAGAATCATAATAAGAAATGGGGTAAGGTATTTACCTATAAGATGAAGCAGCCGAGTTCGGTTAAGTGCAAATAAAAACACGAGGCCGAAATAAATGCTACTAAAAACCAGTGGATTCAAATTGAAATAGGGCCGTATGCTCATCTCATAAGTAACCGCAGCGGTACGTGGAGCGGGCAGGGCTACGGCCACTGCGTAAATTGTTATACAAAAAAGGATACTGAAAATGGGATGCACCTTATTGCCAAAATCAAGCATGGTGCCCTGTAAACGGGCATGTGCAAAGATACCTAGAATGGGGATCAATACCGCGGAAAGGGCAAATCCTAAGGTAACCAGTAACCAACCTTCGCCAGCGCTAAATCCCAAAAATGGCGGTAAAATCAGGTTTCCCGCCCCAAAAAATAGGGAGAAAAGGGCAAAAGCGGTTACAAGCGTATCGTTTGTAGATTTCATGGTAATGCGTACTTTCGTGGGGAAAGATAAGGTAAATATGACAGTAGAGTATAAGGGCAGTAAACTATTTTATACTGTTACCGGCGCGGGACCAGCGTGTATTTTGCTACATGGTTTTCTAGAAAATGCAACAATCTGGGATGTACTTAGAAGACAGTTAAAAAGTAGTCACAAAGTTATCTGCATAGATCTTCCCGGTCACGGGCAAAGTGATGTACTGGATGGGACGCAGCGCATAGCGGATATGGCAGATGCTGTATTGCAAGTGGTTGAGAGGGAGAAGCTGGGCAAAGTGGATATTGTGGGACATTCTATGGGAGGGTATGTGGCCCTCGCTTTCGCGAAAGCGAACCTTGAAAAAGTCACCGGAGTTTTACTGCTTAATTCTACCCCCGTAGCAGATGACCAGCAGCGTGTCGCCAACAGGAAACACGGTATTGCAATGGCCCAAAAGAATTATGAAGCGATCGTTAAAATGTCAATTGCCAACTTATTTGCTACAAACAATAGGAAAAAGCTTGAGAAGGAAATAGAAAAGCTCAAGGAGGAAGCTTTAAAAACACCCATAGGAGGGTATATCGCAGGACAGGTAGCGATGATGAATCGCCCGGATTTATCGAACTTCTTTAGAGAAGCTACTTTTAAAAAAGCAATGCTTTTAGGTGAAAATGACACTTTAATCGAAGCTTTTGAGACAAAAAAAGCATTTATTGCTAAAATCCCTGAAATTACGATTTTATCAGGAGGACACGTTTTATTTTTAGAAAATCCTAAAAAAACCTATACGATAATAGAGGATTTTTTAAATAAAGACAAATCTTAGTATATGAATTAAGCCGCACATAAAAGGTTGTTAAATTTATGGTAAAATTTATTTGGAATTATTGGGATTTTTGATATAAAATTTATATATTCAACCACCTAATAATCAAACCTATACTATGCAAAATTTAAGTCGCAAAGTCAGTGCGCGGCTCACCCGCTTGCGCTGCCGGATTGTGGGCCATGATATACACTTAAGCAAAGAATATAAAACCCATCAGCGAGAATATGTATGTGATGCCTGCAAAAGCCAATATACCGAAGATAATAACGGCTTTCTTACCCCGCTCACACCAAAGTGGAAGCGTGTAAACGAGGTAATGGAGCAATTCTATCTACGCCGTAAGACAAAGACTGCTTAATTTTCTTCTTCTTGGTTAAGCGCGTTCCAGCCACGGGCAATAATGGGGATTTGCGTATTTGCTCGAGTGACAAGGTGCATGCCTTCTTTTTCTTCGGTCATATGGCCTATGATCGTAAAATTGGGATTGGCCTTTAATTTTTCATAATCTTGTTGCGCGACAGTAAACAAGAGTTCATAGTCTTCACCGCCATTAAGGGCTATTGTGGTACTATCTATATCAAATTCTTCACACACATTGATCGTTTGTGGATCTAGTGGGATTTTTTCCTCGTATAGTTTGCACCCTACCGCAGAACTTTTGCAGAGATGTATAATTTCGGAAGAAAGTCCGTCGCTGATATCAATCATAGACGTGGGTTGCAATTCCAGCTTTTTAAAGAGATCTATAACATCTTTACGTGCCTCTGGTTTCAATTGTCGTTCTACCAGATAGGTGTAGGGTTCAAGATCTGGCTGAGAATTTGGATTCACTTTAAATACTTCTTTTTCGCGTTCTAAAACTTGAAGTCCCATATACGCCGCTCCCAGATCGCCAGTGACCACAAGTAGGTCCATTGGTTTTGCGCCATCACGTTTTACGATATTTTCCTTTTTTGCAATACCCAGCGCAGTCACACTAATCAACAGACCCTTGTTGCTTGATGTGGTGTCGCCACCTATAAGGTCTACATTATATGCTTTCGCGGCCAGCGATATACCTGCATAAAGCTCTTCAAGCGCTTCCAGCGGAAACCGGTTAGAAACCGCAATGGAAACCGTAATCTGCGTAGCCTCTGCATTCATCGCGTACACATCAGAAAGATTTACCATGACCGCTTTATAACCCAAATGTTTCAATGGCATAAAGCTGAGGTCAAAATGTACGCCCTCTACCAGTAAATCTGTTGTCAATACTACTTGATTGTCCTTAAAATCGAGTATGGCGGCATCATCACCTATTCCTTTCAAGGTACTTTCCTGTTCTATTGTAAAATATTGGGTCAAATGATCTATAAGTCCAAACTCGCCCAAGTCGCTAAGGGAGGTGCGTGAAGATTCTTTGTCTTGAAACATGAAATTTAATTTAGACCGCAAATTTAAACGGAATTACTGACATAAATGCCTGATTGGGTCTTTGAAGCTGGTGATTAAATTTGTTTTTCCATTAGTACGCTAGATTACACCCTTTTTATGCAAATAACCATTATGATAAAATGGCACATTATATGCGCATTAATATAACGAAGATGCTGATCTTAAATTCTGTATTTTTCGGTGTAAACCATTGAAAAAGCTTATGCCGTAATCAACAAACCTACTGGGAGTTTGCTGTAAGGTTCTATGGTAAGACCCTACAATAGTTGTATATTTGCAACTAATTTAGATAGCGTTATGATCAAAGTAAGCGAAGATGCTAAAAAGAAGATAGCCAACCTCATGAATGAGGAGGGTTATGATGCTGCCCGTGATTATGTGCGGGTAGGGGTGAAGAGCGGGGGGTGTTCTGGTCTTTCCTATGAATTAACGTTTGATAAGGCCGCCAGTGAGGAGGATAAGCTTTTTGTAGACAATGCAGTCAATCTCATTGTTGATAAAAAGAGTTTTTTATACCTCATAGGTACTACGTTAGAATATAGCGGCGGTCTAAATGGGAAAGGGTTTGTGTTTAACAATCCCAATGCGCAGCGTACCTGTGGGTGCGGCGAAAGCTTTTCCCTTTAAAAAATGATAATAATACCGTGCCCGGTTCATGGGTAACGGCTTATTTAAGATTTATATATTATGGCATATACAGAAGAGGATTTAGAGAAAGAACTGGCCACAAAAGAATATAAGTACGGCTTTTATACAGATATTGAGTCTGACACTTTTCCCGTGGGACTTAATGAGGATGTTGTGCGTGCGATTTCCAAAAAGAAAGAGGAGCCTGAGTGGATGACCGAATGGCGTTTAGAGGCATTTCGTGGTTTTGAAAAAATGACGGAGCCAGAATGGGCTAATGTGCATTATGAAAAACCTGATCTTCAAAGTATTTCGTATTACTCTGCGCCGTCAAAAAAACCGAAATATGACAATATTGATGAGGTAGATCCAGAATTGCTGGACACCTTTAAAAGACTGGGCATATCTCTTGATGAGCAGAAAAAACTGGCTGGAGTGGCCGTAGATGTGGTGATAGATTCCGTTTCGGTGACCACCACGTTTAAAAAGACCCTTGCTGAAAAAGGTATTATTTTCTGCCCCATTTCCGAAGCGATCAGAGAGCACGGTGATCTTGTTAGAAAATATCTAGGCACAGTTGTACCTCAAAAAGACAATTACTATGCAGCACTAAATTCGGCCGTTTTTAGTGACGGTTCGTTTTGCTATATTCCAAAAGGAGTACGCTGTCCCATGGAGCTTTCTACCTATTTTAGGATCAATCAGGCTAATACCGGTCAATTTGAGAGGACACTTGTGATTGCAGATGAGGGCAGTTATGTAAGTTATCTGGAAGGTTGTACTGCGCCTTCCCGTGACGAAAATCAATTGCATGCCGCGGTTGTAGAGCTTGTGGCTTTGGACGATTCCGAAATAAAATATTCTACCGTTCAGAACTGGTACCCAGGGAACAAAGAAGGTAAAGGAGGGGTTTTTAATTTTGTGACCAAGCGTGGTCTTTGTGAGAAAGCCGCAAAAATTTCTTGGACGCAAGTGGAAACCGGTAGTGCCGTAACCTGGAAATATCCAAGTTGTATTTTAAAAGGGGATAATTCCATTGGCGAATTTTATTCCATCGCGGTGACCAATAACCACCAGCAGGCAGATACTGGGACAAAAATGGTGCATTTGGGCAAGAATACCCGTAGCACGATTATTTCCAAAGGTATTTCCGCAGGTAATTCTCAGAATAGTTATAGGGGGCTCGTCCAGATTAACAGTGGCGCGGACAATGCGCGTAATTTTTCCCAATGTGATTCTTTATTAATGGGTAATGCGTGCGGGGCGCATACGTTCCCTTACATCGAGGCAAAAAATAAAACGGCCAAGGTAGAACATGAAGCGACAACCAGTAAAATTGGCGAAGACCAGATTTTTTACTGTAATCAGCGCGGCATAGATACAGAAAAGGCCATCGCGCTTATCGTGAACGGTTTCAGTAAAGAGGTGCTTAATAAACTTCCTATGGAATTTGCTGTGGAAGCTCAAAAACTTTTGGAAATATCCTTGGAAGGTTCCGTAGGTTAATCACTGATAAATGACAATTTCCTGGTTAATGAAGAGAAGTATTTACATCGCACTTATTGGTCTTTTGGCGCTATATTCCTGCAAAGATTCAAAAAACGGATTTGAGGAGGGTTACGAGAGCGCTCAAAATGAGGCTCAAGAAGCTACTGCTGAGGATATAGAAAATTCGCCAAATCTGTACCTTTTTGATGGAGGCATGATAGAAGCCAATGATAAAAATCTATTTGCTCAGGGGGATACCTATAAAGGGGAAAAAATAACACTTTCAGATGCATTTTTTGTCATTAAGCATCCCGATGGCATTTTGTTGTGGGATACTGGTTTACCCGAAAATTTGGTAGGTCAAGATCCCTTTACCACAACAGATGGCGCCTTTACAATTTCTAGACAGGATAGTATCGTTGATCAGCTTGCGAGTATAGGTTTGCTTCCAGAAGATGTAAAATATATTGCATTCTCCCACATTCATTTTGACCACACTGGGGGAGCAAATCATTTTCCCGATGCAACTTGGCTAGTGCAACAAACCACTGCTGATTTTATGAACAGCGATGGCATAAAAGGCAATTCGTTCTATGATATGTCCTCTTTTGAAAAGCTGACAAAAAAACAGGTTTTAAACGGGGATTATGATGTATTTAATGATGGTAAAGTAGTCATTAAATATTTGCCTGGCCATACCGCCGGCCATCAAGGGCTGTTCGTGGATTTAGCACAGACCGGGCCGCTTTTGCTTACGGGCGACACGTATCATTTTAGACAGAACAGGTTGGATACAGTAGTCCCGCAGATTAATTACAGTATACTAGAATCTGAAGTAAGCATTAACACGTTTGAAGATTTTGCGAAAAATAAAAATGCTAAGGTCTTTATTCAGCATGATATGGAAGATTTTAAAATGATGCCAAAAGCGCCAAAAATCATTGAATAATGGCTAAAATTTATGCTTTTTTCGGTTTGTTTTTTCTGTTATTCGGCTGTGCCGGAAGTAAGGAGAACAATGAAAACGAAATAAAAGGGGATTTTATCTACATCGCAGATGCTGCCGTGATCAAGGGTGATGATTTTATTTACGGCGTTGAAATAGACAGTATGTTAATGGACTTGGTAAAAAAGGCCGAACCTTTTAAAAAAGGCACTTTTGATATGGTGCCCGTGGTGATAGAAGGGGATTTAAATCTAAAAGAAAAGAATGCAGAAGGTTGGGATACCATTGTAAAAATCACGAAAATAGTTACTGTGGGACCCGCAAAAGAGAATCAAGATAATACGGTAAAATAGACGTTAAGTCGTACACAAATATAATTAAGAGAATAAGCAGCAGAGACTGCTCGTAACGTAAATATAGCTATGCTACAAGTCAAGAATTTAAATGCCGGTATAGAAGGCAAACAAATATTAAACGGAATAAACTTGGAGATCAACCCTGGGGAGGTACATGCGCTTATGGGACCTAATGGTTCTGGAAAAAGCACGCTTTCCTCAGTGATCGCCGGTAAGGAAGAATATGAAGTAACAAATGGAGATGTGATTTTTGAAGGGGAATCCCTTCTTGAACTGGATCCTGAAGAACGTGCCCACAAAGGCCTTTTCCTGTCTTTTCAATATCCTATTGAAATTCCTGGAGTTTCGGTTACAAATTTTATAAAAACGGCTATAAATCAGAATAGAAAAGCCCACGGAATGGAAGATATGCCAGCTAGTGAAATGCTGAAGCTCATCCGTGAGAAATCTGAACTGCTCGATATGGACCGTAAATTTCTTTCCAGATCCCTTAATGAAGGTTTTTCTGGTGGCGAGAAAAAGCGTAACGAGATTTTTCAGATGGCCATGCTGCAGCCTAAATTGGCTATACTCGATGAGACAGATTCAGGCCTTGATATTGATGCGCTTCGCATCGTGGCGAATGGCGTGAACAAGCTAAGGGCGGCAGATAAATCAATTTTGGTCATTACTCATTACCAGCGTTTGCTCGAGTATATCGTGCCTGATTTTGTGCATGTGATGATAGAGGGAAAAATTGTAAAATCTGGCGGCAAAGAGCTTGCTTATGAACTTGAAGAAAAAGGATACGACTGGGTAAAAGCAGAACTTACCGCTTAATACTTTAGGATTTCACGCAGCTATTTAAATGCTGTTTAGCCTAATTGCCCAAACCAAAAACAAAAAGCATGAATTTAAAAGATAAATTACTTTCATCATATCTGGCCTTTCAGGAAAACCTGGACCTTGATAATTCCATGAGCGAATTGAGGGATAGGTCCATTCGTAATTTTGAGGAACAAGGCTTTCCCACAAAAAAAGAGGAAAACTGGAAGTATACCTCCTTAAACAGCATCGTCAAAAACGATTTTAGCCTTACCCTGTCTAAAGACGATACGATAGAATTTAAGGATGTCAAGAAATATTTCATTCACGATATTGATACCTATAAAATTGTCTTTATAGACGGTGTTTATAGCTCTTATCTTTCTGAAACCACCCATGATGGTGTTGATATTTGCCTGTTGAGCTCTGCATTGAACAAAGCAAAATATAAGCAAGTCATTGATGTGTACTTCAATAGGATCGCTCAAGAAAATAGCTTGACTTCGCTCAATACAGCTTTCGCCAAAGAGGGAGCGTATATTTATATCCCAAAGGGAAAAGCGGTGAGCAAGCCCATACAGATCATCCATCTTGCCACAGGGAACGAGGCCAATTCAATGCTACAGCCACGCAACCTTATTGTTGCCGAAGAGAATAGCGAAGTACAGATTATTGAGCGTCATCAAAGCTTGGGAAGCAACGCCGTGTTTACTAATTCGGTTACCGAAATCTATGCTGGCAAGCGTGCAATGGTAGATTATTATAAAATTCAGAATGATAAAGATGAGGCTTCACTCATTGATAATACCTACATTGATCAGCATGATAATAGTGAAGTTTCCGTTCATACGTTCTCTTTTGGTGGGAAATTGACGCGTAATAACCTCAATTTTTATCAAAATGGAGAACATATCAATTCCATTTTAAAAGGGGTGACCATTATTGAGGGCAAACAGCATGTAGATCACAACACGCTCGTGCATCATATAGAGCCCAATTGTGAAAGCCATCAGGATTACAAAGGGATCTTTGATGAGTCATCTACCGGTGTTTTCAACGGCAAAATAGTGGTTGATAAGATCGCCCAAAAAATCAATGCTTACCAGAGTAATAATAATATTCTGGTCAGTGATAAAGCAACCATTAATTCTAAGCCACAACTGGAGATTTTTGCAGATGATGTACGTTGTTCACATGGTTGTACCGTTGGTCAGTTAGATGAAGATGCGCTTTTCTATATGCGATCTCGAGGAATTGGTAAAAAGGAAGCTAGAGCATTGCTCATGTACACATTTGCTAATACCGTATTGGAAAGTGTGAAAATACCACAGATTAAAGCCCGTATTACTAAGCTAATTGCCAATAAAATAGGCGTTCACATCGGTTTTGATGTCTAAAAGCTTATAAAATTGCCCTATTTTTTGCCTTTTTAAGCCGATTTCAAGGCAAATTGAACGATAATTATAGTAAAATCAAAGCCATGAATACTGTAAAAGAACCTCGCATTTTTCCGGTGGAAAAAATCAGAATGGACTTTCCTATTTTGAAGCGAAAGGTCAATGGCAATCCGCTGGTTTATTTTGATAATGCTGCGACTTCACAAACGCCGCAGCAGGTCATTGATGTGATCGTAGACTATTATACGCGCTATAACGCAAATATTCATAGGGGCGTGCACGCGCTATCCCAAGAAGCTACAGATGCTTACGAGCAGTCAAGGATCAAGATTCAGAAGCATTTTAATGCTAAAAATCCCTATGAGATTATTTTCACTTCCGGGACGACCCACAGCATCAATATGGTGGCCGCTGGTTTTGCAGATCTCATTAAAAAGGGAGATGTAATACTTGTTTCCGCTATGGAACATCATAGCAATATTGTGCCTTGGCAAATGCTTTGTGAAAAAACCGGGGCGGTATTAAAAGTCATTCCAATGAATGCTACCGGTGAGCTTGATATGAGCGCTTTTGACGAGCTGATTACCGAAGAAGTGAAACTGGTATTTGTAAACCATGTCAGCAATGCTCTGGGAACCGTAAATCCAATCAAGGAAATTATTGATAAGACGCATGCCATAGGTGGCGCGGTACTTATAGATGGTGCGCAGGCCGCACCGCATATCAAGGCAGATGTGCAGGCACTGGACGCCGACTTTTACGTTGCTTCGGCTCATAAAATGTGCGGTCCTACGGGCGTGGGTATGCTTTATGGTAAAGAAGAATGGCTTACTAAATTGCCACCGTATCAAGGTGGTGGTGAGATGATCGCAACGGTGACTTTTGAAAAAACCACCTATGCCGGTCTTCCGCATAAATTTGAAGCCGGAACGCCAGATATTTGCGGTGGTATCGCTTTTGGCGCGGCGCTAGATTACATGAATGAGATCGGTTTTGAGGCTATTGCCGCTTACGAGCAAGAATTGTTGGAATATGGAACGGAACAACTGAAAACAATCGACGGACTGCGGATTTTCGGCGAAGCCAAAGAAAAAACGGCCGTGATTTCTTTTAACGTTGGGGAAATTCATCCCTACGATATTGGGACAATCCTTGATAAACTGGGTATCGCCGTAAGAACCGGACACCATTGTGCCCAGCCTATTATGGATTATTACAAGATTCCCGGTACGGTACGTGCTTCTTTTTCCTTTTACAATACCAAAGAGGAAATAGATATCATGATAGAAGCACTTGAGAAGGCAGTAAGCATGCTACGTTAAAAGAAGACTAAGCCTTACGGCGGAATTTTCATTTTGGTTAACTTGCAGTCCATAATTTCAGCGCATGAAAAAATTACTTTATTTTACTGGTTTGCTGTTGTTTTTAAACGCTTGCGCAAGTTCCACAGAAACCTTGTTCGTGAGCCCAACGCCAGTACCTTGCAAAAACGCTGCGGGACAGGATTGCTTTCAAATAAAAAAGGACAGTATAAGCGACTGGGTCGATTTTACAGGAAGCATAGACGGTTTTGACTATGAGCCAGGTTACAGTTATACGCTAGAAGTGGAAAAGGCTACTGCTTCAAACGATAGCAATATTCCAAAGTATGCTTTGAAAAAAATCCTTAAAAAGGAAAAAATGCCAGATACCGAACAAGAAATAACAGGGAATTTTATCATTAAAACATTTCAGGGTACAGCAGTAGATGATAAAAATATGACCATGAATTTCAACACAGACGCTGGACAAGTAAGCGGTAAAGGCGTCTGTAACAGGTTTTCGGGTTCGTTTACGACCAGTAATGCGAAAATTAAGTTTTCACAGGCAGCAACGACAAAAATGATGTGCCAGGAACCAGGACTGGAACGGGATTTTTTTCAAGCTTTGAATAAAGTGGATCATTTTAGCTTGAAGGAAGAAGAATTGATGTTAATGAAAGGTGATGAGACCGTACTTACGGCCAACCGTAAAATAGAAGAATGAGCAGTATACAAGAAATACAGAACGATATCGTAGAAGAGTTTGCCATGTTTGACGACTGGATGGAACGTTATGAATATATGATTGAACTGGGCAAAACGCTGCCCCTTATCAATGAGAAATATAAAACAGATGAATATATCATAAAAGGCTGCCAGAGTAAAGTCTGGGTGCACGCTGATATGAAAGAGGGAAAAGTGGCGTTTACCGCAGATAGTGATGCGATCATAACAAAAGGGATCATTGCCATTTTGATACGTACGTTTTCTGGACATGCGCCTATGGAAATCTTAGATGCAGATACGGCTTTTATAGATAAAATAGGTCTGAAAGAGCATTTGTCTCCTACCCGCGCAAATGGGCTCGTTAGCATGATCAAGCAGATGAAACTCTATGCGATCGCATATCAGACGCAGTTGGAGTGAGCGAATTAGATAAAGAGCATTCGATACTTTAATATTAATAGGGAATTATTAATTTATGAATGTTGATAAATATGCTTTAAAAACAGAGGGAAGCCGCAAAATATTTCAATTTGTAAGCGAAGGGCCTAAAGGAGCAGTTAAAAAACTTATTCAATTTCAGAACACTGATGAACCAAACTTATATAATTTAGCTTTTGGCGATAAATTGAGTGATACCGAAATTGATGATTTAGCAATAACTAATAATGGGGATAGCGAAAAAGTCTTAAGTACGGTTATTACTGCATTATATGCTTTTTTTGATCAATATCCATCCGCATTTGTATATGCCAAAGGAAGTACTAAGGCCAGGACAAGGCTTTACAGGATGGGCATCGTAAAATTTTATGATGAAGTAATTAGGGATTTTTATCTCTACGGCCAGATCAAAAACGAGTTCCATGTTTTTGAGATAGGCCCTGATTACAACGGTTTTTTAGTACAACGAAAATTTAATTAGGATTATGAAAAATATAGTTGATTTAAACAAGCGAAAAAGTGCTGTACTTACAATTGATAATTCCCTTGAAAAATATAAAGATGTGGTAATTAACCCTAAAAAGCTTGATGAGGTCAATAAACTGATCAAAAAAGTAAAATTGCCCAGAAACGAGAATAATAATTGAAATAGTTGCAATAACCATATTAAGAACAGTCATAGATTAATATGGCTAGGACCTGATAGATTTTCTTGAGAACTTTAACTTTCGGTCAATTGGGAGTTCTGATGACCAAGATCTGTCAGGTATAAAAAAACTAAAATTATGAGTGAAGTAAAAGAAATAGATACACAAGAGTTGGGCGAAAAGATCGTACGTGTTCTAAAGACGATTTTTGACCCGGAAATTCCCGTTGATATTTATGAACTGGGCCTTATTTATGACGTTTTTGTCAATGAAGATTATGAGACTAAAATTCTCATGACCCTTACCACGCCCAACTGTCCCGTAGCTGAAACTCTTCCGCTGGAAGTGGAGGAAAAGGTAAAGACAATAGAACAAGTGAAAGACTGTGAGGTAGAAATCACCTTTGATCCACCATGGACGCAAGATCTAATGAGCGAAGAAGCAAAATTGGAATTGGGACTCCTATAAACTATTCAATGATGGAAGAAATCGTAAACCGGGTCGCAAACAGCAAACTGGTCACCTTTAATTTAGAAGATCTCTATCCTGCCGGTGAGCGAAAATCTATAGATATTTCGCAATGGCTTTATGAAGGGTTTATACTTCGTGAAAAAGATTTTAGACAACAGTTAAAAGAACACGACTGGGAGCAATATGCCGGTTGCTATATTGCGCTTTACTGCGGTACAGATGCTATTTTGCCGGCATGGGCCTTTATGCTGGTTACTACTTATCTAGCGCCTCATACTAAGCATGTGGTTACGGGAAACATAACAGAACTGGAAACGCTCTTATTTTCGCGTATTATTGATCAATTGGATGTGGAGAAATATCGTGATCAGTATGTGATCATAAAGGGTTGTACCAATAAGCCAGTTCCAGAAAATGCTTATTTGCAACTTTTGCAAAAACTACAGCCTGTGGTCAAAAATCTAATGTTTGGCGAAGCCTGTTCTTCTGTGCCTTTGTATAAAAAAATGTTAAAATTTTGAATATTCTTTGATATCATCAATGAATATAGGAAGTTTACAAAAATCTTCCAATTCAAAGTCACTTATGAAAAATCTACTATTCAGCGCTTTTTTCCTATTTGCGGTAGGCATTTCTTTTGCCCAGACAGAGCAAGAACTTAAAACCGAAAAGAAGGAGAAAAAAGATTCCATTTCTGCCATACAAAAGCGGGTAGATGCAATACAGAGTCAGCTTGACGATTTGCCGGGATGGCGACTAGGTGCTTTTGGAACCATAGGCGGTAGCTTTTCTGGCTTTGATAATTGGTATTCTCAAGGCACTCCTAATGTTGCTGCTGGCAATATTGGTTTTACAGTGAATGCTTTTGCCAACCGTCAAGAGCCAAAATACTTTTGGCGCAACGCTTTAAACGTAAATCTGGCGTGGGTTAAGTACGATGATAAAGACGATCCAACAGATGATGATAGCTTTCAGGAATCAACCGATGTTTTTAATATCTCGTCTTTATACGGTTATAAACTGACCGAAAAATTTGCAATTTCTGCTCTTGGCGAATATAGAACGACCATATTATCCAACTTTAATGATCCCGGATATCTTGATCTAGGTGTAGGTATGACGTGGACGCCAGTGAACAATTTAACGGTTACCGTTAATCCAATTAACTATAATATCGTTTTCAGCCAAGGAGATAATATCTATGAATCTACCCTTGGCGCAAAAGTATTGGTTGATTATACCCGCCAGATTGGTGCTATCTCTTTTAAGTCTAATCTATCTGCTTTTCAAAGCTATAAGAGCTCCGATTTTTCAAACTTTACCTGGATAAATTCCTTTGGTTATACCCTATGGAAAAATATAGGTGTTGGTTTTGAATTTGGTTTGCGTGATAATAAAGCAGAAGCTCTTGATTACGCCCTTAATAATCAGCCTACGCCAAATCCAGATGCAACTTTTGACAATGTGGACAACAAATTGCAGACCTATTATTTACTTGGGCTCAATTATAAGTTCTAAAGCTTTCAGTCAAAAACAAATAAAAATCCGGTGTTTTTTGATTAAAACATCGGATTTTACTGTTTTATAAATGAATGTTTCCAATCAATAAATAGGTGTTTTTAGGCTAAAATCGCCCATTTATTCCTCCTCTTCACCAGAAGAAGGATCGTCATAGTCAGGGTAGAGAAAGTTATTATAAGGAAAGCGAGTTACATGCAGTTCTCGCACGCGCTCGTAGGTTTTCTTCTTGAAATCTTTTAATGACTTTTTCTTGAGTGCAGAAATAAAAATAGCATCATCGCCCACACGGTTCATCCAAGTACGTTCCCATTCTTTTAGGGTGTAATGCTCTGTCGTTCGTTCTGTGGCCAGATCATCCTCTTCTATGGTTTTATGCTTGTAGGCGTCAATTTTATTAAAGACCATAAGCGTAGGCTTATCGGCACTTTTTATTTCGTCAAGAATATGATTAACCGAAGCAATGTGATCTTCAAATTCTGGATGGGAAATATCAACCACGTGCACCAGTAAATCTGCTTCGCGCACCTCATCTAGCGTGCTTTTAAAAGACTCGACCAGCTGCGTGGGGAGCTTGCGTATAAAACCTACCGTATCGCTCAGTAAAAATGGCAGGTTTTTTATTACCACCTTGCGAACCGTCGTATCTAAGGTTGCAAAAAGTTTGTTCTGTACAAAAACATCACTTTTACTAATGGCGTTCATCAAAGTTGATTTTCCCACGTTAGTATATCCTACCAAAGCCACACGAATCAGAGCGCCGCGGTTTCCGCGTTGCACTTCCTGCTGTTTGTCAATCTTTTCGATTTTTTTCTTGAGCAGGGAGATTCGGTCACGCACAATACGGCGGTCAGTCTCGATCTCTGTTTCCCCAGGTCCACGCATTCCTATCCCACCACGTTGGCGTTCCAGGTGAGTCCACATACCGGCAAGGCGCGGCAATAGGTATTCATACTGCGCAAGTTCTACCTGCGTACGGGAATAACTGGTCTGCGCCCGTTGGGCGAAAATATCAAGGATAAGGTTCGTACGGTCTACGATCTTGCACTTAAGGATTTTTTCAATGTTTTTTTGCTGGGCTGGGCTCAGTTCATCGTCAAAAATCGCCGCGCCTATCTCATGTTGCTCCACGTAGTCCCTGATCTCGTTGATCTTGCCACTGCCCAAAAAAGTTTTGGGGTCGGGCCGTTCCAGTTTTTGCGTAAAACGGGTATAGACTTCCCCGCCAGCGGTGTAGACAAGAAATTCAAGCTCATCCATATATTCCTTGGACTTTTCCTCATCTTGATATTGCGTGATTAGTCCAATGAGGACCGTCCTTTCATATTCTATATTCGTTTCTTCAATCATAGTTTAAAATGTATAGTAAAGATACATATTAGCACTGAAATGTACTTGTTTATTAGAAGGGGTTGGGGGAAAACTATTGGAAAATAAAATACATATTTTTCAAAACGGAAAGCTCGTTTTGAAAAATTATTTAATCTCTATTGGGTTTAATTCCCCGAGGCTTGCCTCGAGAAGTGAAAAATTTTTTCCGCTAAATGCCTCGTGGGCTTGCCCCGAGGTAGTTTACCAGAACCACGCGCAACTCTAAGTATTTTATAATAAAATCTTTTATTTAGTATGTTTTAAAAAATCTCGGAAAGAAATGATTTTTGTTTTTTGAACTCTTTTTAATACCAGCAAATCTTTGTCCCCTGTTATTAAAAAGTGTGCTTTTGAATCTATGGATAGATTAAGTAGAAAATTATCTTTTTGGTCTCTACAGAGTTGACCTCTATTATTTTAGAATATAGGTCAAAATAATTTAGCAGATTTGCTATGTCTTCTTCTGATAGGTATTTTTTGAATTTAGGACGACGTACAACTTCAATAAATTCTTCGAGTAGTTCATTCGAAAAAACTAGCGTGATATTCTTATTCTCAATCAATTCATCTAATTGACTGAAATTTTTAGAAATTAGAAAACTAATCCACAGATTTGTGTCTAGGATTATTTTCTCATTGCCCATATCGTGATTTTCTCACTGCTTCAACCTCTTTGGTAATCTCGTCCAATGAAATTTCCCCTTTTTGATCCGCCCTTATTTTGTTTAAGAGCTCAGAAAAATCGGATTTTTTCTGACTCTTAATAATTTTAATTAAATTGAGGTCAGCCAAATTCTTTAGAAGCTTTTTAGCTTTTGGATTTAAAATATCAATTTGAACAGTTTCCATAAGTTCTTGGTTATAATGCTCTAAATCCCAGCGGATTTAGATTTCATTGATTAAAAACGTTTAACCTTTACCTTCTTTGGGATCTTTATTTTTCAAATTCTTCGGCCTTTTATCTGGCATGGGACCGCGTAGATGTATGACTAGGCCATTAAGAAAATTGCGCAGAAACTGATCGCCGCACTCCACATATTTAGGGTGATCTTCATTTCTGAAAATTGCGCCCAGCTCGCTTTTAGAAACTGCAAAATCCACAAGCGCGCAGATTTTTACAATGTCGTCATCGCGCAGTTTGAGGGCTACACGTAGTTTTTTGAAAATATCGTTATTAGAAAGTGCCATATGGTAAAGATACTTTTTTAGGCCGAAAAAATCCTCCTAAAAACAGGTGCTTTTTAATCGATTTTAGGTCAAAATAACCAATTTTCAGGCATTATTTACACCTTTTCCCCTCCATTTCAACATCTGATATATCGCGAATATATACTTGAAAATTGGCATTAAACCGACCTAAAACGGTAATTATTGACCCATTTCCTGAAGGGATTTCCAAGCTTTTGAAATCAGCAAAACCACTGGTGCGCAAGATAACCTGCTCGCCTGTGCAGTTTTCAATAATTTGGTCAACGCCATACGTATTGTTGAGATTAGCGTAGGAGTTACCAAGATCTTTTTCCGGAATCTGCACGTTATTAAACTGCACCAGCATATTGAGATATTTTTCAGCTACTTCATTGATCGCAATGGGCAGTGGTACAAGATCTTCAATGATATTTGTGCGCACCACGCGCTCATCAAAGTCCCCTGTGGAAATTCTGCCAACTTCACCAGTGCCTCCCTCGCCTTGCAAACCAATGCTTGGCAATCGCGCGTATTCACCACTATAGAGCCCATCTACACGCACAAATACTTTCCTTCCGGGTTCAAAAAGTGTGTAAACATCGGTAGCATCGGTGGAAATTGCGATCGCACTTGTCGGGTTTTCGGGTTTGTCCTGAATGATCAAGGTTCTAAAAAAGTTGCCAGACTCGTCACTGGAAACCACATAACCTTCCACATAAAGTGGTGTATCCGCATTTGGCCCCGCCTGGATCAACGTAGGATCAAAACCGCGATAGAATTCCTTTACTTTAGCAATGCTGAAATTTACATTCACTTCTTGCTTTTCTGTTGTGATCTCTGGGACGTCGAAATCGCTATCATGCACACAAGATAGGCAGCATAAACTCAAAAAAATGAAATAGGAAAAACGTAATGCTGTTTTCATGATGGCTTGTTTAAAATTTCAAAACCTGATATACACATTGAGGTAATAACTCGTACCGTAGCCCGACCAATATTTGGGGCCAAAAATGCGCGTTTTGCGTTGCGAATCTTCCTTAAGTGTCCTATAACTGGCACTACGTCCCTGTTCAAAACCACCGGTTTTATAATAGGTGTTCATGATATTATTGATAACCGCAAAAAAACCGATGTAATTACCGTCCACGCGCCACGATTTTCCACCTATGGCGTTAACGAGCATATAGTCGTCAAAACGCTCCTGTTTTAGCAGTTTCCGCGCGAGTTCAGGATCATAATCGTTAAAAGGAAGTCCGTCAGTGTCCTGATAAAAATTTTTGGTTCGCGGGAGTGGCGCAATGTCCACATAACCATGCGAGAAATAATTGGTTGTGGTTCCAAAAAACCAATAATCGGGATCACGGTATTCAAAACCCACTTGATACGCTTGTTGTGGCCCGCCGGCAATACGGTAGTTTTTAAGATTGGCTTGGCCAAACTGCACTTCCGCTTCAAAATCGTCTGAGGTGAGGTATAAATTAGGATTGTTACTGTAGGTATACTGCCCAAAGGCTGCCGCAGCTTTCACCTTGATCGTGGTCGTAATCTGTGATTCAATACCCAGCTCGGCACCTAGATGTCTTTTATTCACATCAGTAAGCAATTCTTGCACAAAAGCGGTGGTCACGTCCCTTCCCAGCCCAGAAATACCATCTGCGTAATAAAAGGAGATTTCAGTGGCATCCTTCATTGCAATATAATAACCGGTGAGACGGGCGTTGATGAACGGCGACCGATAGAGATAGCTCAAATCTAGACTTAGGTTTTTTTCTTGCTGAATATTGAGCACGGTGCGATTATTTTGTCTTGAGTTGGAAAATGAATTCCGTAAAACCGGTGCCGAACTTATGAAAGCAGTATTAAGCGTTAAAAAATGCCTGCCGGAATATTTATAGGTTGCGCCCCCTTTTATACCGTAAGGTGTGAACGATAATTTATCGCTTTTTCCCTGAGAATCTTCGGGATAATTACCGTTTTTAAACAAACCGTTACGCTGATATGTTGTGTTTCCGCCGCTGGCGGAAACGAAAAAATCAAAGCGGTTGTAGTTAAACTGCGCTTGTATGAAAGCATCGGCCTGCATCGCGTCTATCTCAAAATTATACTTGATGATTTCATCTTCGCCCACCGTGCGGTTGGGATTGTTGAGATCACTTTGTGCAGCATCTCCTGTGTTAAAAGTGTCGATATCCAGATAGGTTGTCGCGCCCAGCAGGTCAAGCGTATTGGCATAATTATGCGAATTCAGGCTTTTAAAATTCACCGAAGCATTCAGGTCTATATGATCGTTAAACTTGACGTTTAAAATACTATTGGCCGAAAACTGCTTATCATCCACACGGTCTTCATACATATAATACCGGGCATTCCCGCCATAAAGTATATTGGTTTTATACAAGCGCTGCCAGTCTAACTGCCCGTCTTCGGTAAAATCTTCATAGGCGCGATAGGCGGTTTCCCTATTTGGTGAATCGTTGTAACCTATAAAATAACTGGGCAACTTCTGGTAATAACTGGGGTCGGGATTGGGCGCATTGTCGTAGCCCATCCTGCTGTTGCCCATGCTGCCAAATTGATACGCAACATTGGTGTTCAATTCAATTTCTTCGGAAAGTTCCCAGAAATGGTTCAGCATAAAAACGGGCTCCTTTATTTCACGTACGCGGGAATTTCTGATGTGTCCATCCTGGTTTCCCCATTGGGAATTGTATTTGCGCCCTTTTAAATCGATGACTTCCTGGGTATTTACAGAAGATTTTCCGCGCCGGTTGGGCGTATAAAAGGCAGAAAAATTGAGGCTGTGCGCCGCATTAATCTTTTTTTCGACGGAAATAAAAATCGAATTGGCGTCGTAGAGACTTCCGTCCATATATCCTTGATTGCCATAGCGGCGCGCGAGGGAAACGCTGTAAGCCCAGCCATTTTCATCAAGTCCGGAATTGTAGGAACCAATCATGCGGCCTTTATAGGTGCGGTTAGATGAGGCGTAGGAAACACGGCCGCCACTTCTATATTTTGAGGCGCGCATGATGATATTGGTCGTTCCCGCCAGGCCGCCAAAGTTGTAATCGCTTGCGGCGGTGCCCATGGTGAAAATCTGGTTGCGCTGCATGTCATTGAGCCCGCCCCAGTTGCTCCATTGCGGTCTGCCGCTGTAGAGTTTATTCATCTCGATCCCATTGATGAGAATTTTGCCCTGCTCGCTGCCCAAACCGCGTGGGCGGAAAAAAGTAGCGCTAAAATCATAGGCAGCGGCTTTTAAAAATGCGTCTTTTGAGGCTGAAAGTAGTCCAGAAATGGTGTAATCTGCATCGCCAGCATCTGCATTGAGCTCTTGATCAGAAAGGCTGATCATGCCTATTTGTAGCTGCTCTTCTATCACGTCTTCCTCTAAAGGTATCGCGGGAATGTTTACCGGTTTTTCATTTTCAAAAAGCACTGGAAGGCGCTGATCAATGAAACCTTCCTTTTCCACAAGCAAAATTTGATTCCCTGGTGGAAATTTCCCCTTTAGGGAAAACATGCCTTTTGCGTCAGTTTTTGAGGTAAAATGGGTGTTTTCTAGCTGAATTTCAATATCGGGAATCGGTTTTCCGTTTACCGCATCAACCACTTTTCCCGAAATGGTATAGGTCTGACCAATGGCGCTCACGCTGACAAAAAACAAGAAAAAGTAGGTCAGGTAGTTTTTTGCCATATAGCTGGGTCAGGTAGGTTGTTTTTTTAGAAGTATTTCAAAGTCAGGAAGTAATATAAATTTATTATATTGACTTTAACAATATTTTAGCTAAACAACCAGTCGACTACGAGCAAATGCATATAAAATCATTTTTTATCTTGTTCATTTTTAGTGCTTTTCAGGCTGTTTCTGGCCAGAAAAAGCAAGATTTTAAGGTGGTTACAGTAGCTTTTTACAATCTCGAGAACCTTTTTGACACCAAAAATGACCCCATTACTTTTGACGATGACCGCACTCCAGATGGTAAAGATCACTGGACGGAAGCGATCTATGCAGAAAAATCAGAAAATATGGCCTTGGTAATTAGTAAGATAGGTGCGGAAGTGGCGCAGAAAAGTCCGGCGATTTTGGGCGTAGCCGAAATAGAAAACCGAAAAGTGCTGGAAGATCTGGTCAACCAACCGTCATTGCGGGAGCAAAATTATGGGATTGTACATTATGATTCACCAGATCGAAGAGGCATAGATGTAGCACTTTTATATCAAAAAGACATTTTTAAAGTCATAAAAAGCAAAGCTTATGAACTGGTGCTTTATAACGCAGAAGAACCGGATAAACGTGTTTATACCCGCGACCAACTCTTAGTTTCTGGCATGCTGGATGGCGATCCAATTTATATTATTGTAAATCACTGGCCCTCGCGGAGCGGTGGTGAGGCGCGCAGCAGCTATAAACGGGAGGCCGCGGCAGCACTTAACCGGCGTATCATCGACTCTTTGCAGGCCACAACGCCAAATGCGAAAATTATGACCATGGGCGATTTTAACGATGATCCTACGAATGCAAGCGTTAAAAAAGTACTGGGTACTAAAGGTGAAAAAAGCCAAGTAAAGAATTTGGGTTTTTTCAACCCTATGGAAGTTATTTTTAAGACCGGTACCGGTACGCTCGCTTACCGCGATAACTGGAATCTTTTTGATCAGATTATTATTTCGGAGCCATTGCTGGATACCGATTTCCAAACGTATGGTTTTTACAAAGCTGGGATTTACAATAAGGCGTTTTTGAGCAATCCAGAAGGGCGGTACAAAGGATATCCTTTCCGAAGTTTTGCCAACGGAAGTTATACCGGCGGTTACAGTGACCATTTTCCCGTATATATTTATCTTATAAAACAGGTAAAATAGACAGAAAACGACCTATTTTCCTCCTGAAATCAATCCTTTTCCGGGTTATTTTCCAGTTCTTTCACTTTTTGCTTGTTCTCTTCGGCCTTTTTTTTGCGTTCTTCAAGGTCTTTCATGTCCTGCACATAGGCCATTTCGGCATTCTTGTTCGGTACGATCTTATGTTTTGAAGCAAGGGCATACTGTACGGTAATTTCAGCACCAAAAAAGAGAATTAGACAAGTGTAGTTTACCCATAATAAAATGAGCACGATAGAAGCTGCACCGCCATAAACCGAAGCGGGATTGCCAACGGTAAAATAATAACCTAGTGCATACTCGCCTATCAGAAATAACACCGCGGTAATGGATGCCCCCAGAAAAGTGGTTTTGTAGCTCATGACCACATCGGGCAGGATCTTGAATATTGCGGCAAAAAGTGCCGCAATAAAGGCAAATGAAACTGCAAATTTCAGGAGGTCCACAAAAATACTGGCGATCACCGGGGCAAAGCCCTCTACATATTTACTTATCACGGCCAGGGCGGCGGAAAGTACGAGGGAGACCAAAAGCATAAAAGCCAAAATAAGTACCATACCAAAGGATAAAGCCCGGTTTTTTACCATCTCCTTCCAGGTTTGTTTCTTTTCACGCACGTTCCAGATGTCGTTCATCGCTTTTTTCATCTGGAAAAACACTCCCGTGGCGCCATAGACCAGTGCCCCGATGCCTATGGTGATCGTGACCCAGTTTCCTTCTGTGAGGGCGGCATTGCTTATCATGCCCTCAATGGCCTCCGCCGAATCTGGGCCAATATAGGAGCCTATCTGTTCACTGATGCGCCCGGTCACCGCCTCGCGCCCCCAAAAATAGCCTGCAACCGCCGTTACGATCATGAGTAAAGAAGGCAATGAAAATAAGGTGTAGTAGGCGATAATAGCACCTTTTGCAAACGGGTCATTGCTGTCCCACGCAAAATAAGTTCGTTTGATAAAGCGGAACAATCGCAGGGATTTCCTTTTCCACCGGGGTTCTGTTTTATTCATCTAAAAAAGGTTCTAGTACAAAATTGAGGGCATTTACGGCCGTATAATCAATATTCATCTTTTTTGGATTATCGTCACCATCACGCCTTAAGAAAGGAAGCGGTATCTCGGGACTGCGCTCCGTAAGCTGGTTCTGGTTGCGCTGTAGCTGTTTTTCAAAGGCCGCGGCAAGTTTTGCATAATCGTTTGGAGAAATATTGAGTTCCGTGTACAATCCCTCATCGGTAATGCCGTCTATGGTATTTGTGGCAGAGACCGGAGTATAGATCAATTTTTGACCGGTTATGTCATAAAGGTTTCCCTCCGCGTCCTGATAATGGTAAGAGGGCAGGTTCTTATCTGGAGGCGCGGAGCCCGTAGATATGCCCGGGGTAGCCCCGCAGGCAATGAAAAGAGCGGCGGTGATAAGGCCGCAAAGTATAGTAATTTTTTTCAAAAGAGCAGGGCTTAAAATGAAGGAGAAAATTACGAAAGCTATCCTCTCTATTTTGGAATTATAAATAGTTTAACTTTTTCTGGAAATTTTAGAGCTACAAACGCTGAAAAGTAGTGCTATAGCGTTATTTTTAGCCTAAAACGGTAGTTATTTATCCATTGAAACGGCTTTTCTAATTTTAGTTTATTTGAAATAAATGTGTTTTAGGGCCTTTATTCATGGGAATTTTTGTGTTTTGCATTAGCTTACGCACTTATTAAATTTTTAGTTTTTGCTATGGCAGATTTTTGGTTTTATTTTAAAATAGGCTTGGATCACGTGCTCGACTGGCAGGCCTACGATCACGTTCTTTTTCTCATTGTGCTTACCGTGCCCTATGCTTTTAAAGACTGGCAGCGCGTGCTGCTCATGGTTTCGCTGTTTACGCTAGGACACTCCCTGGCGCTGGTGTTATCAGTTTATAATGTGGTACGTGTAAATGCCGGTCTGGTGGAATTTCTTATTCCGGTTACTATTTTTATCGCTGCGCTGTACAATGTTTTTACAGCAGGGAAAGGAGGCAAGAAAGATAAATTAGGCCTACTGCTCATAACCGCACTGTTCTTTGGGCTCATTCACGGTCTGGGGTTTTCAAATTTCTTTAAAGAACTAACTGCTCATCTAGACAACCGCATGCTTCCCTTGCTTGAATTTGCTTTGGGTATCGAGGCTTCGCAGGTACTAATTGTCCTGATTGTGTTGATCATAAGCTTTATTTTTCAGCCTATTTTTCGGTTTTCTAGGCGGGACTGGATGATGGTGATTTCTGCCGTTGTGCTTGGCATGGTAATTCCCATGTTGATCGCAAATTATCCGGGTTAAAGGTCTGAATATTCAAGCGTAAGCGGTATAAGTTTTTTATCTTCGCAACTGCTTTTCAGCATTTAGTTTGAAAAGCATTTTTTCAGCTCCATGTCCTCTAAGAAACCTTCAAAGCAGTTAAAATACGACATTGCCTATCTGCGTATGGCCAGGGAATGGGCAAAACTTTCTTACTGCAAGCGAAAACAAGTGGGAGCAATTATCGTTAAGGATAAGATGATTATTTCTGATGGCTATAACGGTACACCCACCGGTTTTGAAAATATATGTGAGGATGAGACAGATGCGACCAAATGGTATGTTCTGCATGCCGAGGCAAATGCAATTCTAAAAGTAGCCTCATCTACGCAGTCCTGTGCAGGCGCGACCTTATATATTACGTTATCCCCATGTAAAGATTGCAGTAAGCTTATTCACCAGGCCGGTATAACCCGGTTAGTATATTATATAGATTACAAAGATAATAGCGGTCTCTCGTTTCTGGAACGGGCAGGAGTGCGGGTAGAACAAATTTCAGATCTAAATGATTAGTTAATCAATGGACGGCTATCAAAAAAAATACCTCCCGCTTTTTCTGGGCATCGCTGTCGCTCTGGGCATCGCCGTGGGCAGCCAGCTTAATTACAGTAGCAGTTCTGGTCTACTGTCAAAAAATAATGCCAAAAAGGAGAAACTTAACCGTCTCATAGATTATATAGATTACGAGTATGTAGATGATGTAAATACAGACAGCATCGTAGATGTAACCGTAAACAGTATTCTGGAAAATCTCGATCCCCATTCCGTATACATACCGCCCACAGATATGGAACGCATGTCTGAAAGCATGAAGGGCGATTTTGTAGGTATAGGCGTAAGTTTCTATCCTGAAAATGATACAATCGTAGTTATCAATGCCATAAAAGGAGGCCCCAGCGATAAGGCGGGAATCCTGGGCGGCGACCGTATAGTCTCGGCAAATGGCAAAGGCCTTACCGGTAAAAATGTGACCAGTGATTCTCTTGTGGGGAGTTTAAAGGGAAAGATCAATACTACGGTAGACTTAGAAGTAAAAAGACCGGGTAAAACCGCTTTATTGAAAATGAAGGTTACCCGGGATGTCGTGCCCATTATTAGTATTGACGCCAGTTATATGCTCACCGATAAACTGGGCTATGTAAAAATTAACCGCTTTGCGGAAACCACCCCGACAGAATTCAAGGATGCCCTACAGCAATTAAAACGGGATGGTGCCACAAAGATCGTTCTCGATCTGCGCGATAACCCAGGAGGCTATATCTCTGCTGCAGAACAGGTGGTAGATGAATTTTTAAAGGAAGATAGGCTCATTCTGTTTACAAAAAACAAAACCGGAAATATCGAAAACTCCTTTGCGACAGACGGCGGGATCTTCGAGGATGCAGAAGTGTTTGTACTGGTCAATGAAAATTCTGCCTCTGCCAGTGAGATTGTGGCCGGCGCCATGCAGGACAACGATCAAGGTACTATTGTAGGCCGCAGAACCTTTGGCAAGGGACTCGTGCAACGCGAGATGGCACTGGGTGATGGCAGCGCGGTACGTCTGACCATTGCCCGTTATTACACCCCTACGGGCCGGAGCATACAACGCCCCTATGACAATGGTAATAAAGCTTATTATGAAGAGTACCTGAACCGGTATCAGAATGGGGAGATGGCATCCATAGATAGCATTAAGGTAGATGACAGCCTGCGGTTTACCACTCCCGGGGGCAAAGTGGTGTATGGCGGTGGCGGGATCATACCAGACGTTTTTGTTCCCAAGGAGACTGACTATGAGAAAGAATCAATAGATTATGCGCTGCGATCTGGCTTTATGTCCAGGTATGTATTTAATCTGCTGGAGCGCGACAGAAAATATTATAATACATTGAACTTGGCAAAATTTAAAGAGGAAGTGGAAATTTCTGATGCAGATATTTCAGATTTTGTATCTTATGCCGCGCGTAGAGAGATTAAAATCACTGCCAAAGCGTATAAAGAGGAGCTCAAAAGGAGCATAAAAGCGGTGATGGCGCAGCAGTTATTTGGCACTACACTTTATGAGCAGATGATCAATAACGACGACGCAATGGTTAAAAAAGTTATTTCCCTCAGTAATAGTAAAAAGACATGATACTTATTGCATCAATTTTTGTCTTTTGCGTTGCGGCCGTATTCCGATTATTAGATAATAGTGCCGGTTTGTTGATAAGCAACGGCATTTCGGTAACTCCATTTTACCTTTCGGCAAAGGAAATCAAAGAAAAGATGGAAAATATAGAAAATCCTAAACTTCTGCGCCGTTTACGTTCTACTCTTTTATTTCGGAAACTTCACAAATTGTTTCTCGTACTTGCCATACTTACTTTTATAACTGGTATAGTTTATGAAATAATGGATCCCACACTTTTATTACTCTTCTAGTAAAACTGTTTTTTGATTTTTTAGATAGTTTTTGGGCGTTTCCCTTCGGGTCGGGCTTTGCGCTGCAATCTTGTTGCTCGTTCCTCCAAAAAGGATTTCCACTTCAATCCCTAACGCGAAGGTTCTATTTGGGTTTATATTTCAAGAAGTTTTTGGGCGTTTCCCTGCGGGTCGGGCTTTACGCTTTAATCTTTTTGTTCGTTCCTCACAAAAAGGATTTCCACTTCAATCCCTAACGCGAAGGTTCTATTTGGGTTTATATTTCAAGAAGTTTTTGGGCGTTTCCCTGCGGGTCGGGCTTTACGCTTCAATCTTTTTGTTCGTGCCTCACAAAAAGGATTTCCACTTCAATCCCTAGCGTAAAATTCGTTTTTAACCAAATATGCTTGTTTTTTGGGTAAATAAGGCCGTTTTTCGAGCTAAAGGGGCGTTTATCGCCTTTTATCAGCGATTTTTCGGGATATTGTAAGTATTAAAAGCAACACAAGCGCACAGGCGCAGGCAAGTACAGAGATAACTGCCACCTCGCTGTTTCCCGCGAGCGGGGAACTGTAATCAACCTTGGTAAGGTTGAAAATGAGCAGGGCAGTGGCGAGTCCCATTAAAATATAGATAAAAATTTTCATGATACAACTAGTTTAGAAGTCCCTGAATGTTTGTAGTAAACAGTTTTACTGCAATGGCGAGCAAAATCACGCCAAATACCTTACGGATAACACCTATGCCCTGTTTACCAAGAATACGTTCAATCTTTCCAGACGACTTGAGTACGGCATATACAAATATAATATTTATCACGATGGCAACGACGATATTTTCTACCGCATATTCCGCGCGTAGCGAGATAAGCGAGGTCATGGTTCCTGCTCCTGCAATAAGGGGAAACGCCAGTGGGACGATTGAGGCCGTTTCTGGCGCTTCGTCTTTATATAAGGTAATGCCCAGAATCATTTCGAGCGCGATAAAGAACAAGATAAACGCACCGGCCACTGCAAAGGAGTTTACGTCTATGCCTATAAGGTTAAGGATTTCTTTCCCTATAAAAAGAAATAATATCATGATGAAACCGGCTACTATAGATGCTTTTTCACTGTGAATTTTACCTACTTTTTTTTTGAGGCCTATTATAATGGGAATGTTGCCAATAATATCAATTATTGCAAAAAGTATCATGCTGGCAGTCGCAATTTCTTTAAAATTCAAATTCAAGTTCATCATCACCGTTTTTAGAGCGTGCAAAATTACTCTGAATTAAAGGATTTACAATCAATAATCAAAGAAATGTTCAAACTGCTAAAAAGACGGTTAAAAACGTATCTTTACCCCATGTTTCAACTCGGAAAAACAATAGTATCAGAAGAGGTTATCAATAAGGATTTTGTCTGCAATCTCGGCGCCTGCAAAGGGGAATGTTGTGTTGCCGGTGAGGCCGGTGCACCAGTAGAACCCGATGAAGTGCGCATACTGCAGGATATTTATCCTAAAGTAAAGCCTTTTTTGCGGCCTGAAGGGATCCAGGCCATAGAAAAACAGGGCACACATATAGAAACTGATTTCGGCGAACTCGAAACACCTCTTGTTAACGGCGCGGAATGTGCTTATGTAACCTTTACCGATGCTGGTGTCGCTTCCTGTGGGATTGAAGACGCGTACAACGCGGGGGAAACTGACTTTAGGAAACCCATTTCTTGTCATTTATACCCGGTGCGCATACAGCGCTATAGCGAGTTTGAGGCCGTAAACTATCACAGCTGGCCCATTTGTGATGATGCCTGCACGCTGGGCAAGGAGCTACAGGTGCCCGTATATAAATTCACAAAGGACGCCCTTGTGCGTAAGTATGGTGAAGACTGGTACCGCGAACTTGAAGAAGTGGCAGATAAAATGACGAGTGAAAATGCGCAATAAGCTACCGGAAATAGGCCCTTCCATTTTTTCTAAAATGAGCGGTATGGCCACGGAGTATAACGCGATCAATTTATCTCAGGGATTCCCTGATTTTCCTACAGATCCTGAGCTTATAGAACTTGTAGCGCAAGCGATGCGAGATGGCTACAATCAATATGCTCCGCTGGCGGGTGTTTATAGCTTGCGCGAAAAAATAGGGGAGATGATCCACTCTTTGCACGGCAGGCAGTATGATCCCGGCACGGAGATCACGCTTACCGTGGGCGCTTCAGAAGCTTTGTTCAACGCTATTACCGCTTTTGTGCACACGGGCGATGAGGTGATCATAATAAAACCGGCTTATGACATTTATGAGCCCGCGATTTTAGTGCAGGGAGCAAAAACGGTTTCGGTACAACTTGAGCCGCCTTATACCCAGCTGGATTGGGAGGCAGTAAAAAGGGCGATCTCGCCGAAAACCAGGATGATCATTATTAATACACCACATAATCCCAGTGGGATGATGTTTTCTAAAGCCGATATGGAAACCTTGGAAAACCTGATAAAAGATACCGATATATTGATTTTAAGCGATGAGGTATATGAACACATTGCCTTTGATGGCCGGGAACATGAGAGCGCCGCACGTTACCCGCACTTGGCTGAACGCGCGTTGATCACGGGATCCTTCGGCAAAACCTTTCATGTTACCGGGTGGAAAATGGGTTATTGTTTAGCGCCGGTAGCACTGATGCGGGAGTTTCAAAAAGTGCATCAACTTAATGTGTTCTGTGTGCACCACCCCACACAAAAGGCACTGGCAACCTATCTCGAAAACCCCGAAAATTACCTTCATCTAGCCGATTTTTACCAAAAAAAGCGTGATTTTTTCTTGAGTCGCGTAAAGCATTCCAAGTTTAAATTTCAGCCAACGCAGGGCACTTATTTTCAGCTGATGGGTTATAGCGCCATTACCCAAGAACCCGATGTTACCTTTGCCGAACGACTTACTAAAGAATACGGCCTAGCCAGTATACCGGTGTCAGTTTTTAACGAAAATGGAAAAGATGATCGCTTGCTGCGTTTTTGTTTCGCAAAATCAAATGAAACCCTTGAAAAAGCAGCTGAAATCTTGAATACCATATAATAATTTGCTTATTTTTGCCGCTTTGGCCTCGTAGTTCAATGGATAGAATAGAAGTTTCCTAAACTTTAGATGCAAGTTCGATTCTTGCCGAGGCCACTTTTTAACATTTCTTTGGAATTAAATACTGTCTGAATATACTGATTTTCGGCATTTCAAATTTATTGAGTGTCAAATTATCGTTTATCGTCAACATTTTTTTAAAAGCTCCTTATCTAGCGTTTCTTCTTAATGTGTTTATTGCGCCTAAAATAATCCATTTTAAAGTTCTTCTCTAATATAATTTAGGCTCAAAGATGCTCATTATGAGAATTTATCAAACGTTTTTATCCTTATATATGGTCTGCATTAAACGGAATAAAATAGTTAGATACCCGTCTATTCCAATTACGGACATTGCAAGAAGCTTAAATTAAGCCTTAAATGTAAATAGCAGGATTAGAACTTATTTTTCAAGTTTTCTATTCACTGGTATTAATTGCTAGGCTTAAATACTTGATTTTTAAAGTATGTTATGAATCAAAGGTGACCGTTTAAAGTTCTCGCTAAATATTTCGCTGTTTTACTGATTTTATTTTTTGCGACCTCGCCCGGCGTACCCTCTGCTACAATTTTCCCACCTTCTTCTCCAGCTCCCGGACCGATGTCGATAACCCAGTCACTTCCGGCAATAACCTGCATATCATGCTCTACCACAATTACGGTGTTTCCTGCATCAACTAATCTCGCCAGCTGAAGTTGTAATTTCTCCACATCTGTTGGGTGCAAACCTGTAGTTGGCTCATCTAAAATATAAAGTGTATCGCCTCGGTTTATGCGTTGGAGTTCTTTCGCCAATTTTATTCGCTGCGCTTCACCTCCGGAAAGTTCTGTTGCCGGTTGGCCTAAACGCAAATATCCCAAACCTACTTCTTTTAATACGTTAAGGGGGCGGCTTACACGTTCATCTTCCTCAAAAAATTCTACAGCTTCATCCACAGTCATGCTCAGAACTTGAGCAACATTTTTATCGTGATAGGTTACTTCTAAAGTATCATCGTTATAACGAGTTCCTTTACAAACAGGACAGGGTGCGTAAACACTCGGTAGAAACAACAATTCGACCATAACAAAGCCTTCACCCTCACAATTGGGGCAGCGGCCTTTTCCAACATTAAATGAAAAGCGACCAGCAGTATATTTACGAGATTTAGCTAATGCTGTTGAAGCAAATAATTTTCGCACCACATCAAACAAACCTGTATATGTCGCCAGGTTGGAGCGAGGAGTTCTACCAATTGGTTTTTGATTGACCACCACCATGCGCTTTATTTTTTCGGCACCTTCGGTAATTTCACCACCTACTGTTGCTATAACCTCTTGTTGTAAGTCATCTTCTACTTCTTCTTCAGCAGAAGGACCGCTTCCTAATTGAGCCGAAATTAATTCTACCAAAACCTGGCTCACCAAACTACTTTTACCCGAGCCTGAAATCCCGGTAACACTCGTCAATACGCCTAACGGAAAAGATACATCGAGTTCTGCTAAATTATTCCGGGTTACTCCACTTAATTTCAACCATCCTGAAGGTTTCCGAGGTGCGGGTTTTTCAAAAGGAAGAGCATTAAAAAGATGTGCTCTGGTTTTGGACCGCGAAACATGCTGTAAACCTTCCGGTGGACCGCTGTACAAAATTTCTCCGCCACCTTCACCAGCATCTGGACCTACATCTACCAACCAATCGGCATGGCGAATCACATCCAACTCATGTTCTACAACAAAAAGCGAATTACCGCTGGCTTTCAGCCTATCCAATGTTTTTAATAAAGCCTCCGTGTCGGCGGGATGCAAGCCTGCGGAAGGCTCGTCTAGAACGTAAACCACTCCAAATAAATTACTACGTACCTGTGTTGCCAGTCGTAAACGTTGATGTTCTCCAGGAGAAAGCGTGGGTGTACTGCGCTCTAATGATAAGTACCCCAGTCCTAATTCCAATAAAACACGTACCCTGGCAACAAGATCTTCAGCAATTCGTTGCGCCACCATTGCTTTCTCTTTATGATTTTCGCCTAATTTGAGCAAGCCAGGTGCGGAGCCATCACTATATGGAGAGAAAATAGAAAGCAATTTTTTTAGCGGTAGTCTAGAAATGTCGGCAATATCATAACCAGCAAAAGTTACCGAAAGCGATTCGGGACGTAAACGCTTGCCGTGACAGGTAGGACATTCGCTGCTTAGCATATATCCAGACACGCGTTTTTTCATTAAGGAACTTTGCGAATTTGCAAACGTGTGCAGTACATATTTTTTAGCACCTGTGAATGTACCTTTATAACTTGGTTGAATTTTATTCTTTATGGCACGTTCAACCTCTTTCCGGTTTAAGTCTCGATAAACCGGTACTTGTGGCTGTTCATCAGTAAATAAGATCCAGTTGCGGTCTTTTTGAGGAATATCTTTCCAAGGTACATCAACATCATATCCAAGGGTAACTAGAATATCACGAAGATTTTTCCCTTGCCATGCTTTAGGCCATGCATCTATAGCCCGCTCCCGAATAGTCAAGCTGTCATCAGGGACCATAGTCTTTTCTGTTACTTCGTATACTCTGCCAAGTCCATGACATTCCGGGCAGGCTCCTTCTGGGGTATTAGTTGAAAAGGAATCGGCATATATAATAGATTGACCTGCCGGATAATCGCCGGCACGGGAATACAACATGCGCAACAGATTTGAGATTGTGGTTACAGATCCCACCGAAGACCGTGTAGTTCCAGAACCGCGTTGCTGTTGTAAAGCAACTGCTGGTGGCAATCCTTCAATTTCATCTACTTCTGGTATGGGCATTTGATGAAAAAGTCGCCTTGCATAGGGCGACACAGATTCGAGATACCTGCGTTGCGCTTCGGCGTACAACGTGCCAAAGGCAAGTGAAGATTTTCCCGATCCGGAAATCCCGGTAAATACCACCAAAGCATCACGGGGAACTTCTAGTGATACATTTTTAAGATTATGTTGTCGTGCTCCATTTATAGTAACGAATCCTTCTTTCAGGGTCTTTTTGTCAGGCGTTTGTTCCATGTCTTCTGATTGGACAAAAAATATACCAAGAATTTATCATCACAGCTTTTAAATTTGAAGTTTATGTCAATTCTTGCTTTTAACTAGATTCGCAACAGTTTAAAATCCAGTTCAGATTTCTTAAATTTCTTCAAATGTTTTGTCGAAAGTATTTTGACTTCCAACTAGATTTTGAAAACTTGCACTTCCATTTGCCTCCTTCAAGATATTTACGCGTACGCACCATATCAAACCAAAGCTTAAAGTCAAGTATAAGTTCGCGATTCTCTTCAACCAGACTTGCTCAACAAATGCTGTTGCGGAAAATCCTGATAGTTGTGCACGTATAAGTTTTGTTTTAGGGCTTTTATCCGATTATAATTTTACCTTTGTTGTTGAAATGGGGTGCTTGCTTAAAAGTAGGCTGAGATGATACCCAAGAGCTGTCTTGCTCTGCACCTGATCCAGATAATACTGGCGTAGGGACTTTTGGTTATGGTTTTTTACAATTCCAAGCCTGTTCCATCTCCTCATTTCATTGATACCAATAACCAATGAAAGCGGATTTTATTATGCATCTTACTGTATTACAAGTTTTTGGAACCTTTTTTGGAGTCATTCAGGTTTTGCTGTCCAGAAAAAACAATGTGCACAATTACCTATTTGGCATTGTTTCCATTCTTATAAGTATATGGGTACTCTACCGCTCCAGACTTTACGCTGATATTTTATTGAACCTGTATTATTTAGTCATGAGTATTTATGGCTGGCTTTACTGGAAATTTGGTGGACAGAAACAGGAGGCCCGTATTTCATATGCAAGTAAGAAAGAACATATAATAGCCGCCGGAATCATCATGGGCTGCTTTGTAATGATGAGCTATTGGCTCAACTATCACACCAATTCAGATGTACCTTTCTGGGACGCGGGCGTCTGTGCCTTTGCATGGGCCGGAATGTGGATGATGGCCAAAAGGAAGATGGAAAATTGGATTTATCTCAACATCAGTAATGTAATTTCGATCCCTTTGCTCTTTCATAAAGGACTATACATATATGCCGGTCTGACCATTTTCTTATTTATTGTGGGGACTTCGGGATATTTTAAATGGAAAAAAATAATACGTAATGAAGATAGAAAACAATTTACACAGGTTTAGGGAAATTTGTTTAGAGGCAGAAACATTTCCACCGGAAATCTTAAAATGGATAACAGCGGAAAATTTCTGGAATCTATGGGTGCCCAAATCTCATGGAGGTCTGGAAACGCCTTTGATCAAAGGGCTCCAAGCGCTCCAAACACTGGCCAAAATAGATGGCAGTCTGGGCTGGACGGTCACTTTGGGCAGCGGCGCCAATTATTTTATAGGCAATTTAGACCCAGTAGCGGCGCAGGAAATATTTACTGATCTTACCGCTCCAGTCCGTTTTGGCGGCAGCGGTGCGGTAGGTGGAACAGCTGAAAAACAGGGCGATTATTATACCATAAGTGGAAAATGGCCGTATGCCACGGGAGCAGACTATCTTACACATTTTACACTAAATGCGCAGGTTTCTGAAAACGGCAAAATACTTCAGCATCCAGATGGATCACCCCAGATTCGTTCTTTTGTGATCCCTGAAGATAAGGTGCGCATCATTAAAGACTGGAATACTATGGGGCTAAAAGCTTCCGTGACGCACTCTTTTGAGGTTGAGCCTACTCAGGTTCATCAGAAATTCAGTTTCTTGTATAATCAGTATTTTCTACCTCAAAACATCTTTAAAATTCCTTTTGAAGTTTTTGCAGATCTTACCTTATGGGTGAATTACATTGGTATGGCCGAGCATTTTTATGAGGAGGCCTATGAATTTTTGACCAAACTAAAGTTAAAAAATATGGAGTACGTTCTTCTAATTTCTAATCAAAAAGTGACTCAATTTTCCGAAGAAATAGAAGAAACCATTAGCGAGAAGGCAGATTTTCCTGAAGATTTCGCCAAAAGGATTCATGGGGATGCTAAAGATTCGGTTGAGAAAATTACACGGGCTTTAATTGAAATCTATCCATTGCTCGGCGTCAAAGCGAGTACGAAAGGTCATCAACTAAACCAGATTTTCAGGGACTATTTTACCGCCACACAACATCATATTTTCACTCGCAAATAAGCAATAAGGCGAAGTATTAGGAACGTAGCACCGTTGCGCATTTAAAATGAATAAATCGGAACTGCGGGCTTGATCAATTGTTCCTGTTTAGCGTTATTCACACGAAAATTGTTTATAACACAATCCCTTTTATAGCACATCTACTCTTAACTTTTATTTCTAATTTTCACAACAATATTAGAATGACATTTTAGTTGATTTTCCTTAGTATTGATCATACGGTCAAAACCATAAACAAAGACACATCATGCAAGAATTTTGGAACCTTCACAAAGCTGCAATTATCTATGGACTGGTGGTAGTAGGCATTGTGATCGTATTGCGCTTCGTTACCCAGCAGTTGCATAAATTTCTGGAACGAAAATCAAAAATGAAGTTCCATGGTGAGAATATTGCTACTATTCACCTTACTAAAAAAATTCTAAATGCACTCTGGATCGTTTTGGGCATAATCGCCCTGACCGCCATTTTTATTGACAAGGAACATTACCAAGCTGCCAGAAAAAACTTTGATATCGTACTTTATCTTGGCATTATGGCGGTAATTACGCTGGTAGCGGCTTCTATAGTGCAGACGTGGTTCAGGCATTCCATTATAGAAAAGACTTCGAAAAATGAAGATACGACCAGTTATAGATTTTTACGTTATCTAGCCGTTTTTGCGGTATATTTTGTGGGTATAATACTGGCAAGCCTCGCATTTCCCTCGTTGCGAGGTATTGCGCAGACGGCACTGGGTGGTGCGGGTCTTATTGCAGTTGTGGCCGGTGTGGCATCTCAAGAAGCACTGGCAAACCTGGTAGGTGGCCTGTTTATTATATTTTTTAAACCTTTTAGAACCGGTGATGTTATCAAATTATCAGATACCATGGTGGGAACGGTGAGAGATATCACCTTGCGGCATACTGTTCTGCGCAATTTTGAGAATAAAATGATCGTGGTTCCAAATTCCATCATTAACAAAGAGAAACTTATCAATTACGATCTGGGTGACCGCCGGTGCTGTGAGTGGATAGAAATAGGTATTTCTTATGATAGTGATATAGATCTGGCCAAACATATTATGCGTGAAGAATGTGAGCAACACCCCAATCTTATTGATAACCGCAGCCAACTGGATCTTTACAATCAGGTTCCTAAAGTCCTGGTTCGAGTTACTAATCTTGGCGATTCATCAGTTATCATTCGTGCCTGGGCGTGGGCGATGAGCTTTTCTGAGGCTTTTGTGATGAAATGTGATCTTTATGAAGCAATAAAAAAGCGCTTTGATAAAGAGGGTATTGAAATCCCCTTCCCACACCGAACCTTGGTTTTTAAAGAAAAACAAATGCACGCTTTTATGGATGATTTGAAAAAAGATAAAGAGACTCCAAACTCAGAAGAATCATAAACTGCGTCTTAAAAACCGTATTAATTAACCAATTTTTGACTAAAAAGGGAGTTTTTTAGGTTAAAACAGTAATTAAAATGTTGGTTTAAAAAACTAGAACGAACCAAGGATGTACTTCATTTCTCAAATTGAAAATTTCTGATCTGCACCTTGGCGTTCTCAAGAGCATCTTGAAGTTCCTGATTGCTTTTATACACTGCTTTGGTAAGAATTCTATATTCTAAATTTAATGTAAAATGGTCGTTTTCAAAACACCAAGGCTCTATTTTTATCTTATATTCGGCGTTTTCTGATATAAAATAGGTGTTTTTCTTAATGGTTTTGTTGATTTCCAACTTTCGTTCTACCTCGGGTATTTTATCCTGGGAAAGGATCAATGAGCATCTATCGCAAAAAAGCAGAATGTTATACAGGGCATCCTCGTCTGCTTTGTGCAATGCGTAAAGTTTTCGCTGTTTACTTCTATTTTTTTCGACTTCGCCTAAAAAAAGCTGCATCTCTTTAAAATCTTTGGCAAGCTCTTCATTTAAAAAAGAAAGGTGACGCCCTACCAAAAGCGCCACCAACTGTGACTTTTGCAGGGCATCATTATAAACTCCCTTCGCATGCATTAAGATCTCGGTGGGCGTGCCGGCAGACATGGTAAAATCCATAGGTGCGCCCGTATCTGTAAGGTAATTTTGCTCGCTAAAATCAAGCAGATGATCGTCATGCTCTATAACTGCGGTGAGTATATCGAGCCAATGTGTGGTTTTTAGATCATTTTTTAACTGATCAGCTATTTTCCCAGCGAGCAGGCCGTGCGTATAATGTGAAATGATTTCCCAACCTTCTTTTTTCTGTTTTACGATCATCGTATTTTTCGCTTAAGGTTTGATCACAAAATTTTTGGGAGGAGTGGCGTCCATGAGATTTTTTATAAAATAATCCCAGCGGCGGCGCATCATATAATAGCTGGCATCGCCATAACCGTGGTGCGCATTTGGGAAAATGACGAGGTCAAAATCCTTGTTGGCTTTTATGAGCGCGTCGACCACGAGATAGGTATTGGACGGCGGCACATTATCGTCCATTCCTCCGTGGGCCAGCAGTAATTTCCCTTCTAGGTTTTTAGCGTAATTCTGATTCGCCTGCACTTCATAATTGGTCTTGCCATCTTTTTCCTGCTGAATCAAGCCAATGTAACGCTCGCCCCAATCATCCTCATAATTGCGGTTGTCGTGATTACCAGATTCTGAGATACCAACCTTGTAAAATTCAGGATAGCGAAACATCGCCGCTGCCGCCGCAAAACCTCCACCAGAATGTCCCCAAACGCCTACTCTGTCCAGATCTAAATAGTGATATTTTTCAGCTAATTGTTTTAAGCCGCTGATTTGATCTTCCAGCGTATTATCTGCCATATTGCCGTAGCACGCGTCGTGAAAGTCTTTAGAACGACCGGGATTGCAGGTGCCATCTATAATAACAACGATAAATCCCAGTTCTGCCAGCGCCTGGTGATCACCGCGAGAAGCATAAAAAGAACGTGAACCTACACCACCGCCCTGTGGGCCTGGATAAATATAATTGATCACAGGGTATTTTCTGGTCGTATCAAGAGTTGTCGGCGTAAACATTAGACCGTACAAATCCCATTTATCATCGCGTGATTTGACCGTTATAGGTTTTGGCGGCTGCCAGCCGGAAGCTTCTAATTGGGAAATATCCGATTTTTCCAAAGTCGTAATTTCCTTTCCTTTAATGCTGCGCAGTACGGAAACGGGGGCAACATCTGGCTGCGAAAAATTGTCAACAAAATAATCGTTTTCCGGGGAAAGCGTAATGCTATGATTTCCTTTTTCCGGAGTTAAAAGCTTCATGTTTTTTCCATCAAAGCCGACACTGTAGAAATAGCTGAAATAAGGATCACTGTCTTTTTCATGACCATTGGCCATAAAATAAAGTTTGCGCTTTTCGGCATCCACATGGAGTAGTTTGGTAACCACAAAATCACCTTTGGTAATTTGGTTTTTGAGTTGGCCGGTTTCTAGATCATATAGATATAAATGTCCCCAATTATCCCTTTCAGAATACCATATAATTTCGTTGGTTTTAGGTAAAAAACGCCAGTTTATAGTTCCCTGACCCGATTCATATTGTGTGGCAACTTTTTCTTCTAAGACCTCGCGAACCGCTCCCGTCTGGGCATCTGCAATTTTTAAAGTAGCGATTTTATGATCTCTGGAAGATGAAACAAAAGCGAGTTGCTGCGAATCTGGGCTCCACTCGTTATCATCAAAACTGCCAGAGCAGGCAATGTCATCACATAAGGTGCCACGGCGCGGATCTGCCGGCATTTTAAGCCTGAGAACAGCAGGCGTTTCGGTATTGATAATCACACGTTCTATCTGTATAATAGCAGAATCTTGGGCAATGGGATATTTCCAAGTCTCCAGTTTAGGTTCGCCCACTTTAGTCTCCACTAGATACATATCACTCACATGACGCTGATCCTGTTGAAAAGTAGCAATCTTTTTAGAATCTGGCGACCATAACACGATAGGGCGGTCACTGTGTTTCCAGCCGGCATTATCTGTGGCATAACCATAATTTTCAATGCCATCTGTAGTAAGTTGGGCTTCTTCATTACTTTCTAGATTGCGCATCCAGAGATTCCAGTCGCGTATAAAAACCACTTTTTTTCCATCAGGCGAAAGGATTTCGGTGCGCTTGGTTTCCGCTTTGTTTTCGGCAGAAAAGTCGTGCTTTTTAAAAAGAGAGTCTTTGGAAGCTGCGGTTTCTTTTTTACCATTTTTAGAATTTACCCAGACGTATTCTTCACCATTCTTTGTCTTGTTCTGATACCAGAAATCTCCGCGAACGGTCCAGTGTGGGTTTACAGTACCGTTATATATAAGAGGGGAGGTGTTGAAGCTTAAAAATTGTGTGGCTTGTTGATAATCTTTTTTTGTTACGGTTTGCGATGTGTCCTGCGCATTTACATTACATATAAAAACGTACAGCAATAGGCTTAAAAAGATTTTTTTCATTGATTTACAGTATTTTGTTTGAGGACTGAAATAATCGTCAGTTTTTCATTAAAATAGCTTAAAAGTAGCGGTTTTTGGGCGTTTTCCAGTCTTTTTTAACGATTTTAGGAGTAACAAACATTATAGAGAAAATAAGCTTTGTTTTTAGTACTTGTAAAAAATCCATAATTACATGAGATAGTTTAAGTTTACGTGTTATACTTCAAAGGATTCTTTTTATGGCTGCTTTTCATACGATCTGTTACGTTAGTACTTCAAATCCCTCACTTTCTAAAGAAGAAATCCAATTACTTTTTAAACAGGTGAGTGAAACTAATCATGCCTTGGGACTTACGGGTTTTTTAACGTATTCCTTTGGCCGGTTTTTTCAGGTTTTAGAAGGCGATCCCAAAGATATTTTTCCTCTTTATGAGAACCATATTAAAAAGGATTTGAGACATACAGAAATCTTTGAAGTATTTAATAGGAGCGTACCTAAACGTGTTTTCTTAGACTACAGTTCAAAATTTAAGGTGGTGACCAAAAATGAAGAACTTCAGCATATTGAGACGTATTTGAACGCATACCAAACGGATGATAGTTCAGATAAAATCTCACGCATTTTAAAACCGTTTTTGCTTTTTGATTAAAAAGGCTTTTCCTGATCCTTCGTGGCGAAAAAATCGATCTACAAATGTCTTACATATTGCGCCATTTCAGTTTATAATGGTAATGCGTCCCAAACTTTTTCTGGGGAAGCGTCGATTGTCAATT
>Ga0314774_1000293_pt1 | contig 43532 bp, 42 predicted proteins | sample MetaGCBIA2018_FD_204515 | JGI IMG/M metagenome (GOLD analysis project Ga0314774, IMG submission 204515) | Cryopeg brine microbial communities from Beaufort Sea near Barrow, Alaska, United States - CBIA 2018 | ecosystem: Environmental > Aquatic > Marine > Coastal | place: USA: Alaska | collected... | reverse complement strand
ACACCCACATAAACCAACAAATAGCTGGATTATTCAGCTTAAACAGAGTCAAAAAGTGAGAATAACGTTAAAAAATGCCCAAACTGAGTTTTGGCTGAATTTTAAGGTGTTCTTGCAAAGGTCTCACTCTCAATAAGCTAGACTTCCAACCATCAATATAAACTTACCAGGCCTGGTAAGATAACGTCAACTTAGATTTACGCAACCATTATAAGACACTACTTGAAACTATGAATTCAATAAAACCAAACCACTGGGACAGCCTTCTAGCATTTGACCAACAACATGTCTGGCACCCATACGCCAAAACTCCCAACCCTCATCCTGTGATTGGTGTATCGAAAACACAAGGTTCAGTCATTACCCTGGCAGATGGTCATGATGTAATCGATGGCATGTCTTCCTGGTGGGCGACGGTTCATGGCTACAATCACCCCGTTATTAAACAAGCTATGCATGAGCAGATTGAAATCATGCCGCATATTATGTTCGGAGGATTAACGCACGAGCCCGCTATCGAGCTGGCAAAAAGACTAATCGATTTAACACCACCTGGCTTGGACAAAGTATTTTTCTCAGATTCAGGCTCGGTTGCCATGGAAGTCGCCATTAAAATGGCTCTTCAATTCTGGATAAGTAAAAACAAGCCAGAAAAGAATAGGTTATTAACGGTTAGAAATGGCTACCATGGTGACACCTTTGCCACCATGGCGACTTGCGACCCTGATAATGGCATGCATCACATATTTAGCCACAATCTTGTCCAACACTTTTTCGCCCCACCACCTGAGATGGGATTTAACATAGAATCCGACAACTCTGATATTCGGGCGTTTGAAACTTTACTGCAAGCACACCATACAACTATAGCAGCCGTCGCGATTGAACCGATTGTACAAGGTGCAGGTGGTATGCGCTTTTATCGTCCTGACTATCTCAAGCAAGTCAGAGCCTTGTGCACTCAATACAATGTATTATTGATTGTCGATGAAATCGCCACGGGCTTTGGCCGAACAGGTAAACTGTTCGCGTGCGAATGGGCGGATATAACACCCGACATCATGTGCGTTGGCAAAGCCTTGACCGGCGGCTATATGACCTTAGCGGCAACGCTTTGCACCCAAATCATTAGTGATACTATCAGCAATGGAAACCCTGGATTACTAATGCACGGCCCAACGTTTATGGCCAACCCATTAGCCTGTTCCACCGCGATTGCTAGCATTGATCTATTATTAGAGTCACCTTGGCAGCAAAACATTCAGCGCATTGAACAGCACTTGCAAGCAACGCTATTACCGCTTAAAGAGATAAAAGGCGTTGCTGATGCACGCGTATTAGGCGCTATTGGCGTCGTTGAATTGGAACGAGATGACCTAGGCCCGACGATACAAGCCCTAGCCATCGAAAATGGTCTTTGGCTAAGACCGTTTGGCAAACTTATCTATACCATGCCCGCCTTTAATATTCCGCCGGCACAGCTTACAATATTGACTGACGGCATGGTCAAAACGATTAAAACTGCTCTAAATGAAGCGCATTAAAGACATTTAATAACTAAAGATTGAGACTATGAATTATTTTTTAGATGCCCTTAAAAACTATGTGACTTTCACCGTCGAGCAACTCGCCAACAGTATTGGATGTATATTCTGTTTTACATTGTCTTTTATTTTGTCGCCGTAATGCTCGACATCAATCTAGGGCAATTCGATGAAAAGAATATGACCGGTTTTATTAGCAATATTTATACCTTTGGATTATTACTACCGACAGTTGCGATACTCGCCAGGCGACTACATGACATAGGACGTAGTAGCTGGTGGATTCTGTTGATACTGATCCCAGTGTTAGGCTCACTGGTCCTTCTGGTTTTTACTTTAATGGATAGTCAGAAAGAAGAAAATGAATATGGCGTGAGCTTGAAATACCCGAATGTAGCAACAGTAGATTCGGAATAAATAACTAAAAGCCAATCGGCAAGCAAAGAACCAGCGTATTATTGATTAATATACTGGTCTTTTTTTCAAAAAAACAGAGTGACCAGGCCTGGTCATTCTGAATTTAGACTGACTAACTACTCTTTCTGACGGACTCTGCAATGGACCTATAAGACGGTTTATAGGCCACAGCACAAACAGAATCCACCGGAAAACCAACCCTGTATTTAAGTGTGATCTGTTCGAATCCTGCCAACTCTAGCAAAGAACCAACCTCTTCTACAGAATAGCGCCCAAAAATGGATGAATGTAGATTCATGCTAGCAATCTGCTCACCGGTACGAAAGCCCATAACAAACTTACCACCTGGCTTTAAGACCCTGAGAACTTCTTTGAAATGCGGTTCTGGCGGTTGCCAAAAACAAAGGGTATTGGCACAAGCCACCTGATGAAAAGAAAAATTATCGAATGGCATATTGTCACTAGAAGCTTCGATTAAAGATAACTGTCCGGATTTAATAAATCGCTGCGTATGTAAAAAGGCTTGTTGCAACATTAGGGATGAAAAGTCTAACCCAGTAAACTGAGCGGAAGGGCTTTGCTGGCACAACTGAAATAACAGTTCACCAGGACCAAAACCGACTTCTAAAAGCTGTTCATTGTCCTGAACGGCCATCAGTTCAAGAATGAACTGATTTAAATCGGCATTGCCTTTAACAAACATCGGTTGGAGAATGTTTTTCCCCAACCAGCCAGAGGGTTTTCTGGATTGTTTCGCCAGCGTCTCTGCAGACACCAAGGTTTCCGCCAGTAGCACTTTTAGCGTAAATAGATTAAAAGCCACTAAGCCCCCTCATTTTGCTCTCTAAAAGAGATGGCTTAGGCCTCAATGATCTCGTAATCATGCGACATCTCTGCCGTTTTTTCCAACATCTTTGAAACCGAACAATACTTTTCTGCAGACAACCCAACCGCACGACTAACTCTCTTCTCATTCAAATCCGTTCCCGTGACCTTAAAATGGAGATGAATTTTAGTATAAACCGCAGGCACGCCATCAGCACGTTCAGAAGTAATTTCCATTTGGCAATCTTTAACGTCTTGTTTGCCTTTTTCAAGCATCATCATCACATCAATACCAGAACAGCCGCCCAAACCCATCAGCAACATTTCCATTGGACGCGGTCCTAAGTCTTCACCACCCACTTCTTTTGATGCATCCATCATCACTTTGTGACCCGTTGACGACGTTGCTTCAAAGGCTTTCTTTCCTTTCCAATCAATTTTAACTGACATTTTTTCTTCCTATTTTATTCTTCTAATAATGGCTTCTATCGAGAAGTAGAGCACAATCACAATCATTGCGCCAAAGACCACTTCTATTTCAACTACTGCTGGTATTTCTATCCCAGTTTCTTCAACTAGGTCAAACATATCACTAAACGCGCTAACAGAGAGTAAAATCCCCATAAAACCAACAACAGCATCGAATCGCTGACTCGATCTTTCACTAAGCTGATCTAAAGCGTTTGATATTTGCACTCGTAAAAAACGTGTTGTTTCTTGAGACTCTTTCATGGTTTCTTGTAGAGATTTTCGTTCTTTGTTTACTCCTACCGCATCAAAAAGCTGCTGCACAAAACGCCCATGGTCGGGAAAACGCATCAATCCGCCAGTATCCATTAAATGCAATAAGTCTCGTACCTCTACATTCAATAAGTGTAATTGTTTGACTTTTCTGCGATAGGATCTCTCTTGCTCACGCAACTCAAAACGACTCTGATCGTCAACATCTTCATCATCATGATATTCCAATTGAATATTACGGACGTTTTCAAACAACATTTTACCAAGCTGTTTCATATAAAAACGCGCACCCGTTGCAACCTGAACATTCTCCAAGGCCTGATCAGTTACCCAGCTAGGCTGATCAAGCTGAACAATCAGTGCATAAGAGCCGTCAGCTTGTACCCAATTATCGGTGTGGTATAAATCTGCTGCAATATTATTAACACCATTATGTGGCGTTTGCACACGCCAGTTTTCAAATGCACTGCGGACTTCTCTAGGAGGAATTTCAATCCCGATCCAATCAGAATGGCTCTTAACCTCAGAAAAGGTCAACATCTTTCCTGGCTGTAAAACGTCTTCTAACGTTTCAAGTAATAACGTCGTGCTGACGTGCTCGCTTGCACTGTAAATCAAGCTTGCCCCAACACCGAACCAACTATCGATTTGCGAGAAGAGATGTTCGGCTAAATCTCTTAAATAGAGCAACCCTACTTGGCCTTGCCACTCCACCTTTTCATCTAAGGCATTTTCTAACGGTAGGTTTGTTAAATGGCGAATATAATTCACATCCGCACCAATCAAATCTGTTTCAAAATGTAACTGAACTAAACCTAAACTGTTAAACCGTAAGCTTAAATTATAACTAAGTGGCTGACTTCTAAATTCAGGTAGCGTTACTTCAGGTAAATCGAACTGCCAAATATGAAACTGCCCACCTTCCGATAGATCAGACAACACATCTGGCGGCTCAGGCTCATAAAAACCATTCGCGTTTATTTTAAGCATCAATTTTTCACGCAACTCCTGGCTCTCAAGTGCATCTATTAAGCTGTCAACCTGCATAGAATTGATGGTTGCGTAATAACTAGAGATTAACCGGCCATCGGCCACCACTAACTTACTGGCCGTTACTTTTTTGAGATAAGAGAGGGAAACTAAATGAGCTTTTAATACGGAGGCATATATTTTGAGTGATTTAGTTTTCGTGTAGGCTAACTGTAAAACTTGCTCGATCTCTAACCATTCACTCTCAGCGATGGAGAGACCCGCATCACGTTTAGCGAGCAATGTACTTAAAGCCAATACCGCTTCAATATAGGTAACTTCATTTTCAAGCTCTGCCTGACACTCTGGCTGCGCCGCGATCAAAGACAGTGCCTTTTCACAAGAGTGTTGCGTATGGCTAAAGTGGTTATTATGCAGACCACGATCTTCATCCACCAACAGCACTGCAATTTGTGCCTTTAGCAATGCACAGTTTGATGGTCGCAAAGCTTGATCCTGCATTGCGTCAAGCTGCTTAACACCCCAATCAAAACACTGGTTAGCAAGCGTAAACTCATAACTCTGCTCTATCTTTAATCTTGCCGTAAAGTAGGCAAACCAAAAAGCCGCTAACTTTTGCTCATCCGTTTTTAGGCTCTGCGCCATTTCAGAAAATTTGGATGAATCCTTAAAGTGCAACTTACACGGTAAAACCTCAACCAAAGCCTGACGGCCAATTTCAAATTCTTCTTCTGCATCAAACTCAACAGCAAGTTGATTAATCTCAGTTTTCAATATCAAACTCCGCTTGTGGATAGTTTTGAATAATATCCATTTGATTTTTGTAGCGAATATCGCTATTTTTGATACCGTAACCCGTCAATAACAGATCAGAAACAAAATCTTTAACAATGGATTTAGGAATAACAGTAACAGTTGGGTGGACCTTAACAAACAGCCCCATAAGCTCTGTACCAGAAGCATAAAATTCAGGAATGAAATAAGGCAGAGGTAAACGTTGAAAGCCAAGCTTTTGATAAAAAGGCCATAGCTTTGGACTGGCTTCTAGCCAGAAGTAAGGGGCCTGCTCCGTCAGATATTGATCAAGCTGTTCATTAATCAGCTTTCTAGCCAAACCTTGACCTTCAAAAGCAGGATTCGTGGCCAAATAAGCCAATAGAGTAGAAGAGTGGTAAAACTCAAGAAGCGTAAAGACGGCCCATTTATTGGATCGACCCTCTAACAGACCTTGAATGATTGAATCACCACTCAATAAAGAGGTTTCAACCGCCGTTAAAGGGGCAAGTTCTTGATAGGGAAAACGAGAACGATACAGATGCGCCCAACTGCGAAACAAGAAGTGACCAGGCCTGGTCAGTTTGATTTGTTTAAGGGATTTCAGCCGGTTATTAATCTGTATCGACATAATTCTAGACCTTACAGCAGCATTAATTAAATAGCTCCGCAAGCTTCTCGCCCGGATTCTCAGCGCGCATAAAGGCTTCACCTACTAGGAACGCATCTACATGACATGCACGCATTCTGGCGACATCTCCTTTGGTTAGCATGCCACTTTCAGTGATGACAATACGATCTTCTGGAATTAGATCTAACATTTCGATCGTAGTGTCTAATGAGACTTCAAAACTGTGCAAATCACGGTTATTAATCCCAATCATAGGGAGTGGCAGTTGCAAAGCACGCTCCAACTCTTCTTTGTTATGCACTTCGATTAAGACATCCATATCCAAGGTCAAGGCAACCTCGGTCAGTTCTGACATTTGAGCATCGCCAATGGCTGCGGCAATTAACAAGATACAATCTGCGCCAATCGCACGCGCTTCGTAGACTTGGTAATCATCAACAATAAAGTCTTTACGGATAATCGGCAGATCGACCGCTTCACGGACTTGTTGGAGGTACTCATTTGAACCTTGAAAGAAATCCTTATCCGTTAAAACCGACAGACACGCAGCGCCGTTGGCAGCATAACTCTTGGCGATTTCAACAGGGTCGAATGGCTCACGTAAAACACCTTTACTGGGTGAAGCCTTTTTAATCTCGGCAATCACCGCAGATTGTCCCGCATCCAACTTTGCCAACATAGCACCGACAAAACTTCTGGTTTCTGGCGCTAACAGAGCACGTCTTTTCATTTCACGCAGTGGAATTTTGTCACAGCCATCCTGAATTTCTTCAAGTTTACGTAAGATGATTTTCTTTAAGATGGTTGGAGTAGCCATATTGGATCCCTTGGTTTTGTGATCGATTCTGCGTAGTTCGCAAACATTGCGTTTATTTTAAATTCTATATTAAGAGGGATTGTCTGATGGCGATGTCACATCACTTGTATTTTTTTCTGCCACTCGCCACAAAAAGAAGAGTAGCAACAAAGCGATCACGAGCAACATTAGCTGCAACCCCAAATTCCCCCAGAGAGCGCTGATGGAAAGCGCAAACGTAACCCCTATCACCCAAGTGGCTCTTACTTTAGTGGCTCGTTGCATAGTTCGGCTGTTTTCCCAGCGACGTAAATCTTCACCTATCCAGCGATTATGTAATAACGCCTGGTGAAACCGGGGAGAACTTTTAGCGAAACAGGCCGCGGATAAAATCATAAAAGGGGTGGTCGGCAACAGTGGCAATACCACGCCTATTAAGCCTGTTAGAAAAAACAGACCTCCCAAAATGAAATAGAAATGGCGCTTAAGGGTTTTTGTCATAGTTAAATCTATTCTGACCAGGCCTGGTTAATGTTAAAAATGGCTTAACTGGCCTTAAAAGACTGCGTTTTAGCAATAAATTCATTCAGTTTTTGCTGAGCCAGCCCATCGGCAATAATTTTACATGCCATAGCAACGCCATTTTCATAAGAATCTGCTAGACCTGCTACGTATAACGCAGCGCCCGCATTCAAACAAACAATATCTTTAGCGGCGCTGGCATTATTAGCGAATACTGCCCGAATAACATTCAAACTATCCTGTGCTGAATCCACCGCTAAATCTGTTAAATCGGCATGATCCAGATCTAGTTCTGAGGGATCAATGATCCACTCAGTTACTTCACCATTTTTTAATTCCGCGACAAACGTTCTGCTGGCGACACTGATTTCATCCAAGCCATCATCAGCGTGCACCACCATGACATGTTTTGAGCCTAGACGTTGCAAGACCTTGGCAAACAAAGTGGTCAGAGACTTATCATAAACCCCAATCACCTGATAAGGCGCGCCAGCCGGATTAGTCAAAGGCCCGAGTAGATTGAAAATAGTGCGAATCCCTAGCTCTTTACGCACCCCAATCACATGGCGCATCGCGCTATGATGCGCCTGGGCAAACATAAAACCGACACCCGTTTCATTGATACACTCTGCCACCTGCTCGGGGCTGAGGGTTAAATCAACCCCTGCCGCTTCAAGCACATCAGCACTGCCCGACTTACTCGAAATGGAGCGATTGCCGTGTTTGGCAACCGTTCCACCTGCCGCCGCGACCACAAAAGTACAGGCGGTAGAGATATTGAAAGTATTGGCACCATCACCACCCGTACCACAGGTATCCACCAACTTAGATTTATCCTCTAAACGAACCGGCGTGGCCAGACTGCGCATAACATGAACAGCGGCCGTAATCTCTTCTAAGGTTTCACCCTTCATTCTCAAAGCCGTCAAAATAGCGCCAATCTGAGCGGGTGTCGCTTTACCCGACATCAATTTATGCATGATCGATTCCATTTGATCTGCATTTAATTCACGTCTTTCTAGGAGTTGTTCAAGTGCCGCTTTCAGTTCCATGGGATAACCTGCTCAAGTAGATTTAGAAGTTAGAAACAGCGCAACTAGGCGCAAGCGTTCTGTTCGAGAAAATTCTTTAACATTTGGTGACCTTGCTCGGTCAAAATGGATTCGGGATGAAACTGCACGCCTTCAACCGGTAAGGTCTTATGACGGACACCCATTATTTCGTCTAAATCACCATTAGCATATTGTGTCCACGCCGTCACCTCTAAACAATCGGGTAGCGTTTCTTGCTCAATCACCAAGGAGTGATAACGTGTAGTCGTGACTGGATTCGGTAAGTTGGCAAACATACCAATATTTTGATGATAAACCGGAGAGGTTTTGCCATGCATGACCTCTTTGGCACGAATGACAGTGCCACCAAATGCCTGGCCGATACTTTGATGTCCTAAACAAACACCCATAATCGGTATCTTACCGGCAAACTGTTTAATAGCCGCAACCGAGATACCCGCTTCTGCTGGGGTACATGGCCCTGGAGAAATCACCAGATACTCTGGATTTAAAGCCTCAATTTCTTCTAGCGTAATTTGGTCATTACGAAACACTTCGACATGCTGGCCTAACTCACCAAAATACTGAACGATGTTGTAGGTAAAAGAGTCGTAATTATCAATCATTAATAGCATATTTTTTTCCTAACCGTTTTCCTGAGAGCTTTCCTAAACTAGCTTGGTCCACTGAATCGTTTTTACTTATGATTTGCTTGTGGATTCATCGTTTTCAGACCATTAGTCACGAACTCTGCCGCCTTGAAAATGGCGCGGCCTTTGTTCATGGTCTCATCCCATTCAAGCTGTGGCACTGAATCGGCGACAATGCCCGCTCCGGTTTGTACAAATAGTGTCTTGTCTTTAATCACAGCGGTACGAATCGCAATCGCGGTATCCATATTACCGTGCCAACCTAGATAACCTACAGCACCTGCATAGATACCACGCTTAACCGGCTCGATTTCATCAATGATTTCCATCGCACGAATCTTCGGAGCACCCGAGACGGTTCCCGCGGGGAAGGTAGCGCGTAAAACATCCATAGCACTCAGACCCGGTTTGATTTTCGCATTAACATTGGAGACTATATGCATGACATGTGAATAACGCTCGACAACCATCTTCTCCGTCAATTCAACCGAACCAATTTGGGCAATACGCCCAACATCGTTACGCCCTAAATCAATCAACATCAAATGCTCCGCCAGTTCTTTAGGGTCATTTAACAACTCTTGCTCTAAAGCCAGATCGCTCTCAGGGGTTGCACCACGACGGCGGGTTCCGGCAATGGGACGCACCGTGACTTGCTCTTCTTCTAGACGTACTAGAATTTCTGGCGAAGAACCGACAATCTGCAAATCGTCCAGATCCATAAAGAACATATAGGGTGACGGGTTTAGATGACGTAATGCGCGGTACAAGTCCATTGGCTCGTCATCAAACTTGACCGACATTTGCTGTGAGATAACCACTTGCATGGCGTCACCCGCTAAGATGTACTCTTGTACTTTTGCGACAGCTTTTTTAAAGGCTTCTTCACCAAAGCTTGAATGAAAGTCACCTTCGGTAATCTGCTTGGCACTCGGGACATCGATTGGCATCGGCATCGGCTGACTTAACTTAACGCTGATTTCATCTAAACGCCTCAAGGCCAAGGCTTCACCATCTTGTTTGGTTAAGTCGGCATGCACAATCACATGTACTTGGCCGCTCAAGTTATCAAACACCACTAACTCTTCAGAAACTAACAGTTCAATATCCGGTACACCGATATCATCTTTTTCTGGAACTGTGTTTTTCAGGCGCTCCTCGACAAAACGAATCGTATCGTAACCGAAGTAACCGACCAGGCCACCGCTGAAAACAGGCATTCCAGAAGGCTCGTAAACCTTAAACTGTTTTTGATAAGCTTCAATCCACGCTAAAGGGTCATCCGCGACTTGATGCTGAACCACCTCTCCGTTGGTAACTTCTTTAATGTGATTACCATTGATAAGCAACCGTGTCTGACAAGGCAAACCAATAATCGAGTAACGTCCCCACTTCTCTCCGCCTTGAACGGATTCGAATAGATAGGAGTAAGGGCCTCTGGCTAACTTATGATAAACACTCAACGGGGTGTCATAGTCAGACAGTACGGTACGCATAACCGGCACACGGTTATAGCCCCGCTTTGCTAAGTTGGCAAAGTGTGTCTTGCTCATTCTAAATCTGCCTTAGTGCTTGATTGTTTCGCTAGTTTTTTAAATAAAATTGCTCGGCGAATACCGGCAATTGAACAGAGTAACGGTCGAAAAATTTCTAGTAACAATGCTTTCAAAAAAGCCATCCCAAACCCCTAATTGTTAATACAAACTTCTCAAAGCAATGCCCATAAAAGACACTGCCTTAACATCTTAAATCTTATTTAGACTCAATGTAGTTTGGAAATTCGGCAAATGAATCCAGAATGACATCTGGATTATAATCACGAATATCTTCACCATGGTTATAACCGTAAGTCATACAGAAGATATGGAATCCAGCAGCACGAGCCGCTTTAACATCAGAGCGTGAATCACCGACCATCAAAGCATTTTCAGGTTCAACACCCATCAACTTTGCAGCATGTAATAAAGGCATTGGATGAGGCTTCTTCTCAGCACAAGTATCACCAGAGACGATAAATTCAAAATAATCGTGTAGACCTTTGTCTTTTAATAACGGAATCGTAAAGGCTTCTGCTTTATTGGTCACACAAGCGATACGGTATCCTTGCTTTAGCATCCATTCGATACCTTCAACAACCCCATCATAGACACAAGAGCGTACTGCATTATTATGCGTATAAAGCTCTAAAAAGATAGGGTAAGCCTTATCCATTAACTCTTGATCTGGCATACCTTCAACAGCGCCGATTAAAGCACGCTCTGTTAAGCGTTGAACGCCATTACCAACCCAGTCACGCACCGCAGCCTCACCACGTACAGGCATACCAAGTTGCTTCATCATTTCATCAACGCAATAGGCTAAATCCGGCACACTATCGATTAAAGTACCATCTAAATCAAATAGGACAAATCCAGGTTTTAACTTTTCCATTTTAATATTCTCTTTTTTAAATGTAACCATTTTCATGGCTTTTTAAAGACGTTATTCGCAAAATTCTGCCACATCTTAAATAACAAAACGCCAGTTCCCTAAAGATACCGGCGTTTTAGTGCTTTCGTATACTTTCTTTTAAAGCTTAAGCTTTAGCTAACTCATCACGCATTTGCTGAATAATGGTGTCATAACGATTCGCATCAGAAGCGTTCGCTTTACCGAAGATACCCGAACCTGATACAAATGTATCACAACCAGCCGCCGCCACTTCACGGATGTTTTCAACCTTAACACCACCGTCAATCTCTAGACGAATATCACGTCCAGAAGCGTCGATTAACTTACGTGCCATTTTTAGCTTTTCTAATGCCTGAGGAATGAATGACTGACCACCGAAACCAGGGTTTACAGACATAATCAAGATTATATCGATCTTATCCATGACATGCTCAAGGTAACTTAAAGAAGTTCCTGGGTTAAAAACTAAACCGGCTTTTAGACCCGCATTCTTAATCAACCCTAAAGAACCATCGATGTGATCAGAGGCTTCAGGGTGGAAAGTAATGATATCCGCACCGGCAGACGCAAAGTCGCCAATTAGACGATCAACCGGCTTTACCATTAAATGAGCATCGATTGGTGCATTAATACCTTCTCTTACCATGAAGTTTTTCAGTGACTCACAAACCAATGGCCCTATGGTTAGGTTTGGAACATAATGATTATCCATTACATCAAAGTGAACAACATCTGCACCCGCAGCCAATACATCTTTTACATCTTTACCTAACTGCGCGAAATCTGCAGATAAGATTGAAGGAGCGATCCAATTTTGTTGCTTAGCCATCATTAAACACCTTATATCTATAAACGATTAAAAAATAATTCGTGCATTTTACCAGTATCTATTAGAATGGGCAAAAAAAGGACAAAAAACCATTATCAGTGCGTTTTTTGTGAGGCCCGCCCAAGTATTCAACATACGAGCATTTTGTTACAATCAAATTATTCAAAATAATAGTTCAGCAAGGAACGTAATATGCCAGTAGAAACAGAAACTGCCAACAAAAAAGAGACGGATAATCCTTCACACCCTAACAAGATCCCTCGTGCTGACAAGTTATTAAAAAAAGCCATTCGACAGGTTGAATTTGTGGGGCTTACAATTATTGCGGTTGCCACGGTTTTTGCTGGTTATGAGGCGGTTAATGACATGTTTATCCTGGGCTCGGTAACGCTCGGTGATTTACTGTTACTATTCTTATACCTAGAAGTTTTGGCGATGGTCTCTATCTATTTAGAATCTGGCAAGTTGCCTGTTAGACTGCCTATGTACATTGCCATCGTTGCCTTAGCACGATTCTTGATTTTAGATATGAAAGACATTTCAGAATGGCATATGATTGCAATTGCTGTGACTATCTTCTTAATCACTATCTCGACCCTAATCTTGCGATACGGACATTTGAAGTATCCTTATAAGATAAATAAACGACCAACAGACCTCGATTAGATAGGAATCCGTATGCAACCTCTTTATGAATCAAACCTGACTAGCCTACCCTTAATTGCTAAGGGCAAGGTACGTGATATCTATGACATTGATGACCAGCATTTATTGATAGTGACCACGGATCGCATATCCGCTTTTGATGCAGTTTTGCCAACGCCTATCCCAGGTAAAGGCCGCATCTTGACTGAAATGCCACAATTCTGGATGAATAAAATGCGAGACATAGTGCCTAACCAACTGGCACCCGAGATGGCTTTAGCCGATTATTTAACACCAGAAGAACTGCAACAACTGGATGGCCGAGGCATGATTGTCCGTAAGCTTAAGCCTCTACCTGTTGAGGCGATTGTTCGTGGCTATCTCGTGGGGTCTGGCTGGAAAGAGTATAAAAAAAGCCAAAGTGTTTGTGGCATCCCACTTAAAAAAGGCATGTTACTCGCTGAAAAGCTACCTGAGCCATTGTTCACACCCTCTACCAAGGCGGCTCAAGGTGACCATGATGAAAACATCAGCTTTGAACAGCTGGTCGAAATCATGGGGCAAGAAAAGTCTGAAAAAGTGCGTGACCTTAGTTTAAAACTCTATACGACGGCCGCTGACTTTGCATTAGAGCGTGGCATTATCATTGCCGATACTAAATTTGAATTTGGTGAAGATGAAAATGGTGTCATTTATTTAATCGATGAAGCTTTAACACCAGATAGCTCGCGTTTTTGGCCGGCTTCAAGTTATAAAGTTGGGAAAAACCCACCTAGTTTTGATAAGCAATATATTCGTGATTATCTTGAAAGCCTTGATTGGGATAAAAACCCAAACACTGGACCTGAATTGCCAGATGATGTCGTAGCGAAAACTTTCGACAAATATCAAGAAGCTCAAGCGCGTTTAACTGAAAACCTGTAATGCCTTCCGTTAATCACCCCTTAAACAAACCCACCAGGCCTGGAGGTTTTTTTATTACGGGTACCGACACCGATGTTGGTAAAACCTATATCAGCGGCTGCATCGCTTTAAGTCTTAGACAACAGGGTTTAACCATCGCGCCTAGAAAACCGATTGCGTCAGGATGCTTAGTCGAAACAGACGGCTCATTACTGTCTGAAGATGCTCTATTTTTACAGCAAACAACTAATACAACAGACTCTTTGCAAACCATCTGCGCTTATCAATTTGAAGCCGCTATATCTCCGCACAGCGCTATTAAACAAGCAAATCTCACCATTCGGATCAGTGACCTAGTCAAAGCCTGTGACGTGCCTGACAGTGCGTTTGCTTTGGTAGAAGGTGCCGGTGGATTTTACTCACCATTAGCTTTAGATGGTTTAAATAAGGATTTAGCGATTGAATTGGGTTATCCGGTTATTTTAGTCGTCGCCAATCGGCTTGGCTGTATCAACCAGACATTGCTAAGTATTGCGGCAATAAAACAAGCCGGATTAGACCTGCACAGCATTATCATCAATCAACTCCAACCTAATACTCTGCCCGTCCAAAATCATACTCTAGGCTTGACAGACTTTACCGATGCGACGATATTTGAGGTTGATTATGCCAATAATGGTCAAGCGATTGTGATCGAGAAGTGGATCACTTAGACAAATATTTTTTGACCAGGCCTGGTTAAATATAAAGCAACATCACCAACCACTAACTAAGAGAATTAACCATGGCAAACACCATCACAGCGACCATCACCTTTGACTACCAAGGCCAAGACTTTGAACCGAGCGTACAGTTTGATTTAGATGACTGGGTCAAGAAAAGTAATGGTGAAGTCCCAGACTTTACATCTGCTGTTGCAGGCGCAAGCGGTTTTGGTGGAAGCTCTCATGAAGTAGAAGCGATGGAAGCGGCCGATGTCACATTTTCTAATCCAACGGGCATGGCGGATCGTTTTTATAATTTTGCCACTAAAGAATTCGACTTCACCGGCTTCCGTAAAACTTGGTTAAAGAATGTTTACTTCAGTCAACTGAACCAGATAAACCAACGTCATCTCGGCGAGGTTTTAATAGAAGACTCCCCACAGCACTTGTTGATGCTTGAAGTCTTGCAGATGGGTAAGAAATTTTAAGGCACAACTACAACGGCTAAGTTTGCTTACCCCCTTTCTTAGTTGCTAGAGAGGGAGTCTAATCAACATGGCTTACTTAAATCCTGGCGTAGCGTTAGTCTTTCGGCGTCTTCACCATTATCCACTGTGACGTTCATATTGTGTAAACGCCCATCTTTAATGTCATAGATAAAGCCATGAATCGCTAGCTTCTGACCTTTGTCCCAAGCCTTACGCACCGCAGGAACATGACAAATATTACGAACCTGCTCAACGACATTGATTTCGCATAATTTATCCACCTGCTCTTCTTTAGACAAATTAATTAAATCGGCTTTTGCGCGTTGGTAATATTTACGAATAGGCCGAATCCAATGATCAATCAAATCAGGATTATCATCATTCAAGGAAGCCATCACTCCACCGCATCCATAATGGCCGTTAACGATAATATGCTTTACCTTAAGGACTTCAACCGCATACTGAATCACGGACAGGACATTCATGTCACTTGAGTTAACCAAATTAGCGATATTGCGATGTACAAAAATGGTTCCAGGATCCATTTTTACCAACTCATTAGCGGGCACTCGACTATCTGAGCAGCCAATCCACAAGTACTCAGGTGTTTGCTGATGTACTAAACTTTGAAAAAAGTCGGGATTTTCCGCATTAATTTCAGCTATCCACTCTTCATTATTTTTAAAAAGCTGCAGAATATCTTTATCACACTCACACTGATGAATCATTCTCTATCACACCTATTTTTTGATTCTGTTTCTATCGTTTTAGATTGGGCTTTGGGCACCCATAATTTCATTATGGTTAAGACACTAAAAATACCGCCTAAAAACGTAAATGCAAGCGTGGCCATAAAACCAACAACACATCCCTGCCTTCTGCCAATGGCATCCTTAAGCCATCAACAACTTCTGCCAATCGCAATCCATCGACAGAACTCATCAAATGATACAGCAGTAATGCCATGAAACCGAGTATAAAAACACACATTGTAGCTATCTCCAGGCATAAAAAATGCCCTAATCAAAAGATGGAGGGCATTCAAAAGTAAAGCATTAGTTATATAAGAAACTTAATGCGAGCCACCCGCAGAATAGCCAATAGCATAAGCCGCCATTAATGCCTGATAGAGCGCATCATTACCTACTTGCTCAGGCAGATACATTTCTACAATATGCTGCATTAAAGTCTCAATGGTGACGTCATTACAGTCTGCTATAAATTGCTCTAATGGAACACTATCGCCCTGCATAAACCTAGAAACATACCCTTCAGCCTTAATGACCTCAATCGGCGTACACTCCATCGCTTCAAACATATAGGAGTAAGTATCTACATCATTCGCACGCGCCATTTTCCGAGGAATAGACTCCGCAAACTCCAGTAAGCCATCTAAATGTAAAGGCAACTCTTCGACAGATTCAAAAACAAACTCTTCGCCTCTGTAACCAAAATTCATTTTAACGGTAATTAAGTTCTTCATCGTATTTGTCATATTAAGATGCCAAAATTCTCTTTTTAGTCGGTAGATTTATTTCGTTATATTCATGAATACTTGCGGTAACTGCTCAGGCAATTTCTCAACATGATCAATAATAGTATAGCTATTGCCAAAGATATCTGCCACATACTCATCCGCTTTTGGATCCAGTGTAATACAGTAAGCGTGAATTCCTTGCTCACGTAATTCACGAACAGCCATCTTGGTATCTTCAATCAGCACCCGAGGATCTTTGGTATCGATATCTGCTGGCTCACCATCTGTCAAAATCAGCATGATTTTCTTCTCAGCTTGCTGGGCTTCAAGATAATGTGCGGCATGACGCATAGCAGGCCCCATTCTTGTTGAGAAAGAGGCTTCCATCGCGGCAATACGTGCCTTAACTTCTTCGCCATAATGCTCTGAATAGCCTTTAATATGCTCATAACGCACTTCATGACGAGTATCAGAACAGAATCCAGCAATCGCAAACTTATCACCTAACTGCTCAACCGTCCACGCTGTAATCGCTAACGCCTCTTCAGACAATTCAAGCAAAGTTTTCCCTGTATCAGGATTACGCTCATTGAGTGACTGAGACGTATCAACCAACAACATAACCGCAATATCACGATTGTCTGTCGTATAGCTGTAGTTGATACGAGGATCGGGTACCTGGCCACTTTTATAATCAACGATTGAACGCAATGCGACATCCAAATCAAGCTCATCACCCTCTTCTTGGAAGCGGATGCGTTTCTTGTTTTGTGGCTTCATCATTTCAATCATTTTTTTCAAACGCTTAGCCAATACATCATGCTTAGCCATTAAACGATCAATCTGTCCTGCATCTCCAGAAGGATGTAAACGCTCGTAAACCGTTGCCCACTCTGGGCGGTATGAATCTGACTGATAATCCCACTCATCATAGCGGCGTGGAGGTAAACCACCATCGGTTTCAACCAACGTATCTTCAGCCTCATACTCGTTATGTTTATAATCTTCCGCCTCATCACTCTCTTCGTGATGCATCCACATAACGCGGTTATCGTCACGATAAGAGATCTCAGTATCATCAAAAAATATAGTGGGTAAGCTATCTGTCTTTTTACGTGATTTAACATAAAAATCACTGCCTAATTGCGCCATATCTTCAGTGGTACTCAACTCACCCTTCTCTTCCATAAGATCATGGAAGCGTTTTTTAAAGGTGGCAATTAACTCATTATCAGCATCAAAGCTATCATCCATAATCGCTCTTGACAACCGTATCGCACGATAACGTAAGCAAGCTTGTTTTTCAGGATCACAAGCACCTTTTTCAGGTACAGGATGTAGATCTAAAAAGAGTTTCTTTAAACCAGGGAATTCCTTAATCGCTAAATACTCAACACGACAATCTTCAAAGGTAGAAACAAACAACTGCATATGTGGCGCATAGTTATCTGCCATCAACTCACCAGACCAGCGTAAATGCGCCATCATATGGGCAATAGTAGCTTGGTAGACTTTAATACCAGGCACGCCATTTTCATCTTGAAAAACATCCGGAATCGCCAATGAGGCTTGATCTACATAAGGCACAGGTTTACGTAGTTGTTTAAAACCGGTAGTGAATGACTGGTAAGGCAATTCACAACTCCAAAATGCTTCTTTCATCATGGAGAGCTGGCGCTCTACACTTTTGAAACTGGTACCCGCTCTTTCGCGTTGAATGATGGCTCGGGCGTCAGGCGCCTCCAATGAAAAATATTCAACTTGTGGATCTGGTAAGTTTTGATAATTTCGTACACCAAAATCTATGAACTTACGCAGACCTTCAAGATCTAGCAAACTAATCAATTGCGGCATTGACTGGCACAATGGAATAAGACCTGGGCTTTCATAGGCCGCATAGTGACCCAGAACCACTTCCTCAGATCTTTTTCTGTAATCCGCCATAATGTCTAAGTAGGTCTGAAAATCTTCTGCATTGGCCAAAATACGACTGACCGCAGGGAGCGCTTCTAAAAAAGGCAGTACGGCTTTTTTACTCGGGCTTCTGACAATGGTATAGATATAATCAGAGATTTTCTTACAGGCATCCTCGCCCACATATTTCGCAATATCAGGCATTTCAACTAAATACGCCAATCCAGGCTCAACGCCAATACCGATTTTAAATAAGAAGTTCGCGCCATCAATATAGGCATTAATGCCTTCAGGGCTCAAGACTTTAACGGCATCTTCTAGGCAGTTTGGAAACGCTTCTTTTGCTTCTGGAAAACCCGCAGTAAAGCGTGCTTGATATTGGGCAAGTATTTCTGCATCCATGATGTTCAACTCATTTTTGTAGATAAAAGCAAAGCGAAAGGCTTTGTAGAATGGAAACTCCGTTTGAAACGCCTGAACTTACTCCCTACCCAGATTGATAAACGGATGTCCATTTATCAACCTATGGTTAGTAAGGAATCATATTAAATCCAGTGGAACTCAAATGGTTTTTTACCCGAAAATCAATTCGATTGCGGTATCTAATGTTTCACGGATGTCTGCATCATCTGTAATAGGGCGAACCATTGCCATTTTACAAGCTTCAACAGGATCAATGCCCTGGTTTATTAGGGTGGCCGCATAAACCATCAAACGAGTAGAGATACCTTCATCTAAGCCATGACCTTTTAGGTTACGCGCAGTTTCACCAATCTTAACCAGTTTATTGGCTGTTTCACGATCAACACTACCTTCTTTTTCAAGAATTCCTGCTTCAACTGATGCTTCTGCATAATCAAAATCAAGTGCGCAAAAACGCTGCTTAGTTGATTGCTTCAGATCTTTCAGCATTGTCTGATAACCAGGGTTATATGAGATAACCAACTGAAAATCAGGATGCGCTTTAATTAATTCACCCTTCTTATCCAAAGAGAGTTCACGACGGTGATCTGTTAAAGCATGAATAACAACCATCGTATCTTGGCGAGCTTCAACGATTTCATCTAAATAACAGATTGCGCCGTAACGGGCTGCTAAGGTCAATGGACCATCCACCCAACGTGTTCCATTGGCATCCAACAAGAAACGACCGACTAAATCAGACGCGGTAATGTCTTCATTACAAGAGACCGTAATAATGGGCTTACCTAATTTCCACGCCATATGTTCGATGAAACGTGATTTACCACAACCTGTAGGGCCTTTAACCATGACCGGTAAACGAGCACCGTAAGCGGCTTCGTATAACTCAATTTCATTAGACTGTGCATCATAAAATGGTTCGTTATCAATTCTGTATTGTGAAATATCCATGTCAGGTTCCTTGTTGCTTTTGATTCAAGCGGATTTAAGTCATTTAACAAAACAGTGGCTTTGTTAAATAACCTAGTGTTTTAGTAGGTTTATATTGTCTAGGGTTAAAAAAACCCCTGCTGGTAAGCAGAGGTTCCTTTGGTTTGCTCTAAATAATAATTCGATAACGAATTTCTTATTTATGAACACCCAATTTTTCTCTCCAGTTCGGATAGATCTTATCAGCATCACCAGGGAACGATTCGAATGCGCGAGCGAATTCGTTATGATCCTTAGCATACTCGATAGGGTCAGCACCAGACTTCCAGCAATCATATGCTTGAGCAAGTGACTTAGCACCGGCTGCAGGAGAATCGATATGTCCGTAAGCACCACCACCAGAAGTGTTGATCAAGTTACCGTGACCTAGGTTTTCGAAGAAACCAGGAAGACGTAACGCGTTCATACCACCAGAGATGATAGGAGTAGTAGGCTTCATACCTTCCCACTTCTGATAGAAAACAGGACCTTGACATTCGTCACGTTCGATCATGTAAGCGATATGCTTATCATCGTTTCCACCTTCCATTTTACCGAATCCCATTGTACCCACGTGGATACCTGACGCACCCATAAGACGAGACATCTTAGCAAGAACAAATGCAGTGTAACCACGGTTCGCCAAAGGCGAAGTGATTGCACCATGACCTGCACGGTGATAATGTAAATACTGTGAAGGGTAGTTACGACGAGCCGTAGTAACCATACCTGGACCACCAACATAACCATCAACTAGGAAAGCAACCTGAGGTGCTAATTCACCGAAAGTTTCTAGGATGTAGTCAGCGCGGTAAGTCATTTCATGGTAATCATCAGCAGTGATGTTTGCAGAGAAAAGCTTAGTTTCACCAGTTTCATCTTGTGCACGCTTCATCGCGTCAACAGTCAATGGAACAACTGTTTTCATTGGTGCATAAGTTTGGTTACCTTGTGGCTCATCATTCTTGATGAAATCACCACCTAGCCAGAACTGGTATGCAGCTTTTGCAAACGGCTCAGGACGTAGACCAAGCTTAGGCTTGATGATAGTACCAGCGATATAACCACCGTCTACTCTTGGACGACCTAGAAGCTTCCATAGGTAAGAGATGTCTTGAGCAGGACCGTCATATAGGTGTAACTTAGTTTCTGGAATCCAGAAATCTACCATTTGAAGCTGGTGTACATCACCCATCGCTTGGTTGTTACCAACAGAAAGCGTTAGGAAAGAGACCATCATCGCTTTACCATCGATATTGTTGCGATCGAAAAGACCAAACGGATAAGCCACTTTCATGGTGTTATTCGCTTCATCGATCTCATAGACCATTGCATCTAGGCCTTCAGTGAACTCATCTGTAGTACAAACTTTAACGTTAGTACCAGTAGAAGATTCCGCACAAACGTGTGCCGCAACTTCTAGGTAACCATAACCTGCTACAGGAGTCATTGTGTAAGCTACTAGAATGTGATTTTGACCCTTGATCAAATCTTCTTCTTGTAACGATAAGTCAGCATAACGATTCGACTGATCCATTTTGTATACCTCATAATTAGATGTTTTAACCCTTAGCGGTATCAAAATCATCTTTTTAATTTAGCCCTAACCTCATGCTTGAGAAGAGAGCCCCTAAATAAGTAACCCCTATTTTAGTGATTATTCAACAGAATACCAATAAATATTTTACATACACAGTATAGATATAAATCTATACTTAATTATTATTTCCATAGATAACTATTGCACTTTTGTGACAGTAAGCTTACTAGCCGCCTCTTTCAGTAGAGCCATCAGGCGCTCTGTCGCAATGGAATGAACCTTTCCCTTTGGATAGACTAGATACCAGTAGCGATTTATGGGAAAACCCTTTACATCTAATACTGATAAACGGCCGTCATTAATTTCATCTATCAATGTCCTTAATGAGGTGACACTTACCCCCAACCCCTGCAACAAACCTAAGCGAATGGATTCGTTACCACCGAGTACCATTTTGATATTCGGGACGAACCCATACTCATCAAAGACCTTTTCTATGTGAGTGCGTATACCTGAACCTGGTTCGCGCATTAGAAAAGGCTCATCTTTTAAGTCGTCCAAAGTTAATCCCGTGCGTTTCGCTAAGGGATGTGAACTATTGGCCACAAAAGAGAGTGGATTTACCGCAAGACGTACCGATTCGACATTAAGGCCTTCTGGTGGCTGTCCTAGAATATAAAAATCATCCTTATTCGCCTGTACTCGCTCAATCAGCTGCTCTCGGTTACCCACCTGCATAGAGACCGAGATATTCGGATAGAGCTCACTGAACTCATGAATGACTCGTGGCACGAAATACTGTGAAGTTGAAATAACGGACAACTTAATATTTCCGCCCTCTACCCCCTTTAATCGATCGATACTTTCTTCGACATTCAATAATATCTCTAATATCTTTTTGACGGCAATATGTAGCTCTTGACCTGCTTCTGTCAAATAGACTTGGCGCCCTATCTGCTCAAATAAAGGAACTTCCAGCACTTCTGATAATTTCTTTAGTTGAATAGACACAGTTGGTTGCGTTAAGTACAACTCTTCCGCAGCTTTGGTGAAACTATTTAGGCGTGCAATCGCATCGAACACCTGTAACTGCCGAAGAGTCGCTTGTCGTGCTAACTGACTCACTTTATCACTCATAAAACCTCCACTAACTGTAGCTTAAGAAAGCAAAACAACCAGGCCTGGCATGTCCTGCGACTATACAGAACCATGTGAGCGTAGGGTCATTTTATAATTTGCCCGTTTTAAAATAAAAAAACCCGAGACAAGCTCGGGTTTCTATGGCACTTTACAAACAGTTTATTAGTTAACTGTTTGGTCTAGTGAACCATTAGCATAACGAGTTTGCATCTGCTCAAGACCAACAGATTTGATCTTAGAACCGTGACCAGCACAACCGAAAGCTTCGAAACGATTCTTACAGATTTCCATCATCGCATCTTCTGCAGCTTTGTAGAATTTGCGAGGATCGAAGTTAGCTGTATTTTCTGTAAGGTGCTTACGGATAGCACCAGTAGATGCCATACGTAAATCTGTATCGATGTTTACTTTACGCACACCATACTTGATACCTTCAACGATTGATTCAACCGGAACACCGTAAGTTTGGCCCATATCACCACCGTAGTTATTGATGATATCTAACCATTCTGCTGGAACAGAAGATGAACCGTGCATTACAAGGTGAGTTGTAGGAATACGCTCATGGATCTTCTTAATCTGATCAATCTTAAGAACATCAGCTGATGGCTTAGAAGTGAACTTGTAAGCACCGTGAGACGTACCAACGGCTACTGCTAAACAATCAACGTTAGTATCTTTAACAAACTGGTAAGCTTCTTCAGGATCCGTTAATAGGCTATCCATATCAAGCTTGTCATCAGAACCGTGACCATCTTCTTCACCCATCATGCCCGTTTCTAGAGAACCTAAACATCCAAGTTCACCTTCTACAGAAACACCACCAGCGTGTGCCATTTTAACGACTTCTGCCGTAATACCAGCGTTATACTCGTATGACGCAGGAGTCTTCATGTCTGCTTCTAATGAACCATCCATCATGACTGATGTGAAACCAGACTGGATTGCACGTAGACAAACACCCGCATCAGAACCGTGATCCTGGTGCATTACGACTGGAACATTAGGATACATTTCAACAGCGGCTGCAATCATGTGACGAAGCATTGGCTCGCCAGCATACTTACGTGCACCTGCAGAACCCTGAAGGATTACTGGAGAATCTACAGCGTCAGCAGCGCGCATGATTGCACGAACTTGTTCCATATTGTTTACGTTAAACGCTGGCATACCAAAGTTGTGTTCTGCTGCGTAGTCCATTAATTCACGAAGTGTAATCATCGCCATTTGGAGACTCCTTTATTTATTTCAAAAATTTTTAACTATTCTATCAAGCTTTTAGACGCTATCCAAATAATATTGGTTAGCCATAAACACCAATGTATTCATGACTTAAACTGGGCTTAAGAAACCTTAACGATTTCCATGCTGTTAGTACCACCTAAGTTACCGCGTAATTCACCACGGGTAAGAATGACTAGATCACCTTCTTTAGCGATACCAAAAGACTTAATTCTATCCATAATAAGCGCTTTAACTTGCTTATCATCACATCCTTCATAACTCACCGTTGAAGGATAAACACCACGGTACATTGTCACTTTACGACGCGTATCGAGATGCGGGGTTAATGCAATAATTGGAATCCCAGAACTGATACGGGACATCAACAATGCTGTATTACCTGATTCAGTCAAGGCTGCGATACATTTAACATCAAAATGGTTTGCCGCATACATAGCAGACATTGCAATCGTTTCATCAACAGCCGTGAATGACTCATCAATTCGGTGAGTAGATTCACGTGAGGAACGTGACTTTTCAGCTTCATGACAGATGCGACCCATCGTCTCTACAACTAAGCTAGGAGACTTACCGGTGGCCGTCTCACCTGACAACATAACCGCATCCGTACCATCCATTACCGCATTGGCAACATCAAAAACTTCGGCACGAGTCGGAATCGCATTATCAATCATCGTTTCCATCATTTGCGTTGCAGTGATAGTGACACGATTCAATTGGCGTGAACGCTTGATCATTTTCTTTTGTAAAGCGGGTAGCTGTGCATCACCGACTTCAACACCTAAATCTCCACGGGCAATCATAACAACATCAGAAGCCAAGATAATACCGTCTAAGGTTGCATCGTCAGCAACGGCTTCAGCACGTTCAACTTTAGAAACAATGCTACAGAACAAGCCTGCTTTTTGCGCTAGGGTACGACAATACTCAACATCTTCTGCTGAACGTGGGAATGATAAGGCAAGAAAGTCTGCCTTCATCTCAGCGGCCGTTAGGATATCTTCTTTATCTTTATCCGTTAAAGCAGATGCTGAAAGACCACCACCCTGAAGGTTGATACCCTTGTTATTAGAAAGCGTACCACCAACAATAACGGTACAGTTAACGCGTTCACCAACCACATTATCGACTTCAAACACTAAGCGTCCATCATCTAACAACAGACGATTACCTGGCTTAACATCGTAAGGCAGACTTTTATAAGTCAAACCAACTTCGTGTTGGTTACCTAGATTGATATCGACATTATTGTCCAAAGAAAACTTATCACCATCTTCTAGAAAAATTTTCTCTTCAGAAAAACGTGCAATACGGATTTTAGGACCTTGTAAATCAACTAAAACGCCGATCTCATGATCATACTTGGCCGATAAGGCGCGAACGGCATCAACACGAGTTTTATGCTCTGCAGGGTTACCGTGTGACATATTGATACGCACAACGTCTAGACCCGCTTTAATCATTTTTTCTAGTTCGCCTGGGCGATCCGTCGCTGGCCCTAAAGTTGCGACAATTTTTGTTCTTCTTATATTTGATGACATTAAATTTATACCTTTAAAATTTGAGTGTTTTACCGATTTAAAAAAGATGTCTCGCAAAATAAACGCCTTCCACACTGACAGCCAATCGGTGGCTGCTTTGTCTGTTATGTTTACTTACCGAGTCACCCTCAAATGGAAACCTCATATTATTATATTAACTCTATTATCAATATGACAAATAGATGAAAACCAGGCCTGGTAGCTGCCAGGCCTGGTCACTTAGTCGATAAAGACTAGATTACTTTTTTGCTGCTGCTTTTTCTAGCATCGTCACAGCTGGTAACTCTTTACCTTCTAGGAACTCAAGGAAAGCACCACCACCAGTAGAGATATAAGAAACCTTATCTGCAATATCATACTTGTCGATTGCCGCTAAAGTATCTCCACCACCGGCGATAGAGAATGCATTTGATTCAGCAATCGCCATAGCGATTGCTTTAGTGCCTTCACCAAATTGGTCAAACTCGAAAACACCGACTGGGCCGTTCCAAACAACCGTTCCGGCATTTTTAATGATTTCTGCTAGTTCTGCCGCTGAATCAGGACCTATATCAAAAATCATATCGTCGTCTTGAGTTTCAGAAACATTTTTAGTCGTTGCAACAGCGGTTTCAGAAAACTCTTTACCACAGACAACATCCGTTGCTAAAGGAATAGCTGCACCACGTGCTTCCATAATACCGTTTAACTTCTTACAAGTATCAAGAAGATCTGATTCAGAAAGAGACTTACCTACGTTATAACCTGCGGCTTCAATGAAAGTATTCGCAATACCGCCACCAACAACTAACTGATCAACTTTCTCAGAAAGTGCTTCAAGCACTGTTAACTTAGTAGAAACCTTAGAACCACCAACGATTGCAACCATTGGGCGTGCAGGATTGTTTAAAGCTTTGCCTAAAGCATCTAACTCAGCCGCCAATAGAGGACCAGCACATGCCGTCGGAGCAAATGTGCCCGCACCGTGTGTAGAAGCTTGAGCACGGTGAGCCGTACCAAATGCATCCATAACATAAACATCACATAATGCAGCATACTGCTTAGAAAGCAACTCGTCATCTTCCTTCTCACCGACGTTAAAACGTACGTTTTCCAAAAGAACAACTTCACCATCGGCTACTTCAAAACCACCACTTAGGTAGTCTTTAATTAAACGAACTTCTTTATCTAACTTTTCAGAAAGATTAGCGGCAACAGGTGCTAGAGAGAACTCTTCAGCATATACACCTTCCGTTGGACGGCCAAGGTGGGACATTACCATGACCTTAGCGCCAGCGTCTGCAGCCATCTTAATGGTTGCTAATGATGCACGGATACGTGCATCTGAAGTTACTTTACCGTCTTTAACTGGCACATTTAAATCTTGACGAATTAATACGCGCTTTCCAGCTAGGTCTAAATCGGTCATCTTAATTACAGACATTCGGTATTCCTCAATTTGGAGTGTTGCAAAGCAACAAAGTTTAAATTTTAAATTAATTTTTCCATTCCATTTTCAATCAATCGAAAATGGAACAGAAAATATAATCAAATCGATTAAATAAATAATCGAGTTTCTGAGTTCAGTAGCCATGGCAGTTCGAGGCGGAAAGAGGGCGTGTACAAGTGTACACAACCGAAAGACAACGAAGAAATGCCGTGGATAATGGACTCAGAAAACGATTATTTTCCGACGTGCTCTACAACTCTCATCATGTTACATGTGTAGCCGTACTCGTTGTCGTACCAAGCTACCACTTTAACGAAAGTAGTATCTAGAGCGATACCTGCTTTTGCATCAAAGATAGATGGACGAGAATCACCACGGAAATCTGTAGAAACATTAGGTTCGTCAGTATAACCAAGAACACCAGCCATTGCGCCTGTAGAAGCTGTTTTCATAGCGGCACAAATTTGCTCATAAGTTGCTTCTTTTTCAAGCTCTACAACTAGATCTACAACAGAAACGTCAGAGGTAGGTACGCGGAAAGCCATACCAGTCAACTTACCGTTTAGTTCAGGTAGAACAACACCTACCGCTTTAGCCGCACCCGTTGATGAAGGGATGATATTCTCAAGAATACCACGACCACCACGCCAATCTTTCATAGATGGACCATCAACTGTTTTCTGTGTAGCCGTTGCAGCATGAACTGTTGTCATAAGACCACGTTTGATACCGAAGCTATCGTTAAGTACCTTAGCCACTGGTGCAAGACAGTTAGTCGTACAAGAAGCAGCAGAAACAATTGCTTCACCTTTATATTCGTTATGGTTAACACCGTATACGAACATTGGAGTGTGATCCTTAGAAGGCGCAGACTGAACTACTTTCTTAGCACCGGCTTCGATGTGTGCCTGACATGACTCTTCAGTTAGGAAGAAACCAGTACATTCGATAACTAGATCAGCACCAACATCAGACCATGCTAGGTCAGCAGGGTTACGCTCTGCAGTAATACGGATAGTTTTACCGTTAACCACAAGGTTACCGTCAACAACATCAACCGTTCCGTCAAAACGACCGTGTACAGAATCGAACTTAAGCATATAAGCTAGGTATTCTGGATCAAGTAAATCATTGATCGCTACTACTTCGATGTTTTTGAAATCTTTAGCCGCTGCGCGGAAAGCCATACGACCGATACGACCGAAACCGTTAATACCAACTTTAATAGTCATTGAGTTTTTACTCCAAATAATGACCAGGCCTGGTTAATCTAGGCCTAGTTTAATAAAAAATTTATTAATACTGAATGCAAATAATTGAGTCGTCCTTAAAACGACCCTTTTAATTACTTACCAAGTACTTTGTTAGCTGTTGCTACAACGTTCTCTACTGTGAAACCGAATTCTTTGAATAATTCGCCAGCAGGAGCTGATTCACCGAAAGTAGACATACAAACCGTCCCACCATCAAGACCAATATACTTATACCAACCATCAGCAACACCTGCTTCAATCGCAACACGCTTCACACCAGGAATCAATACAGAATCCTTATAGGCTTGATCTTGAGAATCATAAGCGTTTGTACAAGGCATAGAAACAACACGTACGCTTGCGTCCATTGCATCAGCCGCTTCAACCGCTAAACCGACTTCAGAACCGGTTGAGATAAAGATAATGTCTGGCGTACCAGCGCAATCTTTAAGAACATATCCACCTTTCTCGATGTTCGTTACCTGCTCTGCCGTACGAGGCTGAGGCGTTAGGGCTTGACGAGAGAAGACTAATGCAGTCGGAGCATCTCCACGTTGCATCGCAATTTTCCAAGAAACAGCAGACTCGATTGCGTCACAACCACGCCAAGTTTGGAAGTTAGGGATTACACGCATAGTTGACAGTTGCTCTACAGGCTGATGCGTAGGACCATCTTCACCAAGACCGATAGAGTCATGAGTGTATACATAGATCGTACCGATCTTCATTATTGCAGACATACGTAAAGCGTTACGCATGAATTCCATAAACATAAAGAATGTTGCACCGTAAACTTTAAAGCCACCGTGAAGCACCATACCGTTCATCATGTGCGCCATACCAAACTCACGAACACCCCAAGAGAGGTAGTTACCGTTTGCGTTTTCATGGTTTACTTTAACCGTTCCAGACCAGTTAGTCAGGTTAGAACCGGTTAAGTCAGCAGAACCACCAAACATTTCTGGTAGTAAAGGACCCATTGCTTCGATTGTATTTTGAGACGCTTTACGAGAAGCGATATTAGGCATATCAACCTGAGTCTTAGCGATGAAATTATCCATCTCCATCTCGAAGTTGGCAGGTAAGTCACCCGCTAGACGACGAAGATACTCTGCTGCTTCAGCAGGGAAAGCCGCTTTATAGGCTGCAAACTTGTCATTCCAAGCTGCTTCATCCGTTGCACCTTTCTCTTTATGATCCCAACCAGCATAGATCTCTTCTGGAATAACGAAAGGCTCAGAAGTCCAATTTAATTCTTTACGAGCTTCAGCAATCTCATCATGCCCTAAAGCCGCACCATGACAATCGTGACTTCCACAAAGGTTTGGAGAACCGAAACCGATAATTGTTTTAGTACAAATCAATGTCGGCTTGTCAGTGACTTTTTTCGCTTCTTCAATTGCCGCATTAACTGCATTAGCATCATGACCATCAACATTCGGAATAACGTGCCAATCATAAGACTTGAAACGTCCAGGAACGCCTTTTTCCATCCAGTCACCGATGTGACCATCGATAGAGATATCATTGTCATCCCAGAACGCGATTAACTTACCAAGACCTAAGGTCCCAGCCATAGCTGACGATTCATGAGAAAGACCTTCCATCAAACAACCATCACCCATAAATACATAAGTATGGTGGTCTACGATATCGTGACCAGGCTTATTGAACTGTGCCGCTAAAGTACGTTCTGCAATCGCCATACCTACCGCGTTAGTCAAACCCTGACCTAGAGGACCGGTCGTTGTTTCGATCCCTTCAGCATAACCATACTCTGGATGACCTGCAGTCTTAGCGTGAAGCTGACGGAACTGCTTGATATCTTCCATACCTAGCTCGTAACCAGTTAGATGTAACAAAGAGTACAACAACATTGATCCGTGGCCGTTAGACAATACGAAACGATCGCGATCAGCCCATCTTGAATTCGTTGGGTTGTACTTCATGTGGCTATTCCACAATACTTCAGCGATATCCGCCATACCCATCGGCGCACCAGGGTGACCCGAATTTGCTTTCTGAACTGCATCCATACTTAAAGCACGGATTGCGTTTGCTAATTCTCTACGAGTTGCCATACAACTTCCTCAATTTTAAAAAAATTCGGTGCTTGCACACTCCTCGACTAAGTTTAAGCTCTACATCTTCGTAAGAACTTTAAGGAGGAATGACAAGATAATTTGGTGCAATATTCTCTCTTAAAATGACTAAATCATCAAGTTTTCTTATTGTTTTCTTAGGTTTATTTGCCCAACCTCTCTAGATTTAACAGCTTATCAAAGATCAATTTCTAATGAAAAAACCTCTAAACACGGCTTTAACTACCTCTCTGGAGAGTCATTAGCCATCAAAATAATTAATTACAGCATAAAGTTAACATAAACACCAATTTCTACTGGCCTGTTGATAGAATTTCACTCTCAATGAGTTGCAGCAGGATCCTTTGATGAATTCTGGATTCTCTTGTTAATGGCTTCACCAGCATGTTCATACAATGACAACATGGCCGGAATCACCAGTAAAATCAGAAAGGTCGAAAAAATCAAACCAAAGGCAATTGCGGTCGCCATTGGAATCAAGAATTGTGCTTGTAAAGAGGTTTCAAACAACAAAGGGGTTAATCCCGCGACCGTGGTTAAGGAGGTCAAGAGTACAGCACGGACACGCTGAACAGAGGCCTCTTCTAAAGCTTCATTCACCCCCATGCCAGACTCTCTGAGACGCTTATAAAAGCTCACCAATATAATTGAGTCATTGACCACTATGCCTGACAAACCAAAGAAACCAAACAGCGACAGAATCGTCATGTCCAACCCCATCCACCAATGCCCCATAATGGCACCAATCAAACCGAAAGGAATCGCCATCATGACCACCAGAGGCCAACCATAAGAGCCAAACACCCATGCCAGGACAATATAGATTATCGATAAACCAATCAATAAACCAATTTTCATATCCGCCATGGTTTCTGCTTGCCGCGCACTCTGACCCTCAACCGAATAAACCAGACCGTACTTCGTCTCAAGCTCAGGTAGCGTACTTTTGACCAATTGCGCTAAAATAAGATTGCTATTATTAACCGTTCTATCCACTTCCCCAATGACATTGGCAGCCAACTGCCCATCGACATGACGCATTACATCAAAACCACGTTGAGTTGACCAAGCCGCCACTGTATTTAAAGCAACACGTTCACCAGATGACGTAACAACTTGCATACTATTAAGAGTTGCTAAGGTATTCTGCTCTGCTCGAGGGTATTGCACACGCACTTCCACCTCATCTTCAGCATCTGTAAAAATCTGTACCAAACGCCCTGAGAAAGCATCTGACAACTGACGTCCAAGAGAGACGTATGTCAAACCCAGAGCCTTACCTTGCGGCGTGAGTTGATAGATCAACTGATCGCGACCATAGGGTAGATCATCGCTAATCCCGCTCACTCCAGCCACTTGCGATAAAACCTCTTGTAAATCTAAAGAGGCTTGCTTTAAGAGCAAAGGTTCAGCACCTGACAAACGAATATCAACATCACTGCCAGGCGGACCATTTCTCGGTGACTCTATGGTTAATACATCTAAGCCAGGGACGATACCGGCTTTTTGCTGCCAGACTTTCACAAATTCAGTATTGCGCGTATGGCGCTGATCCGGCTCAACCAGCTCTACATTTACACTACTAAAATTTGGGCCTGACTGCTTACTGGTTTTATTGTAATTCACGGTCGCAATTTTGACCATACCGGGCTCAAGCTCTTGCTCTGTGTCTAACAAAGCCTGATAGAGTTTTTCAACAAAACGTGAAGAGACTTCAGAAGGCGTTCCTGCTACAAAACGGGCATCCGCTTGCAACTTAGTCGACTCTGGCGAAGGGAAAAAGACAAAACCTAAACGCCCTCCGGCGAGTAGACCCATGACAAAAATCATCATCGCCAATGTAGCCGATAAAGTAATCGTTCTATTCTTCAATACCCAGCGAATAATATACCGAAACTGATGATGGCGCACATGATCAATCCCCTGATTCAAACGATAACGAATCGAACCCGGTTGAGACGGCTTTACACCACTTAAGGCATGGCGCAAATGACCGGGTAAAATCGTAAAACTCTCTATCAAAGAGGCGAAAATCACTGCAATAATAACTAACGGAATGGCAAATAGGATATTGCCCATCTCCCCACCAATCATCATTAAAGGTAAAAAAGCCGCGACGGTCGTCAATGAAGAGGCTGTGACAGGCCCAAGCATACGATGCGCGCCGCCTTCAGCCGATTGTAAAGCAGGCTCTCCGCGCTCATGATGCGACAGAGCATCCTCACCCACCACTATGGCATCATCGACAATAATTCCCAAAGCCATAATCAGCCCGAACATGCTGACCATATTGATACTGCCGCCCGCAAGGTAAAGAATCATCAAGGTAGTCGCAAAAGAGACGGGAATACCGACCGCCACCCAGAAAGCTACTCGGCCGTTCATAAAGAGATACAGAATCAAGACAACCAGGATCAAGCCGCCAATCCCATTATTCACCAACAACATAATTCGCTGATTCACCAACGACCATGTCTCATCATAAACCTCGAGTCGCACGCCCTGCGGCAAGGCTGGTTCGGCTTCTGCCAACCAATCCTTTAATATTTTCGAAGAGACTAGGGTGTCACCACTCTCGGCACGCTGTAACTGCATTTCAATGGCAGGGTAACCATCTACCGTTAAATAAGGCGAGTCCTTAATGGCTCGACGCTCAACCAAACCCACATCACCCAAGGCCACATTCTCAGAATCCGAGACCACTAAAGGCATTTTATTAAATTCATGCACAGTGCGTTTTTGCTCCAAGGCACGCAAGTCACGCACACTGTCGTTATCCCCCACAGAACCCGCCGGATAATCGCGACTCATACTAGCAACCTGATTGCTAACCTCCTCTAATGAGAGATTAAACTGTTCTAGTTTTTTCTGGGAAAGCTCGACCGCCATCTCCTCTGAAGGCAATCCAGTAAAACTTATTTTGTCGATACCGCGATTAAGCAACTCCCGCTCAAAACCGTGGGCCATCGGCCGTAATTCTGCTAAATCACCCTGCTCACTCACCAACAAGACTTTGGCAATCGATTCATAACGAACAATCCGCTCGACCACTGGTTTTTCCGCATCCTGTGGCAAATTACGCAATTCATTGATGCGTTGATTTATTTGATCAACCGCCTCAATCATATTCACGCCTTCCTTGAATTTCAAGGTAATCACCGCAATACCAAGTGCTGACGTGGACGTCATTTCATCCAAACTATCTAAATTACGCAATACTCTTTCAACGGGCTCAGTAATGCTACGTTCAACATCCTCACCATTCGCCCCGGGCCAAACCACACTTACAGAAGCATAATCCAGATCAAAACTTGGAAAGAACTGCACATTCAACTTCATTAAAGCGACCAGACCTGCTAACAACATGATAATCATCAATAAGTTAGGTGCCACTTTATGACGAGCAAACAAGCCGATCATGCCATGTGACTTAAAACTGCGCTCCTTGATTTCATAATCCTGATCTTCTATTTGAAAATCTTGATCTTCATCAGGCCTTGATGTTCCATTATCACCTGATGCAGAGCCATTAGATCCAGAGACACTCATTGAACACCTTCAGATACTTTCAGACCGGAAACGGCATTCGGCAAATGGGTAATATTAATTTTGGTATTGGCAGCAAACTCAGGCAAAATTAACGCCCAAAGCTTATCGTCACGTAATACGTCACCCACCACCTTAACTTGCTCTGATAATAAACGTCCATCTTGAATAATATAGACTTGATCTTGGCCATAAAGCGCACTGTAAGGGATAGAAACCACCCTATCAATCGGCACACCCTGCAGACTGACTTCCATTAAATCACCTGGGCGAGCATTGTTCAGAGCTGGTGGCAAACTAAAGAAGGCATCGATACCACTAGTAGTCGACTCCCCGGCCAATCTCGTTAAGTCCAGAGGAATTGACTGTTGACCTAGAGAGCCATTACGTTGAGTATAGAATGCTTGTAGAGTAATATTCGAATCTAATGCTTGCTGTATCTCAGGTTGCACCATGACGGGTAATTTGGCACGCAACACCAATGACGAGACCCCATAAAAACTGACCATAGTTACACCGGCGTTCACACGCGAGCCTTCACTGACCGCCACTTTTGCAATCCGCGCATCATAAGGTGCAACCAACTGACCGCGCTGTTTGTTTAGAGCCGCCAAAGCCAATGCCGCTTTGGCCTTCGCCAAGCGCGCTTCATTCTGTATCGCCTTAAGCTGATTCTCTTCGACCGCCAATTGAGCACCCACCACAACATACTCTTGCTTAACCAAGGCTTCTTTCACCGTATCTAAATCTGTAAGTGAGGCCAAGTCTTTAGCAATCAATTGTTGGGTACGCTTAACCTTGACCCGCTTGAGCTCTAATACCTTTTTCTCATAAAGTAAGCGTTGCTGATTAGCTTTATAAGCCAACTTTTGTAAACGAACCTGTGCAGAAGCATCTGCCACATCCGCCTTAGCCTGATGTAAAGGAATCTCTAAATCTGAGAGATTCATGTTCACTAGAGCGTCACCTTGTTTAACCGACTGACCTTCCTTAACCCAAACGCTTTCAATCACACCCGAAATAGGCGCGGCCGCATCCACCATTGAAAACGACTCAACCTTGCCATACAAGGTTTGTACAGGGGATAAGCTTTCAAAGAGTGCTGGCATAGCCTCCACCATCCAAACCTTTTCTTTGATCTGGACAGGCGGTTGTTCTGTCTTGCTGCTTTTTAGGAAGACAAAAATGGCAACCGCAACTACAACAATAAAAACTGGTATGAGTACGCTTCTAGAACGCGCTTTAATAGTAGAAAGTATCAAGAGAGACCTTTTGTATATTTATTCGAATCGCCATTTTATGAATCGATTAAGATTATTCCATACTTTAGGAGTAATCTGACTACCCATTTACGAGCTTTATTCTACCGCTAAAACATTAAACTGTAGCGTTTTAAAAAACTTCTTTAAACCATTATTCTCAGCTTGGCAGGCTTGATCAGAAAGTGGATTAAATGAAAGCAACCAGGCCTGGCCACTTTTATTTCAAAGCAATTAACAGGACTGGATAAACTCAGCAATCAATCTCACTCTTTCCCGATCGATTGCTTCTGCGATTTCAGCTCCTTGAAAACCTTGTTGAATAATCTTTTGATTATCAACCTGATTCGCCACTTTCAATACCTGCATCCAAAATTCCGCCTGCGGATAGTCAATTGACTCAAAACCCAATCGACCTTGAGAATCGGCCTTACAGGCTAGTAAAACCTTTTCAAACCCTGCAGAATCTTTTAAAGCGCCACAGCCTTTAAGTACCTTTAAATAAGTGACTGGTTTCAAATAAGGCAACATAGAGCCCGGCTCTAGACCATTTAAACCCTGATGAATCAAGCCATGCCACTGTGTGACCCTTGAAGCCTGCTGTTGCCATTTTTTGGGTACGCGATAACGTTCACATAACTCCGCCACTATAGGTACACCCGCAGCATCATGACCATGATGTTTAGGCCACAACTCCTCAGGGGTAATCGCTTTACCTAAATCATGTACCAAAGCAGCAAAACGCACCATAGGATCATTTGACAATCTTGCCGCAGCATCCAACACCATCATCGTATGAATCCAAACATCGCCTTCAGGATGGTATTTTTTCGGCTGAGTCACATGGTGTAAAGCAAATAACTCTGGAAATAAAACAGCGACCGCACCTACGCTGTCCAACACGGTAAAAAATAGGCTCGGTCTCTCTGTATTCAAAGCCTTGACGACTTCTTGCCAAACCCGCTCAGGCGTTAAATCAGACAACTCTCCACCGGATACCATCTGTCTCATTAAGGTTTGCGTCTCTGGTGCTAACTTAAAACCAAAAGGCGCTAACTTAGCTGCGAAACGCGCCACCCGTAAAACCCGTAAAGGATCTTCCGAAAACGCCTCTGACACATGGCGCAGTAGCTTATCCTCTAAATCCTGCTGGCCTCCATAGGGGTCAATCATTTCACCGGAAGACGATTTAGCCATGGCATTAATGGTTAAATCTCGGCGAATTAGATCTTCTTCGAGCGTAACGTTTGGATCAGCAAACACCTCAAATCCGTGATAACCAACACCCACCTTACGTTCGGTTCTGGCTAAGGCGTATTCTTCCCTTGTCTTTGGGTGCAGGAATACAGGAAAGTCTTTGCCCACCTGCTGAAAGCCATTCGCCAACATCTCTTCAGGAGTCGCTCCCACCACGACCCAGTCACGATCATAAACGGCTAAACCGAGCAAGCCATCTCTAACGGCTCCCCCTACTAAATAGACATCTAAACTCACGACACGACCCTCTTTTATTTGTTATTTTATTTTTAACCAATAAAAAAGCCGTCAATAAAGACGGCTTTTTTCAGGTGACCAACCATCACACCCACTTAAAGGAGCTCGTGAATTCACACGATTTCACGAGGATTACGACCCGCTGCTTTGCGGTAAGAGTTGTAACGTTCACGAATGTGATGCGGTGCGGCATAGGTTGAAATAACCCATTCCAATCCAGCCGGCATAAAACCGAATATTGATGAAAAATCGCTATCAGAAATCATCTCCTTTTTCAGCATTAATAACTGAGATGAAGAAACTGATGCCACAGGTGAAAAAGCGCCAAGCTTAGCCATAATCATTGCATTTAAACGACACATAGGAAAAACGATGGCTTCTTTTTGCATGATTTCTGCAACTAATTCGCCCAGTTGCTTCAGGGTCAGACGCTCTTCACCCACCACCTCAATTTTTTGACCGAAGGTCGCAGGCTTGTGAATTGAACCAACGAAGGCTAAAGCAAAATCTTTAACCCAAACGGGTTGCACAACTGTATTCGCATTGGCCACCATCAATAGCGACATACGTTGCAACTGTTTCACAAAAAGCGCCGTAGTGTCGTCACTTTCACCAATCAACAGGCTGGGTCTAAAGATGGTCACATCCGCACTGACAACACTATGCATTATATTATCCACTTCTGCCAACAAACCAAACCAATCGCCGCTCGGCTGATCCGAAGAGGCACCCATTTGCGACAGACTCAAAACACGTTTAACGCCTGCGCTCTCTGCTGCCAACTTGAGCTTTTGGTTAATGTGCATCAACTCCGACTGATCAATCATCTCATTGCCTGCTGAACGATCTGTGGTCAAATTCACCATAATATCAGCGCCTGCAAGCGCCAGCTTTAGCTGTTCAGCATCATCATAAGACGTTAAAGCCCTGACAACTGTATTAGAATAGAGTGAAAATTCACGATATCTTTCTGGTCTACGAACTAAAAGAGTTACCTCATAACCCGCTTTAGACAACTCATTGACCACTTCTCTGCCAACAAATCCTGTCCCACCAAAGACGCTTACTTTGTTTCCTAATATCACGCTAAAATCCAGTTATTTGATTCGAATCTGAAAAGAATAAGGAAATACTGATGGTGGGTCAAGTTTTTCATCATCAAAATATTTTCAAAAGGTTTGCAACCTGTTCACTTAATGTGCGCATTATGGGCAGATTGATTTTGGTACAATAGCCGTAAAATTCAGAATGATTCTGCATCAGAACTAGGAAAAACACTTTATGAACATGATAATGGTATCGGCTTACAAGAGCCTAAAGAAACAAGAACTCTTCCTTTTCATGCCGAAAGAAAATAGTCTAGAAGAGTTGCCAGACGAACTTTTAGTTATGTTCGGTGAACCGGCTCATGTCATGGACTTTGAACTAACGCCTGATAGAAAGATGGCGCGAGGTGATGCAGCAATCGTCTATGAAGCGATGGTAACTAAAGGCTTTTACATGCAAATGCCACCTGCCGAATTTGAAAAAATGGGCAATATGACACCGCCACCAGAACGTTTAGACAATATTTTCTAAATAAAAGAACCGACCAGGCCTGGCATGTCCTGCGGCTTTACAAAATCATGTGAGCGCAGGGTAAAAAGTTAATAACCAAACCGTTTACTCAGGTATTTACAATTGTCGAGTTGTAGATACAATAGAAGACCGGATATCTCTATCTAATTATATTTAAAGGAAATGCCATGGCTTTTACACTTCCAGCTCTACCTTATGACTACGACGCTTTAGAGGTTTCTATCGATGCTCGTACCATGGAAATTCATCACACAAAACATCACCAAGCTTATGTCACTAACGTCAATGCTGCCATTGCAGGGACAGAATTAGAAGATAAGACGCTAGATGAACTTTGTGCCGTTGCAGGGACTCTGCCTCCTGCAGTACGTAACAATGGCGGTGGTCATTGGAATCACTCATTCTTCTGGGACGTCATGACTGGCGACAGCATGGGAGCACCCTCTGGCGCATTAGCGGATGATATTACAGCGACTTTTGGTAGCTTTGAAGATATGAAAGCTAAATTCAACAAAGCTGGTGCAACTCAGTTCGGTTCAGGCTGGGCTTGGTTAACCGTCTCTGCTGACGGTAAGTTAGAAATCTCTTCTACGCCTAACCAAGACAACCCTCTAATGGATTGCGCTAAGGTTCAAGGAGCGCCTGTTTTAGGTCTAGATGTTTGGGAACACGCATACTACCTACGTTACCAGAACCTACGACCAGCTTACATGCAAGCTTGGTGGGACGTGGTTAACTGGAACAAGGTTTCAGAGCTTTACAGCGCTGCAAAATAACTCGCTTAATGACTCAAACCATTCATTCCGTTAAAAGTTGAATGGCCTAAAAAAGCCCGAATTTTATTCGGGCTTTTTTTTAACTCAATGACCACCCTGGATTAAAGCTTCCCCTATCAAGCTATGGCTAACAAACGCCTAACGACTAAGACTACACTCCCTTATACAGTAGATAATCAGTAAATCTGGCAAAAGCAAACTTCCCCTCTATTGAGCTCTGTTAATATAAGATCCATAACTTGATTTAAATCGAGCCCCCTTAATTATAATTATTCATCCTGGAGATGATCATGAATCCACTTAACAGCATTAAAGGCACTATCGCCCTTGGTTTTATTACCGCGATTGTAGCTATTTTTGCACTCGACATGCCTAGCATGTACGCAGCAGAATCAGGCTATGGTAGCTTTTCATTCCTAATGACGGTATGGCTACACGTTTTAGCGGGTATCGTTTGGGTCGGTTTACTTTACTACTTCAACTTTGTACAGGTTCCAGCAATGGGTGCCGCTTTAGCGGATTCTGACGTCATTTGACGGCACAGGTTTTGGCTTTGACACTATTGCTGATAATGACAATATTGAAATCAGTGGTTTCTTTGATTCAACCGGTGTACTGACTGCTTCTCGCGTGGAAATTAAAGATGATGCCTTTGTTGCCGGTGTGAGCATTGTGGAAATTAAAGATGATGCCTTTGTTGCCGGTGTGAGCATTGTGGAAATTAAAGGCGATGTCTTAGTCTGGGATGGAATAAACTTCGAGCTAAACGGCCTGACTATTTTGGCATCAGGCGCCGAACTAGATGGTCTGCCGAACGGACTTGCCAATGGTATTCGTGTAGAAGTTGAGGGTACATACAATGGTTTTGACACCATCACTGCAAATAAAGTGCAGTCCGAAGAACTTGAACTAGACGATTCTGAAGAGTTTGAAGTGGAAGGACTGATCACCGGCTATGTGGACAACGCTAATTTCACCATCAACGGCTTTCCTGTAGACGCCAGCGCGGCTAGCTTCTCGCCTGCAGGCATTACTTTAGGGGACGACCTACAGGTGGAAGCCGAAGGTCCGATTGTTAACGGTGTACTTAAGGCTGAAGAAATAAAGCTACGCGGTGGAGATGTCAAGATTTCTGCTTATGTATCTGAAATTAATGACGATACATTTACAGCTTCTCCTGTTTCAGGTCAACCAGCGATTACTATTACTTTAGGAACCGAGACAGAAATTGAAGATGAGATCAATGAGAATGAATCGTTAAATATCTCCAATCTATTAATTGATAGTAATCTTATTATGGGTGATTTCGTTGAAATTGAAGGGTTTGAGACGGGTATTGACTCCATGTTTGCCTCACAAGTAAAAATTGTGAATTTTGCAGATACTGATGGTGTTGAGATTCAAGCGAATATTCAAGAAACAACTGATGGAGATGATTTTATTACTATTTTAGGAATTAATTTTCCCATTGATTTAACAACTGTCTTTAAAGATAGCAATGACACCGAGTTTAATGGTGCTGACCCTGAAAATGAATTCAATACTGCTGCCAGTACAAGTCCATTAATATCTATTACTGATAGTGAACCAGATGGATTTGCCAATACAGTAGAAATTGAATAACCTCAATCTTCTAACTTTACTTTAATGGATGCCCTGCTAACAACAGGGCATTTTTTTGTCTAGAATTTTTACTAACGTTCATTTCTACATCCTACCGACTGTCTTTTTAGTAAAATAATCTGTGCTCTATAATCAAATCTAGGAATTAACATGGTCAGCTTAACCACCCCCGTTTGTGATTTTAATTTACCTGCCATTGGTTTTAATCTACCTGGCGTAGATGGGCAAAACTGGACACTCGATAAAGCCAAAGGTCAAAATGGGTTATTGGTGATGTTCATCTGTAACCACTGCCCATACGTCAAATCCATTCAGCAACGCCTGGTAAATGACACCCGTATACTGCGAGATGACTATGGCATTAACAGCATTGCCATTATGTCGAATGATCCCAATGAATATACTGAAGACTCTTTTGAGAATATGCAGAAGATTGCGGATTTATGGGACTTTCCATTCCCTTATGTTTTAGATGAGTCACAAGCCATCGCCAGAGCCTATGGCGCGGTCTGCACTCCAGACTTTTTTGGTCACAATGCCGATTTAAAACTGCAGTATCGTGGCCGATTGGACGCTTCTCGTAAAGAGACCGCGCCAGACGATGTTAAACGCGATTTATTAGAAGCGATGAAACAAATCGCTCACACGGGTCAAGGTCCATTAGAGCAAATCCCATCGATAGGCTGTTCTATTAAATGGAAAGTCTAAAACCCTTGGCGGAGTATTCAATTTATGTCCCATTTTAAAATGACCAGACCTGGTCATCTTAAAGCTGTCGAGGTTCATCAGGCTGCGAATATTTTTGAACCCATGCATACATGCATATAGGATTTTGTATGTGACGTAGAACCTTTTTGCAACATCACGGATGGTATGGCCTCGTTCTATGACCTGTTCTACTGCTTGAATTTTGAACTCTTCTGGATATCGTTTACCGCTAATTTAAAACACCTCATATTTTTGCTAATTATGTAGCTATAAAATGTCTATTGTTTTAGGACCTTACCAATTGAAGATTATCAATTATAAGTATAAAAAGGAGCCAGTGCACCAGCTGCTTGCTCCTCCATTACTATCAAAGCAAGATTCAGGGATAAGAGACATGTCGGGAGAGGTCGAATTGACATTAATTCCTTGTCCCTCATAAGTCTGTGTAATCGAATTAAAAAAATTCGCTTTTGACATGACCTTTCCTTCTTCAGCGTAAAATTCAACTTCAGCCATATTATTATGTATAGCCTTTTGTACTTTGTAGTAAGAAGTGCCATATATCGATGTATACGGCCCCGTAAATTCGATATCGCTCATATAATAAGGAGCCAAAACCTTTGTAACTGTATTGTCAATTGTGTAAATATTATGTTCATAACCTTGAGTCCAGGTCATTGAGTTTGGTGAAGGAATGGCGATAATCTTAACTTGATTGTTTTCGTATGAAGTTAGCTCCTCAGCGAATAAAAGGTTACATTTCGCAACTTCTATAGGTAACATACCAATGTCAGAATAATCACAAATAATCTCGCCAAGCTCTGTGGTTCCACATTGATATGAGTGATAATTAGGATGATCATATATCCCTTTGCCATTGTTACTCCAACTCAATTTTAATAATGGAGAAGGCATCCTTTCTAGATAACTAACTTTATCAAAAAAATCACTATCAATTTGCAATCGACTTTCTAATCCCGAAGCAAAATATGATTTAAGGAAGCCATGATTATCTAGATCACGAGAGTCATTCCATACACCTGGATCGTTTTCAACATTTGCCTCTAAAACATCAGTGAAATTTCTTAAGAACTGAATTACACGATCATCCGTTGCTGTGTAATGTGATGAATTACCCATTTCAACTGATGCAGGCGAAGCAACGCCTATCATTCCAATACTTAATCCATATCTAGGTTCAAGAATTGTCATGGCTCTTTGAGCAAACATATTACCTTGACTATGAGCAATTAAAATAACTCTTTTACCTTCAGTTAGGTCATTAACATATTGTCTAACGTGAGAATCCGAATCGGACTTATTTGGCCAATTTGAGGTATAAAAATTCATTGCATTACTATGGAGCGTTTTTAATTTAGCTAAATCGCCTGGTTGAACTTGAGAATCATTTAGAATGTCTTCCCAGTTGCCAGAAATGAATGCATTAAAGTATTGAGGAGCAATGTACTTTTCAAATTTTAGGGACAGCTCGGCAAGTCTCTGCTGAAAGAATTCTATAAAATCAAAAACTCCTGTTCCAAACCCTTCGTCTTTGGCTGAATAGTTATAAGATACTTCAAATATAAATTGTTCATTAGGATAAAGTTTTTCAAGTTGTGGTTTATATGCGTTCTCGATTGCTTTTTTAGACGCTACTGCAGCTGCCTTAGATGCTAGAACACCATTTATAAAATAAATTTTTGTGAGGTGTGAATCAGAAGAGCATTCTATTGCATTTACGCCAGTTGAAATAAAGGTCATAAGGAGTAATAAAAGGTTCCTTATTTGAATAAATCTAATCACGTAAAAGCTCTCCCGTTTGAGTGTTAAACTCGCATGGGTGTATTACTTTAATGCTTGAAAATGTTTTTCCACTTAAAGCTTGATTGTAGTGAACATAGGCATTGCTTCTTTCACTTGTATTTATGAATTCCCTCTCCATAAAACGCAATAGCTTATAGCGCGCCTCTTCTTCACCCTCTGTATATACTGAATCAAACACACATGTAATAGATTTATCTATTTCGTAAGTAGCTTCTAAAGCGGCCTTTTCTCGTGTATTTTCATCTTGAATTGCACCCGCTAATAGCGCCAAATGGAATCCTTTAGCTTCCTGTTCTAATGCTGCTCTGGCGACAGAGTCGTCTGGATAAGCATAAAATATTTCTATTTTTATATCATCTCTAACGCCATCGTCATCACTGTCAATACCTTCAAGGGTTTTTTTACCTGCTTCCCCAGGGGGTTCAGGATAACCCTCTGGTAATGGTGGTACACACGCCGTTAATAAAACGGTCAAAAATAGTATGCTCAAATAGTTTGTAAACTTCATATCAATTATTTATTAACCTTTATTAAATTCAATAATTATTTTTTATAAGTATCTTAACAAGTTTAAAAGTAGTTTAGTTAGTAGTTTTATTTAAGTGAGACCTTTGCACGAGAAGGACCTAAACTCAAATAATTCCCATGACAGATCTAATCATGACATTTAGAATAGATCCCATTAAAATCAATCAATGGAACTGAAAAAATGGCTTGGAAAAATCTAAC
>Ga0314774_1000292_pt1 | contig 43572 bp, 43 predicted proteins | sample MetaGCBIA2018_FD_204515 | JGI IMG/M metagenome (GOLD analysis project Ga0314774, IMG submission 204515) | Cryopeg brine microbial communities from Beaufort Sea near Barrow, Alaska, United States - CBIA 2018 | ecosystem: Environmental > Aquatic > Marine > Coastal | place: USA: Alaska | collected... | reverse complement strand
GGCCGCCTGTTTTGGTGGCACCTTTCCCCATCTTCCCCATGGCGACAGTACGCGAGCCACGTCGTGAGCTGGCAGCGGCTTCAGCCAGCCCACGACCCACTCGGTCGTCGCGCCTCTCGGTCTGCCGTTTAGAGCGCCTTGAGCTCCTCGGTCACCTGCGCGACGGATTTTTTCGCGTCGCCGAAGAGCATCGTGGTATTCGCGCCAAAGAAGAGCGGGTTCTCGATGCCGGCAAAGCCAGAACTCATCGAGCGCTTGAGCACGATAACCGACCTGGATTCGGCCACGTTGAGCACAGGCATCCCGAAGATCGGCGAGTTCGGGTCGTTGCGTGCGGCGGGGTTGGTGACGTCATTGGCGCCGATGACGATGGTGACGTCCGTGCGGGAAAACTCGCCGTTGATGTCGTCCATCTCTTTCATGGCGTCGTATTCGACGTCGGCTTCCGCGAGCAGCACGTTCATGTGCCCTGGCATGCGCCCGGCCACCGGATGAATCGCGTATTTAACCTCAATACCGCGAGCTTCGAGTGCCTTGGCCATGTCCTTGACCGCATGCTGGGCCTGCGCGACGGCGAGGCCGTAGCCGGGAACGACGATGACCTGGTTGGCGTAGGCAAGCTTGATGGCGGCATCCGCGGCCGACGTGGACTTCGCCACCTGGTCACCGGCGCCTGTTGCAGCAGAACCTGCGCCGCCGCCGCTGCCGCCGCCGAACCCGCCGGCAACGATGGAGACGATCGACCGGTTCATGGCCTTCGCCATGAGATTGGTCAGGATGGTGCCGGAGGCTCCCACGATCATGCCGGCAACGATCATGGCGATGTTGTTGAGCGCGAGTCCGGCGGCCGCCGCGGAAAGCCCCGTCAGCGCGTTGAGCAGTGAAATGACAACCGGCATGTCGGCGCCGCCGATCGGGAGCACGGTCGTAACGCCGAGGATTCCGGCGAGGATCAGGATAACGACGAACCAGAGCGGGCTGGCACCGGTGCTGACCGAGCCAATGCCGACGAAGACGGCCGCAACGATCGAACCGATGAACAGGATCGCGTTGAGCGGCTGCTGCATACGCCCGATCGACAGGGGGTGCCCGGGCAGAATCTGCTGGAGTTTCATGAATGCCACAATCGAGCCCCAGAACGACAACGAGCCGATAACGGCCGCGAAAAGGGATGCGATCACGAGTGGGAGCACCGGGCCTGAATCGACGTGCAGGTCGGTGAACCCATCGCTTTGAATGAATTCACCCCAGGCGATGAGGGCGACGGTACCGCCACCCACCCCGTTGAACAGGGCCACGAGTTGCGGCACCGCCGTCATCTTGACCTTGCGCGCTGGGGGGATGCCGACGATCACGCCCACGACGAGTGCGGCGATGATCAGCAACCAGCTGCTGGTGTCGCGGATGTGGATCAGGGTTGCGATGAAGGCGACGGCCATGCCGGCGGCCGCGATCTTATTCCCGCGAACGGCGGATTTCGGCGCGGTCAGACCGGATAGTCCGAGAATGAACATCGCGAAAGCGATGATGTAGAGGGCGTAGACGAGAATATCCATGGTCAGTTCTTCCCGTCGGTCGCGGCACTGGTGGGGCGGGTTTTGAACATGGCGAGCATCCGGTCCGTCACGACGAAACCGCCGATGACATTGACGGTTCCGAACACGATCGCCACGAACGAGATGATCTGCAGCGGGATGCCCGGGCTCTCTGCGGTGCCCAGTACGACGAGCGCACCGAGCACGACGATGCCGTGGATCGCGTTGGTCCCCGACATGAGGGGCGTGTGCAGCGTGTTCGGAACCTTGGAGATGACCGCGAAGCCGATGAAGCCCGAGAGCACGAGAATGGCGATGTTCGCGAGGAAGTTGGTGTAGTCCATGAATCAGATCCTGTTCGGGGCCGAAACGCGCGTGACGCAGGAGAGCGCTACGACGTCGTCGGAATAGTCGGGGTCGAGTCGGCCGTCCCGCACGAGCAGGTCGAGCAGTGCGGTCAGGTTCTTCGAATAGAGCTCACTCGCGTGCTCGGGCATCGTCGCGGGAAGATTGAGCGGGGAGGCGATCGTCACACCGCCGCTGACGACGACGGTCTCGCCGGGGACGGTCAGTTCGCAGTTTCCGCCAGTCTCGCCGGCCATATCGATGACGACGCTGCCCGCTTTCATCCCGTGCACGGCAGCAGCCGTCACGAGTCGTGGCGCGGGACGCCCGGGCACGAGGGCCGTCGTGATCACGACGTCGAACGTTGAGATCGCCGTCTCCAGCGCGGCCTGCTGCAGGGCGCGCTCATCGTCGGTGAGTTCGCGGGCGTAGCCACCCTCGCCGGCGGCAGCGATACCGAGATCAAGCCATTGCGCTCCCACCGATCGCACCTGATCGGCGACCTCGGGACGAACGTCGTAGCCTGTTGCGCGACCGCCCAGCCGGCGAGCCGTGGCGAGTGCCTGAAGTCCCGCCACTCCGACGCCGAGAACGAGCACGCTCGCGGGCTTGACCGTACCGGCCGCTGTGGTGAGCATCGGAAAGAACCGGGTCGACAGTGACGCGGCGAGGATGACCGACTTGTAGCCGGCGACGTTCGCCTGCGACGAGAGCGCGTCCATGACCTGGGCCCGTGAGATGCGTGGAATCGCTTCTACCGCGTAGCCGACAATGCCGGCATCCTGCAGTGCGCTGATCGTGTTGTCGGCGTTACGTGGCGCGAGGAATCCGATGAGGGTGGAGCCCGCCGACAGCCGGGCGATCTCGGCGTGGGTGGGCGGGGCGACCTTGAGAACGATATCGGCACGCCAGGCGTCACCGATCGTGGCGCCAGCAGCGAGGTAGAGATCGTCACCCATGAGCGCTTGGGCGCCCGCGCCGGACTCGACGACGACGTCGAGCCCCTTCGCGACGAGGGAGGCGACGGCACGGGGCACGAGGGCGACCCGCCGCTCATCCGCCCCGCTTTCGCGCACGACGCCGACGCGGGGCGCCTCAGGGTGAATTTGGGGATCGAGCATAGTGAAAGCCTTTCGATGCGATTGAGATGTCGCGCAGGCTCAACGATGAGGTGGCAGGCATCCCCGCGGGAGGAGAAAGAGACGGGCACCAGGTCGGAAAAGGTTGTGCCGACTTAGCGGAGTTCGCCCAGGGTATCCACGGTCAGCGGACGCCTCAGGTCGAACATAGCTGCACAACGCACGATCTCGTCTCGATTTCGGATCGCATCAGGTGAAAGATCGTGCATTCTTAAGATTTTGCTGGATTTGCGGCCGGGCGAAGCCGCTCGATGCGGAGAACGGCGCTGTCATCATGACTTGAGATCGATCAGATCGTTCTTCCGCCACGTCGAATGGACAGATTATGGCAAGACGTGGCCGGGCACGCCCGGGCGACCACCACCTCGCTTGGCAAGATCAGCCCCATCATCAATCGGAAGTCCGTGAACGCCTGCAGCCGGTTCGTATCAGTGTCTCCTGACGACCAAATTACTGAACGCGCGACTATTGAGCGCTGGCCAGCCAATCGGCTATTTGCCGGGCTATCGCATCGATGGATGTTTCGATCTCGAAGGCAGCACCCCGCTCATCGATATCCAGGGGCTCCAGTGCGCCAAATTGGCTGTCGAGTAGAGATTCAGGCATGAAATGAGATAAGCGTTCTCGCATTCGTGCACCGATTAGTTCACGGCTGCCGTCCAGATGTATGAATACTACGGACGGCGCTTCCTTGCGAATTGTCGTGCGGTAGCTGCGTCGTAGCGCCGAGCAGGCGACAACCAAACCGTGGCTGTCCGAACTTCGAAGCGTCCTACCAACTTTTTCCAACCAGGGTTGCCGGTCCAAGTCATCTAGAGGGACTCCTAAGCTCATCTTCGCGATACTTCGTTCAGTGTGGAGATCGTCGCCGTCAATGAAATTGATGGCTAGTGATTGGGCCAATCTTGCGCCTACGGCGCTTTTGCCACAGCCAGAAACCCCCATTACGACAATGGTTGGCTCAGACGCTGCGTTTTTAGATTCCGACATCGATACCTTTCAAGTGAATTGGGATGGACTCAGAATCTGAGAAGTACTTTTCCAGAGACCGATGAATCAGCAGCAACTTCGAATGCGTGCAGCGTGTCGCTTACGGGGAATTCATGCGAGATGATTGGATTCACGAATAACGAGCCATCGTCGAGAGCCGTGATCACGTCGTCGATCTCATCGTTGAACCGAAAACAACCCACAAGTTCGAGTTCGCGCGTGATCGCGAGCGACATTGGCACCGGCTGATCACCAGTGGGAAGCAGGCCGACCATGACGACTCGTCCTCCGCGGGTTGTGCCCCGAATTGCAGACGCCAGACCTCGGGGGTTGCCCGACGATTCGATCGCGATATCGGCGTCTATGGCGGCGATCGCGTCGGTGTCGGTTGCGCGCAGCGTGCCGGTGGCCCCGACCGCTTGGGCGGTTGCGAGCGGCAGGTCGAACATATCAACAGCGATGATTTCGGCCGCACCGAAGTGTCTGAGCACGGAAACGATGAGTGCACCAATGGGTCCGCACCCCACGACCAGCACTCGCTTGCCGGCGACATCACCCGCTCGTGACACCGCATGCCAGGCCACGCTCGCCGGTTCGATGAGAGCGGCCATCCGAAGGTCGAGATTCGCCGGCAGGGCGCGTAGCATGCGGCTGGGCAGTGTCGCAAAGGTCGAAAAAGCGCCGCCGGTGTGGGGGTAAGTCGCGGCGGAGCCGAGGTACGTACCGCCAGAGAGATTGGGACGCGCAGCAGGGTAGCGAACTCGCCCAGCGCCCCGGGTGCCGGGATGCACGGCGACCGGGGTGCCGGCCGCGGGGCCGGTACCGTCGGCGGCCGCCATAACCACATTGCCGACCACCTCGTGACCCAAAACCATCGGGTCGCGCAGGATAGATTCGCCCGCCGCGCCATGCTTCCAATAGTGCAGGTCCGAACCACAAATGCCGCCAAAGGCCACCCGAACGACAGCTTCGTCGGCGCGGGGAGGGTTGAGCGCGACGTTCTCGATGCGTAGATCGTCGGCCTTGTAAACAATGACTGCCGGCGATGCAGCTGGGATTAATAAGGAACTCTTTTCTGTGTCGCGCGCGGGAATCAAACGACGACGCTCATTCCGCCGTCGATGAAGATGACCTGACCGTTGACGAAGTCCGAAGAATTCGACGCTAGCCACACGGCCGGTCCGATCAGATCAGCGGATGTCCCCCACCGTGCGGCCGGCGTACGGCCAATAATCCACGCATTGAATGCTTCGTCGTCGACAAGGTTCTGGGTCATTTCGGTGTGTATGTACCCCGGTGCTATTCCGTTTATCTGCAGCCCCTGGCCCGCCCATTCGGCGGTCATCGCCCGGGTGAGGTTTCTCAGGCCTCCTTTCGCGGCCGTGTACGGCCCGATCGTGGGACGGGCGAGGTCGGTTTGCACCGAGCAGATGTTGATGATCTTTCCGCGTCCCCGAACCGTCATGAATCGCGCGACCTCGCGGCCGACGAGAAATGCGCTCGTCAGGTCGGTGCGAATCACCCTCTCCCAGTCGTCGAGCGACACCTCGAGCAGTGGTTCACGGTGTTGGATTCCGGCGTTGTTCACGAGAATTCCGATGGCGCCGATTTCATCTTCGATTGAGCGAATGCCAGAACGTATGGCGTTTTCATCGGTCACATCGAAGGCACGAGTGAAGATTCGACCGGCACCGAACTCCTCGGCGAGCGCTGCCCGGGTCGCTTCCAAGCGGGTCTCGTTGATACCGTTGAGTACGACGGTAGCTCCTGCGGTGGCAAGTCCGTGCGCCAGGGAAAGTCCGATGCCGCGACTAGATCCGGTCACGAGGGCGATGTTTCCGGTCAGGTCAAAGTTTGCAGTCGTCATGGAACGGGCCATTCTCTCTAGTAGAACTCAACGGTATTGACGCGGTTGACGAGTTCCCTGCCGTCGAGGTAGCGACTCGCGTTGTGGGCAAACAGCTCGGCAATGCGCCGGTCCTCGCTGTCGGTTAGGGCAGAAGTATGCGGACTCACGAGCACGTTCGGGTGGTCCCAGAACGCGCTGTTCGTGTCGAGCGGCTCAGTTGCGAAGACGTCCAACGCGGCGAACCCGACCCGACCGTCAGCGAGAGCGTCGACCAGTGCAGCTTCGTCGATGACCGTTCCCCGGCCCACGTTCACGACGGTGACACCGGGGCGCACAGCGTTCAAGACGTCTCGACCGATGAAACCCTCGGTCGTGGTCGTGCCCGGCAGCGCGGCCACGATGGCATCGACGCGCCCGAGCACGTCAGTAATCTCGTCGGGATGCACGACGAGCGATACCCCATCAACGGCGGTGTCGTGTCGGCTCGTGCCGATCACGGTGGCGCCGAGCGCATGCAGCTTGCGGGCCACAGCGCGACCGATTCCGCCGAGACCGAGCACGAGCACGGTCTGGTCACTCACCTGACCCATGGCCCATCGACCACTCCATTCGTGGTCACGCTGTTGACGGTTCAGGCGCGGAAGGGACTTCGCCCCGGCGAACACGCCGAGGACCGCGAATTCAGCCAGGGGTTCGCCGTGTATCCCGGCCGACGTGGTGAACATCACCCGCTCAAGTTGCTCGTCCGTGAGGTCAGCCGCTCGCACCTGCCCACCGCCGCCCGCTGCCATGGTGTGCACCCAACCAAGCTTTGCGTTGGCAGCGACGGTGCGGGCCAGCGCGGCAGGGTCGACGTCGGGGATGCCGTAGAGCACCTCCGCTGAGTCAACCAGCGACTCATAGCGGTGCTGTTGCTCGACCGTGCGCCGAAAACCGGGGTCACCGGAGAAGTCTGCGGAGTGGCGCATGGGCGGAAGCAGATCATGCTCGACAACGAGATCCAGCCGTGGCTCCAGGTCGACGATGAGGGTGCAGTTCTCTGCTGAAATCGGGGCCGCAACAACGACGCGCAGTTTCTCGGCCGGATGCGTCATGTCAGGTCTCCCACCGCGCGCGCGATCGCAGCTGCGCCGGCCGTGATCGTGTCGATGTCGGTGGCGAAGGAAATACGAAAGAACGGTTTCAGGCCGTAGGCGGACCCTTGGATGACGGCGACCTGCACGTGGTCGAGGAGGTACAGCGTGAAGTCTTGATCGGTCTCGATCGTCATGCCGCTGGGCGTTACCTTGCCGATGACACCGTCGCAGTTCACGAAAAGGTAGAATGCACCATCTGGAACGATGGGGTTCAATCCGTCAATCGCGCCGAGGGCCTCGAGGGCGCGATCACGTCGCTGCTGGTAAACCGCGACCGTCTCGGCGATGAAGTCTTGCGGACCGTCGAGGGCTGCGACGGCAGCGGCCTGACTGATGGATGAGGGGCAGGAGGAGATTTGCGATTGCAGCTTGTTGATGGCGCCGACGAGTGCGGCACTACCGGCGGCGTAACCCAACCGCCATCCGGTCATTGAGTACGCCTTGGAGACGCCGTTCACGAGGAGCCCTTGATCGCGCAGCTCCGGGGCCACGGCCAGGAGGCTCAGCGCTCGTTCGCCAGTGTAGGAGATCTCATCGTAGATTTCGTCGAGGAGCACGCTGACGTGGGGGTGCTTGCTGAGAACGTCTGCGAGGCCTCGAAGCTCTTCGCCACTGTAGGTGGCGCCGGTGGGGTTGCTCGGGGTGTTGAGCACGAGCCACTTGGTTCGGCTCGTGATGGCGTTTTCGAGATCGGCGGGAGTGAGCTTGAACGAATCCTCGTCACGCGTGTTCACGATCACGGCGTTTCCATCGTTGGCCCGGACCATGTCGGGATAGGACACCCAGTGCGGCGCGGGAATGATGACCTCGTCACCGGCGTTCAGCGTGGCCATGAAGGCCACGAAGATCACCTGTTTTCCGCCGCCTCCGACGGTGATGTTGGCGTGTTCATAGCGGATGCCGGTGGTGCGCTCCAGCCGTCTGACAATGGCGTCGCGCAGCGCCGGCGTACCGTTCACGGGCGTGTATTTCGTCTCTCCCGCCATGATCGCCGCGATGGCGGCGTCCTTAATATGCTGCGGGGTATCGAAATCGGGTTCACCGACAGTGAGGTCGATAATGGGAATACCGGTGCTTTTTAGCGTACGAACGCGGGCGGCGGCGGCAGAACTTGGCGATTCGTTTATGCGCCCGACGCGGTCAGCGGGAATGAACTGTGACATGGGTGACCTATTCTTGTGCGTTGAGTTTTAGTCGAGGTCTGTGGTCAGGCCTTTGGCCTTGAGCACGGCACTTAGGTTGCACAGGTCAATGGTCGTTCTGCCCAATTTGTACTGTTCGATGAGCCCGGCTTCGCTCTCATCGCGGGCCTGAGACAGGGCAATGACTTTGTCGCCTTCCTCGCGCCGCACGATGACGATTCCGTCGGCATCGCCCTTAACGATGTCGCCCGGGCGGATGGTTTCGTCACCGAACACGAGGGGCTGGTTGATGTAACCGAGGGTCTCCTTCACTGTGCCCTTGATGGAGACACTGCCGGAGAATACGGGCAGGCCAAGTTCGCGAAGTTCAACGGTGTCTCGAACACCGGAATCGGTCACCAGCGCAACGATTCCCTTGGCCTTGCATGCGTTGCCCAGCACATCGCCGAACATTCCGGCTTCCGGAAAGCCGCCTGCGCCCACGATGAGAACGTCGCCCGGCTTGGCGAAATGGATTGCAATCTGCAGCATGAGATTATCGCGCGGTGCGCACACGACGGTGAACGCCGATCCGATGAATCTGCTGTCGCGGTCAATTGGTTTGATCGTCGAGGCCAGGGCGCCGCGGCGGCCTTGCGCTTCGTGAATTGTTGCCGCACTGAACGCTCCGAGACCCTGAATGGTCTGTTCGGAGGCGCGTTCGATCTTGGTGGTCACGTGAATCATGGTGGTTTCCATTCCGGTAGGGGCCAATGTGAGCTAGTTGGTGCGTCGATCGAAGGTCAGCCCGCCGGGAACCTGAAATGTGGGCATGATTTCGATGAGGCCGAGGTTGACGTGACGCGGCGATGCGATGGCGAAGTCCATGGTGTTGACGACGTCGTCGGTGGTCAGCGATTCGAAGCCCTCGTAGTACGTGTTCCAAGCTTCTTCAATCGCTGCCGGAGAGCCGCCGAGGTTGCGGGCGAATATTTCGGTTTCAACGCGCCCTGGGCAGAGTTCGGTCACCCGGATTCGGTGCCCGAGCGTGTCATTGCGAATCTGGCGCGACAGCTGATGCACGGCCGCTTTCGTTGCGTGGTAGGCAGTGTGTCCGAAGAAGTTGTAGAGGCCGGCAATGGAACTTACGTTGACGATGTGGCCCAGGTCCCGTTCGACCATTCCGGGAAGAACGACTCGCACCAGCTGCAGTACGGCGGTGAGGTTGATGTCGACCATGGCGTCGATGTCACTTCGGCTGGAGCTGAGGATGTTACCCATGCGACTCACGCCGGCGCTGTTGACCAGCACATCGATCGGGAGACCACCGATGGCTGCTTCGAGGCTGTCAGTATCGGCCAGGTCCAAGGCGTGGGGGATGGCGCCGGTTTGGGAGGCCAGATCGGCCAGGCGTTCCTTGTTGCGCCCAATGGCGTGAACGGTAAGCCCACGCTCGGCGAGGCGGGCAACCGTGGCGGCGCCAATTCCGCTGGTTGCGCCGGTGACGAGTGCGGTTTGGTAATCAGAGAAGGGCACGTGTGGTTCCAATCAGGTTTCTATTGATGACATTCTTCGCCCCAAGGGAGATGAAGACGTTGCGAACGCGAGCGTTCAAGGCCGCGAGGCTGTCGCGCTGGATACGAGCAAGCTCGGTGGCTCGCGCTACCTCAACGCGCCGAAAGGCGAGTTGTTGCCCCGGACGTACCTGCGCGAGCAGGTTGAGCGATGTCGTCGTGACGACGGCAAGAACGGGGTAGCCGGCAGTCACGCCACGACCACGGTGCAGAACCAGTAGTTCGTTCCCGGGCGGGGCCTCAATGGCGCCGACGGGAACACCCCTCGAAAGCAGCTCTCCACAGGATTGGCGCTCGGGCAAGGCGCCCGAGAGACGCAACCCGATGTGGTTGCTGTTTGCGCCCACTGTGTAGGGCCCGGCAAACAAGCGACCACCTGTCAGGCCAAAATCGGCGCGGTCCGGGCCGTCGGTGATGTCGATGCGTACGATGTCACCTAAGGGCGGCCGCTGAACGTGGAGGTTGTACAGGGCAGCATCGAAGTATGGATTGCTGATCGGGGCGACCTCCTGGTTGACTGCCAGTTTGGTCCCCGACGTCAGCCGCGTGCCGAACCCCACGACGGTATCCGGCGCGCAGCTTCCTAGCAGAAACGGAACGTCGAAGGATCCGTGAACAGCGAGGTAGGTCCGCAGCCCAGACGACATGTCTCGCAGCGCGATAACGTCCCCGGCTCGCGCCGAAACCGGTTCCCATTGCGGTTGAGACACCTCGTTGACGAAAACCGACATTGTGGCGCCGGTCACGGCGAAAAGGATGTCCACACTCGTCACGAACTCCAAATCGAGTGCGATAATCTCGATCAGTGGGTCCGCGGAGCGGTTGCCTACGAGGATATTGGCTACGCGGGCCGAATATTGGTCGAGTGCGCCGTTGACCGGCAGCCCGAATTGCGAGCCTCGCGTTCTACCAAGGTCAGTGACAACGGCCGAGCCGCCGACGCGAATCGTGAGGGCGTCAGTCATTGAGTGCCTTCATCTCGGTTCCGAGCAGAACATCGAATTCGCGTTCGCTGATGGAATGAAAGGTCAGCCGGTCGCCCGGCTGGTACGGCACCAGGGGCTCGCGTTCCAGGTTCATCATCCGTAACGGAGTGCGGCCCAGCAACGCCCACCCGCCGGGAGCGGGGGCCGGGGCGATGGTGGCCTGTCGGCCGGCGACCGCAACGGCACCCTGCGGAACGCTCACCCGGGGGCTGGCGAGCCGCGACACGGGCAAGGGGAAAGCTGGCCCGTCAGCCATTGGAGATCCGCCAGGCGCACCCAGGCACCGGATGAGGTAGGGATGAGCCTGGTGGAGTTCGATAACGGCATCGGGTGTCAGACCTTGCTGCGCTGCAACATCCGCCAAATCAGGCCCCATCTCACCCCCGTAGAGCACTGGTACGGCGAATTCCTTCGCTTCACGAAACGGGTTCGCCGTCGGGTCGAGGTCGGCGATGACGTGCTCGAGGAAGGGCTCCAGCAGGTCGTGCGATGTCTCAACGGGGTCGAACTCGATCAACAGCGCGTCGTAGGTGGGAATGCAGCCAAGAATTCCCGGAATGACCGTGCCATTCACGTGACGCGCCAGCTCATGGACGAGCCGCCAATCGAGTTCTCTGTCACCCGTAGCTGCGGTGACGCGTAGGGCCGCATCGCCGCTCTCATAAATCGACAGGCCGGAACGCATCATGTCAGTGCGCTCCCAGAATCTGGCGCAGTGGCGCAATTTCTACTCCGGCTGATTTCAGCCGCCCGAGAATGGTGTGTGCGAGCGCGACCGCGTTCTGGTTATCGCCATGGAGAAGGATCGAATCGGCCTGGACCGGAATGTCAACGCCGTGACGGCTACGGATGATGCCTTCGGTGACCAACTGCAGCGAGCGATCGCTGATTTCCTCAGGGTCGTGGAGCACGGAGCCCGGTTCGGAACGGGGAACAAGCGTGCCGTCGTCTTCGTAGGCGCGGTCGACAATGCCGACAAGTCCGACGGCCAGCCCGGCCCGACGAGCTGCGTCCTCCAGAGCGCCGTTCTGGGCGAGCACGATGAGGGTCGGGTCGACGTGCAGGACGGCATCGACGACGGCTTCGGCGTAGTCGACGCGCGTGGCGACCAGGTTGCCAAGCCGCCCATGCGGGGCGATGTGCTCGACTCGTGCCCCGTGATAGGCAGCGAAGCCAGAGAGCGCACCCAACTGGTAAACGACGTCGGTTCGCACTTCGTTGGGAGTGAGATCCATGCTGCGGCGGCCGAATCCGACGAGGTCCGGGAAGCTCGGATGCGCACCGATGGCGACACCCCGGGCAGCACATTCACGTACTGTCTTGTCCATGATGCGGGGATCTCCGGCGTGAAAGCCGCAGGCGATGTTCGCTGAGCTGAGTACTTCGAGGAGCTCGTCGTCATCTCCCATGACCCAGTCGCCAAACGCCTCGCCCAAATCCGCCACTAAATCGATCTGTCGTGTCATCTTTCTTCGAAGACCTTGTCTGCTAGCTCGGTGCTGTATTCCCCCGGTTGGAAGACACTCAACATCCTATGATTTATGCAATTTTCGCGCCGCATTAGTGCCAACTTTGTGCCAGATCGACTAGACATGTCGAAGATATGGCCATATTCTCGCGGTAGAAGGATGCCCATCCGGCACATTTCGTGCCAATCGATCTTGCAGAAAGAGACCCGCATGGCTATACCCGGCCGCCGCTACCCACGTCGCGTTACCCTCACCGAGATCGCGGCAGCCTGCGGCGTTGCTCCCTCCACCGTTTCGCGCGCCCTGTCGAATCCAAACCGCGTCAGCGTCAAGATGTATGAGCAGATCTCGCGCAAGGCCAAGGAGATGGGTTATCTTTCCGCAATGCTGCCGGCATCCGCGGAGCGATCGGCCCGAGGCACGATCGCCCTCGTCTTGCCGAACCTCAGCAATCCCTTCATGTTCGATGTCATACGCGGGAGTCAGGCTCAAGCTCAAGCGGCCGGATTCCTGCACTTGCTGGTGAGCACAGAAAACTCCGCGCACGTGGAGACGGAATGGCTGACCGAACTGTCTCACACCGTCGATGGCATCGTCATCTGGTCCCCGCGTGGAGCCGACGAATTTCTTACTGGCATTGCCGACGCCGTGCCGCTCGTGGCGTTGAACCGCGAAATCCCATGGTTATCGAGTGTGATTATCGACACCCCGACAGGTATGGCACAGGGTCTCGAGTATCTGAAGTCGATGGGCCACAGGCGCATCGCCTACGTACGTGGGCCAGAAGGCTCCTGGGCGGATGCAGCACGTTTTAGCGCACTCGTAGCCACGGCAAAACTGCGTGAGGTGGAGCTGATTCCCGTGGGGGCGTTCACGCCGTCTCTGGCGGCAGGAGCCGCCGCCGCCGATGCCGTCGCCCTGAGCAAAGCGACAGCAGCGATCTTCTTCAACGACACGCTCGCCATTGGCGGCCTGGCCCGGTTCGCCCAGCGTGGAATTCGAGTTCCCGCCGATATCAGCGTCATGGGTTGCGACGATATCTTCGGCGCGGCAATTTCGAATCCTCCGCTTACGACCGTGACTGCGCCAGGCGAGCGAGCAGGGCGCGCTGCAACCGAGTTGCTCATCGGCATGTTCGGCTCAAAAACGCGCACCCACCGAAACGACCGCCTCTCTGCTCATTTGACCGTGCGAGAGTCGACCGGCGTGCCCCCGGTAGAGATCGAGGCGCAGTAGCGCACACCGCACGACATCAGGCAGTCATCCGGTGCGCGCAATCACGGTTAGCGAAGCGCTTTTCGCAGCCCCATGGCGCGTTCGACAATGACGACGACGACGAGCGAAAACAGAATCAGAATGACCGAAAGCGCGGCCACCACCCCGTCGGCCGAGTTCTCTACGTAGCGCAGCACCTGCACAGGCAGGGTGGGGCGACCCGACTCCGCGACGAAGAGACTGATGACCGCTTCATCGAACGAGACGATGAACGCGATCACTCCACCAGCAAGAACCCCGGGCGCGATGATGGGCAGCGTGATGCGTCTGAACACGGTCAATCCATCGGCGCCCAGCACCCGGGCGGCCTCTTCGCACGACGTGTCAGACGTATTCAGGCTCATGAGAGTCGTACGAATGACATAGGGAATCGTGATGCCGATATGGCCGAGAATGATGCTGACGTAGGTATTCGTGAGCCCCAACGGTCCCAATATAAGAACGAGTCCGAGAGCGAGCACGATGGTGGGAACCAGCAGCGGCGACAGGAAGAACGAGGACAGCAGCGCCTTGCTGCGAAAATCGTACCGGTCCAGAGCCAGCGCAGCGGGAACCCCGATGAACAACACGATGACCGTGCTGATGCTCGCAGTAATAAGACTCGTCTGCAGGCCATCGATGAATGTGGTCTCCTGCGGCAGCAGCTGATACCACTTGAGCGTGAATCCGTCGGGCGGGAACGACAGGTACTGGTTGGAACTGAACGAGATTACGAAGACGATGAGCAGCGGTGCAAGGAGAAAGAAATAGAGAGCGGCGACGAGGAACCCGTACGCCGGTTTGACGAAGCTCACGCGCTTCTTGAAGACGATAGGTTGGCTCATTTCAGTTCACCCCAAGTTTTTTGATGACGCCCTGGTAGGCGAAGATGATCGCGCCAAAGAGCAGGAGCAGGATTACCGAGAGGGCGGCCGCGAAAGGCCAGTTCAGCAGGCCCGTCGTCTGGTCGTAGATTTCCGTGGCGAGCACCTGAACGACGCCGCCGCCCAGGAGGCGCGGCGTGATGAAGGTGCTGATGCTCAACACGAAGACCAGCAGGAACGCTGTGACTACGCCTGGCAGACTGAGCGGAAGTGTAATGCGGGTGAAGACCCTGGCTTTGCTCGCCCCGAGTGAACTCGCGGCCTCTTCCAACTGCGAGTTCACTCGCCCGAAGCCCGAAATCATGGCGAGGATTGCATAGGGCATGAAGATCTCGACCAGACCGATGATGACACCGGTCATGTTGTTTGTGAGCTGCAGGGGCCTCGCGATCAGTCCTGCGTCGACGAGGGTGGAGTTGATGAGCCCGTCATAGCCGAGAATCACCATCCAGCCGTACGTGCGCACAACCGCCGAGGTAAGTAGGGGCGCCAAGGCGAGTGCCAGCAGCAGCCCCTTCCACTTGCTCGTCGTTCGCACCAGAAAAAGAGCGATTGGATACGACACGAGAACGCACAATACGGCCACGGTGAGGCCCATCGCGAAGGTGTCGTAGGTCACTTTCCAGTAATACGGATCGAGCAACGGCTTGGCGATTGTCGAGAACGTGAAGGTCTGCCGAACGATGCCGTTGCCTTCACCTTCGTTGAACGCCATACGGATCATATAGACGAGTGGGAAGACAAAGCTCACGAGAAGGCCGAGCAGGCCGGGAACGAGCAGCGCCCAGTAGGTCACGCGATTGCGACTGGCCGTGCGCTTTTCCTGCGGACCACGGCCAGCCGGATGCTGCGCGGCCTCGACAGCGGTAAAACTCTGAGTGTCGACGGACATGGCCGGCTACTCGACCATCTCGGGGAGAATCAACGCATCATCCGCTCGCCACGCCAGTCTGGCGTCGGAACCCTGCGGAATGATGCCTTCGTTCGAGGTGAAGAGCTCGGCCGACAGCAGTGTGCCGCCCACGCGAGCTCGGTAGGTCAAGGCGTCTCCGGTGTAGCTAAACGACTCTATGCGCCCGACGACGCCGTTCGCGCCGGGTGTTGATGCATGCTCTACTCGTAAGCGATGCGGGCGGATGAGTATATGGCGAATACTGTTCTCCAGCCCGGATTCACCGACGGCCTCATAGCTTCCGAGACCGTCAACTTCGACCGCATACCGGAACTGCCGGTCGGAAACGGCGCCATTTCGTTCGCCAACCGTGACACGCAGAATGTTTGCGCGGCCGATGAAGTTCGCGACAAACCGCGTGCGCGGCTGCTCGTAGATGTCGACAGGTGAGCCGAACTGCTCGATCAGACCACCGTTCATGACGGCGATGCGATCCGCCATGTCCAGCGCTTCATCCTGGTCGTGCGTGACGAACAGTGTCGTCGCCTTGGTGCGCTGCTGGATCGATCGAATTTCGGTGCGCATGGTTTCGCGCAATTTGGCATCGAGGTTGGAGAGCGGCTCGTCGAGGAGCAAAACCGTCGGCTCCACGACCAGCGCCCTGGCCAAGGCGATGCGCTGTTGCTGCCCGCCGGAGAGTTCCCGTACTTGGCGCTTCGACAGGTGGCCCAGCTGAACCATATCCAGGGCCTCGGCAACAGAGGTGGTCTGCTGCGACTTCTTCTTGCCGCGCATCTGCAGCCCGAACGCCACGTTCTCCGCGACGTTCATGTGCGGGAAGAGGGCATATGACTGGAATACCATTCCCATCCCTCGCTTATGCACTGGGGTATTGGTGACGTCCTGGCCATCGACGAGGATGGAGCCGGACGTGGGATCCATGAGGCCGGCGACCATGCGCAGGGTCGTAGTTTTTCCGCATCCGGATGGTCCAAGAAGTGCCACGAGGTGGCCCTCCCCTACCTCCATATCGAGGTGATCAACGGCGGGAGGCAGTCCCGCCGCATATTGCTTTGTGAGGCCGACAAGGGAAAGTTTTGGCTGTGTCACTGTTTCGATTTCTGAGATAGGGGCGGGCACGTCGGTCGAGGTCGGCTAACCGCCGATGATCTCGCGCTTCCAGATGTCGGTCCACTCTTCGCGAACCGTAGCAAGCCACTTCTGGTCTACCGGGATGATATTGATGGAACCATCGGTGTGCACGATGCGATCAACGACCTCTGGCGCCAATTCGACATTCGTGATGCTGGGGGCGTAGAAGAGTGCTCCGGCGAATGCGGCCTGCGCTTCGGGCGACAGGGCGTAATCGATGAAGGTCTTGGCCGCTGCAGAGTTCGGTGCCTCAGCGAGAAGGTTGATTGCGTTCATCTGGTACACGGTGCCTTCCGTGGGAATAGCGACTCCGAGTTTGCCGTCGCTCTGATCGGCGTAATACTGCCCGCGGGCATTCTGCCCGACGCCGAGAACTGTCTGGCCGGTGATGACGCTCTGGTACTCATCCGGGTTCGGTGCCCAGGACTGCACATTCGGTGCCAGTTCTTTGAGGCGTGCCGTGGCCCCCTCAATGCCTTCGGTGAAGTCTTCACCTTCCATGTCCGCCGTGATCGCGGTGAGGTTGATGCCCAAACCCGACGGTGCAGCAACGACGTTCACTCGTCCCGCGTACTCGTCATCCCAGAGCGTGTCCCAGCTCGTGGGCGCCGTCGTGAAGGTGTCTGTGTCATACAACATGGCGACGGAATCGAGCATCACAAGGGGGCCGTAGCCGTCGTCGTTCCGAAATGCATCGGCGACGTTCGCGACGTTTGGAACATCGCTCTCGCTGAATTTCGCGAAGAGACCCTGCTCATTTCCAGAATCGGCGACTGAGACGTCCATGATGGCGATATCCGTCGATGGGCGCGTCTTCTCAGCCTGCAACGCGCTGAGCATCTCAGCGGATGACCGCTTCGCCACGTAGTTCACGGTGATGTCGGGGTACTCCGCGATGAACGGGTCGATGACGGCTGCGCGGTACTCCTCTTCCCAGATGCCGGAGTAGGAGAGCAGGTTGATGACGCCCGACGTAGGCGTTTCTTCTGCGGTTTCGGAGGGCGTGGCGGCGGAGCAGGCGCTGAGTGCGATTGCGGTCGCCCCCATGGCGGCAATGGCGGCAAATCGGCGCTTGCCACGGTGAATTGAATGCATGGATGATTCCTCTCGATGATGAGGTGCAATTGACAATGAATCTTTGGTGCAGAAACGCTCAAACAAGCACCGGTAAGACGTGATAGCCGCGGGGACTAATCACGTCGGGCAATTCAACTTCGACGCTGAACAGCTGAACTCTTATGCGTTCACCGGCATTGGGAACGCTATCGAAATGTATGTTTCGAGCGTGTAAATAGCGAACTATTTGCCAAGTACGTGCCATTGCCTCCCACACTTATGCAAGAATACGGCGAACAACTTGGCACGCGTCCACCATATCTGGCACAAAACGTGCCGCCATTTCCCAAGATTCTCGTGAGTTTTGAGTAGCTGTCTGCGGGCATGAGAGGCTGCCCAGGAGCGGCCACGGAATTGCCAGCCGACGGCCACTAGGGCTGCCGGTTGGCGGCCACGGGATCTGCCCACCTTCTTTTCTGAGCCTCCCGGGAAGCTCATGCACCTGCTGCATCGCCGTGCCGATCACTCGCTGCACGATCCCGCCGAAATGCGGCCGGCCCGGCGGGCGGTATGCGAGCTCGATCCCGTGCTGCTCACACCCTCGGAGCAACGCTTCGCTCTTAAACTCGCTCCGGTTGTCCAGGTAGGTGCCGTGGCTTTCCGCTCATCGGCCACTGCACGTCAAGCCCCAAGCTCCGCATGGGCGAGGCACAGACCCACCGATTCGGCCGACGGAGCCTCCAACGTGACGACCATGCCGACCAGCGCTCGAGCGACCGCCACACGGGCTTCACGTCCTGATCAGGCAGCTAGCTTGTCCGTTCGGAGTCGGGCGGATCATCAGCAGTAAGCGAGCCGGCATGGGCGCGTGCGGTGGGGTCCAGGCGGACCCTGATCAGGCTGGCGATCGTGGTCACCGTCAATACGACAGCGATGACGACAAGACTGAGGTTGGTGCTGATCTCCGGCACGCGGTCGTCCAAGCCATGCCCCCAGTGCAGAACGAGTTTCACGCCGATGAAAGCCAGAATGAGCGCCAGACCGGTGGAGAGGTAGACCAGCCGGTCCAGAAGTCCCTTTACGAGGAAGAACAGCGCCCGCAGCCCCAGCAGGGCGAAGGCGTTGGCGGTGAAGACGATGTACGGTTCGTCGGTGATGCCGAAAATTGCCGGGATCGAGTCGAGAGCGAACAACAGGTCGGTGCTGCCGATTGCCAGCAGCACGATGAAAAGCGGCGTCACCGCTCGGCGGCCGGCGGTGCGCGTGAACATTCGCCCGCCGTCATAGTCTTTGGTGACGGTCAGGCCGCGGCGGGCCACCCGCACCAGCACGTTGTCGTGCACGTCGGGGTCGACGTTGCGGTGGCGGTACAGCTGCACGGCCGTCACGATCAACACCAGACCGAAGATCAGGAACATGAAGGAGAACAGCGAGAGCAGTGCGGCACCCAGGGCGATGAAGATCGCTCGCAAGACCAGGGCCAGTGCTATTCCGAAGATGAGAACCTTCTGCTGATACTTCTCCGGGACGGCGAAGGTCGACATGATGATGACGAAGACGAAGAGGTTGTCAATGGACAAGCTCTTCTCGACGACATAGCCGGCAAAGTACTCCGCCCCGAAGTCCCAGCCCACCTGCACGGCGAGAACCAGGCCGAACACGATCGCCACGGCGATGTAAAGGACGGATGAGATTACCGCTTCGCGGAACCTGACAACGTGCGGCCGAGCGGCGGCCAGACCCAGGTCCAGAGCGAGCAGTCCGAGAATTAGTCCGATGGTGAGCACCCAGCGGAGCGCAGTGACTTCGAGCACTGGTGACCTTCCTGTCGTCCGTCGACGACTACATCCCGCGTTCACTTCTAAGTGATAGACACCTGAAGTATAAGTCGGTAATCTGAGTACGTACGTTGAGTAGTTTCCGCACCCATCACGTAGCCAGCATGTCCGACTGGAGGCTATCCGGCACGGCGCAGCCGAGCCGGCTCAGGAAGGGAATTCGCCCGTGCTCCATCGAGAGACACCTGCCTTCCTTCTGCTGCCACGGTGCTGCCCACACAACCGATCATTCCACCACCGCCCACCACCCCAGCGTCCTGAGAACCAGCATCGCTGTCACCCCCGTCAGGAGAACCGCCCATGAGCGTTGACGGCACGATCGACGGCGCCGACCTGGTGCCAGCCCCAAGCAATAGCATCGTGGTCGGACACGACGGTTCAGACTCTGCAGATTATGCACTGGCCACGGCCCTCGAGCTCGCCGACCAGTTGCACGTCCCCGTCATCATCGTTCGGGCATGGTCCATCGCCACAGCTCCACGGCCGTCCAATTGGGTGTTCGGGTACGTATCGTCGTTCGACGAGTACTCCGCAGCGGTCCACGACGAACTCGTGCAGGATACGCATTCCACCGTCATGACATTTCCCGCGGGTTCGGTGCGCTACCGCGCCGTTCATGCTGGCCCCGCGAAAGGCCTCATCGACCTCTCCCGAGACGCACGTATGCTCGTCGTCGGATCCCGCGGGCGCGGCGGACTTGCGGGGATGCTGCTCGGCTCCGTGAGCGAGCAGTGCGTACGCCACGCGGCTTGCCCCGTCCTGGTCGTGCGGCCCCGGACCTGACCTGACGCCTGAATCTCACAGCATCGGTCAACGGTCCGATTCGAGTCGCGGATCGAGGTTTAGAACTTCTCCGATCGAAGCACGTCGACGTCGCTCAGGAACATGATCATGGCGTAGTCGTCGTAATAGTGCTGCTGCAGGTACGCGGCGATCGTTCCCGCCGTGTCTGCGTCGCACACCACCTCGATGCGGATGTTGCCGCTCGCCTCCCAGCCAGCATCGCGAACGCCGCGGCTCCCCTTGCCGCGCGCGTCGGTGATGGTGTAGCCGTGGGCGTTCAACCGGTCGAGATCGCGCACGAGGGTGCCCTCGAGTGCCGCTTCGGTAATGACGGTCAGGAGCTTGCGGGTATGGCTGTGCATGGGTCTTATCCTCTCGCGAACGTATGTGCCCACACGGCCAGGGCGTGATAAAGCGGGATGCCGAGCAGAACATTGAATGGGAACGTGATCCCGAGCGCCGCGGCCAGCGACAAGGTGGGGTTGGCCTCGGGCACGGAAATGCGCATGGCTGCCGGCACCGCGATGTAGGAAGCGCTCGCCGCCAGCGTCGCCAGGATCGCCGTTCCGCCGATGGAGAGGCCCAGAGCCCACCCCAGCCAGGTCCCCACCAGGGCCGAAAAGAGCGGCATGCCAATTCCAAAGGCGATCAAAAATGGTCCATACCGGCGCAGGCTCCCGACCTGTTTGGCGGTGATCAATCCCATCTCCAACAGAAAGAGGGCGAGGATTCCCTTGAAGAGATCGAAGAACAACGGCTCGATCGACGACAACCCGTCCGGCCCCGCTGCCCAGCCGATGAGCAGTCCGCCCAGGAGCAGAACGATGCCCTTGCCCAGGAACACCTCATGGGCCACCGACCTCCAGCGCGTCTCGCGCGAGAGGCCTCGCGCGAGGACGATTCCCACCACAATGGCCGGCACCTCCAGCATGACCAGAAGCAGCGGCATATGTTCTTCGAAGGAGATCTGCCGGCTGCCGAGGTAGGCGACGGCCACGGCGTAGGTGCCGACGCTCACCGAACCGTAATGGGCGGCGATAGAGGCCGCATCCGCGCGCTTGAAGCGGCCCAGATAGCGCAGCACGGGGAAGGCGACCAGGGTGAGGAAAAAACCCATCGCCACCACGGCCAGCATGTGCGGTAACAGGCTGGCGAAAGGCTGCTTGGCGAGTTCCACACCGCCCTTGAGGCCAATGGCGAGCAGCAGCACGATAGTGACGAGCTCGTAGACTGCCGCCGGAAGACGCAATTCCGAACGCAGCAGGCCGGCGACGGCCCCGAGCAGAAAGAAGAGGATGATGGGATCGATCACATTGTGGCTCTCTGGCTCGGTTCTGCTCGTAGTCCGAAGGAGAAGCGCGACCCCATTGGCGACCAATCCCTCGATACACGCTGAATAATACATGCTAACAGTAGCGTGTATTGCGTAACGTGTGTCGTCTATGATCAGAAGATGGCCGACTGGACCTTTCTCACTAATCACGCGCACGTTCTGCTGTGCGTTTCCAAAGATCCCGGGATGCGGTTGCGCGATATCGCAGGAGCAGTAGGCATTACCGAACGTGCCGCCCAGCGCATCATCGCCGAACTCGTCGCAGACGGCTACCTCACGCGTCAACGCGATGGACGGCGCAACCGCTACCAGCTCTACCCCGAGTTGCCGCTTCGGCATCCCCTGGAACGCCACCACCAAATTGGCGAGCTTCTCAGAGCGCTTGAATCCGACCAGATTATTTAGCGGACAACGTCGCAACCACCACTTTCAGGAAGCTCAATTTGCGGATATCCTCACCGCGTGCGTGATAGTGCCAATCCATTTGGATTGGGGCTACGAACCAACGCTGTCGCATCTAACCTTCAGGATCGTCCCGATGGGCGACATCACAAAGGAGTGAACCGTGAAGAAGAACACAAAACTGGTGCTCGGCGCGAGTGCAGCTGCGCTAATCGCCCTGTCGCTGGGCGCTGCGCCGGCGTCAGCACATGTCCTGAAACCGGTGCGCGGCAACGTGGTGCTGACCGCCCACCTCACGGAGCTTAACGGCTCAGGAGCCTCGGGGAAGGCGTTCGCCGTCGTTCGCGGCGAGACGATCCGGGCGATCGGAATCCGCGCGAGGGGTTTAACGCCCGATGCTCCCCACGCCCAGCACATCCACTACGGCGACCAGGCCATGAATGAGTGCCCCACGCTGGCTTTGGACAGCAACAATGACGGACGACTGAACACCCTTGAGGGTGTCCCGGCCTACGGTCCTGTTGTAGTGTCCCTGAACACCAGCGGAGACACCACCCCGGCCAGTTTCCTGGACGTTTCCCGGTTCCCCGTCGCGAAAAATGGCTCCTATAACTACCTCCGGACCAATATCAGGTTCACGGACGTGGCCGGAACCGGATACCCGGGAGCCGAAGGGCTCGGCACCGCTGCGCAGATCGCCGAGGCGATCCGGGACGGTGAAGGTGTTGTCGTGATTCACGGAAACGATTACGACGGCAACGGAACGTACAACCTCAGCGATCCCGAGGGTGCGAGCGAGCTCGACCCCACCCTCCCCGCCGAGGCAACCGACCCGGTCGCCTGTGGAGTTCTGCACTAGCTGCAAGCGTTAGATCAAGGGTGAGGTCCAGGCCCGTGCGAGCGCCTACAGTGCCGTGCGGTTCTGGACCTCACCCTCCCACAGGAGGTCAAGGTTCCGGGGCCAGCAGCAGAGCGCTGTAAAACTCCGCAGTCGGCAGGTCTCCCAAGTCGTGCTCAGCGAGAAATATCTTGACCTGCGACCCAAACTCCCGTTCGACTTGGTTTGCGCAAGCAACGAGATCGGCGGCCACCTTCTGGTCGCCAGCACGAGCCGCGTGCTCCGCCATCACAACGAGAGCGCTGTGATGGGTGCTGCTGCCCGCAGCAAACGAGCCGTGCCGCTTGAAAGCCTGAACACCGCCCGTGATTCGCCCGTTCGTGCGGTGGACCGGTACCGCTGTCGGGTCACTTCGGTAGCGGGCGCGTAGGCCGCGACGGCTTACTGCCACGTCACCAGGGGCGCTGGGACCAGCTCAACGTGCCTTTCGACATGTCCCCCCAGATACCACTGACCGGGTCAAACAGCCGGTCTGTTTTGAACAGTCAATTGCCATCGCTGTCGGCTAAACGGCGTCTGGGATTCGTTTTCGGCACCCAAAGTGGCACTTTGGGCCGTGAACGGTGTGTCCAGAAAGAGAGCGACTACACGCGCGCCCCGTCACTGTCACGACTGGCCTATGACCTCGAGTCGCTCCTCAGCTCGATCTTGGCCGCGCGCTGTTGACCGTGATCAAATACCACTCCCTGTTCGTGGGAACAGTGGTCGGCTTCATCGGCTCGGCCGCGCTCGTACTCTCCTCCACTCTTCCCGCAATCCGAGCATCCGCTCGAACACGCTTTTTTGGAACGGCTCACGCGCGGTGCCCGCGTTTTCTGGCGCACACCGGAACTTCGTGCCTTGCTCTGGTGATCTGGTTTGTGCTCGGAGCCGCCACGGCGCTGATGCTGACGCCGTCGGCCCGGTTGTTGCGCCGCTCCTCTGACGAGGTGAACCGGCCGGCGGTCTTCGCCGCACAGTTTTCGCTCTCGCATGCGTGCTTCATCGTGACCTACCCACTGGCCGGTGTGTTGGACGCCCTGCTCGGTCTCGCTCCCACTGCCCTCGTGCTCGCCGCGATAGGAGCTGTGGCGATGGTTACTGCCTTCCGGGCGTGGACATCGGCGCCACCTACTCGCGTTATCGAATCACCCGCCATGACGGCCTGAAATTCGTTGCGCATTGCGTCTCATGCGGAAGATCGACAGCATGCCCCCGATGCGAGAACGCTGCTGGCACCGCGGAGTCAGCACGAGAGCGACTCAGCAGGACCGGAATTGTGCCCGATCGAAACGGGCATTCAGGATTCCCCCGCCGACCATGCGGTAGCCTGCAAAGGATGACGTGAGCGGTCCGTTTCTGGGCCGAAGGCATAGTAGGAGGTGACATGGGACCGGCTCGTGCGGTACGACGGATGATTTCATCCGTCTCTGTGTCTCCTTTTATCTCCCTGCTGGCTCTCGCAGCGCTGCTTTTTTCAGTTTTCGCCATGCACTCCGAGTCCACGGGGCATGCCATGCAGACGCCAGCTCCGGCGTCATCAACGGCTTCTGACCAGCCGCTAGTCACCGTGGGTATGGCAGCTGTCATGTCGGCCCCCGTCGTCGCGGCGATGTCGGCTGGCGGCTTCCACGGAATACTCGATTGCGCGCTGCTCGCCATGACGTGCCTTCTGCTACTCATTCTCGTCGCGATGGTTTTCCTGACCCGACTGCCGGCCATATATCGGCGCCTCCTCGACGCCGGTGGCGTCACGCTGGGCTTATGGCGCACCATCGCGTTACCGATTCATCGCCCCAGCCTCACCCGGCTCTCCATTAGTCGCGTTTAGACCGTGATGCCGTCCCGTCGGCCCCTCGGTTTCTACTTTTGACGATGAATGGATGAACGATGCTCAAACCACGAACCTTTTTCTATGCTGCCCTGACCCTGGCGGCGGCTCTCACTCTCAGCTCGTGCGCAGGCGGTAGTCCCGCCACCGAGGCGACGACTGCCCCATCAGCCGATTCCGCGGCCGTGTTCAACACCGACGACGTGACCTTTGCCCAGATGATGATTCCCCATCACGAGCAAGCCGTCGAAATGAGCGATGATCTCCTCGCCAAAGACGGTGTGGATCAGAGCGTCATCGACCTCGCCACCGAGATCAAGGCCGCCCAGGAACCGGAGATCACCCAGTTGAAAGACTGGCTGTCGGCGTGGGGAGAAGACGAAGACAGCATGTCCGGCATGCCGGGCATGGGCAGCGGCTCCGACGGGTTGATGTCCGACGACGACATGATGGCCCTCGAGGATGCCTCGGGCACCGACGCCACCAAATTGTTCCTGGAACAGATGATTGTGCACCATGAAGGCGCGATCGCTATGGCGCAGCTCGAATTGGATGCTGGTGAGAACGCGGACGCCCAGGCGATGGCCGCCGGCATCGTCACGTCGCAGACCGCCGAAATCGCCGTCATGGCAGATCTGCTCGCCACTCTCTAGGGCGACACATTCGGGGCGGGCCTTCCGCTGAAGGCCTGCCCCTGGGCGACCATTTTCCGTATCTGACTCACCTGCAAGGACATATTTATGCATTGCCGTTACATTCCTCGACCGACGTGTGCGCTCGGAGGGCTGATCCGTGGATAGCACGGGTCACGTCGCCACGGCACCGCACGTTTCCGTCGCGCTGCCACAACTGTCGCGACGCGACATGCGCGCGCTGGAAGCTCGCCTGCGCGCAAACCGTTCCGGCCCGGATGAACCTGCCGCACCACCGGCACGGGCCGTTTCCCGGCCGGTCTCGCTGCGTCAGCGCGCCGCGGCAGTCAGCGCCATGGCCATGATCGCCCTCTTCGCGGTCAGCACGTCTCTGCCGGCGCTCGCAGTCGGCGCGGATACTCCGCCAGCAACAGCAACAGCAGCAGCAGCAGAGACAGCGACCGAGGACCTGCAGAGTGTCACGGCCGCCAGTACGACATCCGTTCCCTTCCAACGCGACGGATTCACGATCACGGATGCACCCGAACCCGCGTCATACACCGACGCCGCCAGCAACGGCACCTGGGCCAGCCTCAGTGCGGGCCAGCTCAGCGATCAGGGCTGGGCGCTGCCCGTTCTGGGGCAAATATCCAGCCCCTTCGGTTCCCGCCCGAATAAGCCCGTTGGCGGGGTCGGTGACTTCCACAATGGCACCGACATCGCCGCTCCCTGCGGCCAGCCCGTGTTCGCTGCAACCGGCGGAAAAGTCATCGATGCGGGATACCAGGGCTCGTATGGCAACTGGGTTCTCATCGACCACGGCAATGGCGTTGAGACCGGCTATGCGCACAACAGTCAACTTCTCGTCGATCCCGGTCAGCTCGTCGTGGCCGGCGAAATCATCGCCCTGGTTGGCACAACGGGCGCCTCCAGCGGCTGCCACGTACATTTCGAAACCCGCATCGACGGTGACTACGTCAATGCCGAAACGTTCATGAACGCACGGGGGGTTTCTCTTGGCTAAGCGCACAGTGCACATGCACGTTGCCGTCGGGGCGGTGACACTTCTGGTCTTCCTCGGTGCCGCGGCGCCGGCGGAGGCGGTGGAGTACCCGACCTGGTCTGATGTGGAAAGCGCCCGATCATCCGAGGCAGGCAAACAAGCGCAGGTCACAAAGTTGACCGCACTGATCGCCGGCCTCACGAGCGACGTGGATGCTGCGCGCGCCGACGCGGCACGGCTCGCAACCGAATACGAGAACGCTCAAAACGCCTACGACGGCGCAACCCTGCGCGCAACCAACTTGCAAGATCAGGCCGATGAGGCCACGGCCGCTGCCACCGATTCCGGCGAGAAGGCCGGTCGATTGGCCGCCACGCTCGCCCGCTCCGGGAATAGCGATTTGTCGCTGTCCTTGTTCTTGGATTCTCCCGGAGCGAGCGACCTGCTGAATCAGCTCGGCTCCATGAGCAAGCTCACGGAGCGGATGAATTTGGTCTATGAGTCTGCAGCGGCCGACCGAAATTCGGCCAAATCACTCACCGACCAGGCCCAGATCGCACAAAGAACCCTCGGTGCGCTGGCCGAGACGGCCGAGACAGCACTGGCCGAGGCGATGGCCGCGAGCATCCGACTTGAGACGGCGCTGGCCGACAAGCAGGAGATTGCCGGAACCTTGCAAGCACAGCTGGTGGTCCTGACTGAGGATCGGGCCGCGACGGAAGCCGACTACGCCGCGGGGGAAGAAATTCGCCGGGCAGCCGAAGCTGCAGCCGCGAAAGCGCGCGCCGCCCAGGCCGCCGCAGCCGCTGCCTCTGCAGCAGCCGCCGCAGCAGCGAGCCGGCCCGCGAGCAGTAGCGGACAGGGCTGGACATTGCCCGTATCGGGCTGGATCAGCTCGGCGTACGGGGCTCGACCCTACAAACCCGTGGCCGGAGTCGGCGCGTTTCACTACGGAACCGACATCGCTGCGGGCTGCGGGCAGAATGTGTACGCCGCATCCGCTGGAACCGTGGTCTACGCCGGCTGGCTCGGATCCTACGGAAATTGGGTGCTCATCGACCATGGTGACGGCACCCAGACCGGTTACGCACACAACAGCTCACTGTTGGTCGGCCCCGGGCAACGGGTTTCCGCGGGGACCGTCGTGGCTCTCGTGGGCACGACGGGCGCATCCTCGGGCTGCCACGTGCACTTCGAAACACGCGTCAATGGTGCCCGCGTTGATCCGCAACCATTCATGAGCGCCCGGGGAGTCACTCTTGGTTAGATCGGAACGGTCACGCCGCCGAATTATTGCGCTGTCCGTGCCGCTCGTTGGCATTATTGCCCTCACGGGGTGTTCGACCGATAGCCCGGACTCTGGCGCAATATCGCCAGCCACAGCCCCGGTGGAGAGTGCTTTTGAGCACGTGCACGGCCTCGGTGCCGATCCCCTGACGGGAGATACCTATGCTGCCACCCACCTCGGGGTCTGGCTCATCCCCACCGGGGCGCTGCCGGACACTTATCTGGTCGGGGCGCCACGAGCCGACGCGACCCAGCCGGTGCAAATCGCCGGACGGGCACAAGACACGATGGCATTCACCGTGGCCGCGCCCGGCCAACTGTTGGCATCGGGTCACCCCGATCCGGCTGAACAGAGCAACCTGGCGCTGCCGAATCTGGGGCTCATGTCGAGCACCGACGGCGCATCGAGCTGGACGACGCTGTCGTTGGAAGGCGTGACCGATTTTCACGATCTGGATGCGGTCCCACTAAATGACGGCAGCCTGCGTGTGTACGGGTACGACGCCGCGGCCGGTGCCGTCTCGGTCAGCGACGACTCCGGCCTCACCTGGTCACCGCGAGCGGTACTCGCACTCCGCGACCTGGCCGCGGATCCCTCACAGACCGATCGGCTCTACGCCACGACGGCTACGGGTGTCATGGTGAGCACCGATGCGGGCCGAACATTCGGCCCGTTGGACGGCGCCCCGGCGCTGCTCTTGGTGGATGCCGTCGACGCGGCTTCCGGTGGAGGTTGGGTAGGGCTCGATCCCACGGGCGGAGTCTGGCGGCAGGACGGTGAAACGTGGACTCAAACCGGGACGACCGGTCGCACCCCCGAAGCCTTCGCCGTCGTCGACGGCCCCGTATCCTGGCTCCTCGTCGCGGACGCCACCGGCATCACTGCCAGCGACGATTTCGGCGATACCTGGACAGCGCTGGTCTCAGCGGCCGGCTGACATGTGCGCGGCCACAGGACACCGGCCATTCGGCCAGGTCCGCAGCATGCTCGAGGGCGCTACCAGCAGCTACCTCGGCGGCGACGCCGGCGATGTGGACATGCCCGCCCACCTCTTCAACGGCCGAGCCGCCCAGGATGCCGAGGTGCTTCAGAGCCGACCGGGCAACCGCATTCGCCTCCGCATTATCAACACCGCTGGCGATACCGCCTACCGGGTCGGCGTCCCGGGGCAGAAGATCACGCTGACGCATACGGACGGGTTTCCGGTGCAACACGAAGATGTCGATGCGGTCGTCCTCGGCATGGGCGAACGCATCGATGCGATCCTCACCGTTCAGGACGGCTTCACGCCACTCCTGGCCCTCCCCGAGGGCAAGGAGGGCCGCGCCTACGGCCTCATCAGCACCGGCACGGGCACCGCCCCCGACGTTGCGGCACTGCCGAGCAGTCTCGACGGCATCGTCACCGACGGAGGACGTCTTAAAGCCGCCGAATCCGTACTTCTGACCGCCAAGAAGCCGGACCGCCTCCACACCATGCGCCTGACCGGCACCATGGCAAAGTATGACTGGAGCATCAATGATCGGCGCTTCAACATGAAGAAGCCCTTCGCGGGAGCCTTCAACATCAGTCTGGACGAACGCGTCCAGGTCAAGATCGTCAATGACACAGCCATATGGCACCCCATGCATCTGCACGGACACAGCTTCCAGCTGAATGGGAACGGTGCACTCAAAGACACCGTCATCGTGCGTCCGAAGGAAACGGTCACGTTCGAATTCGACGCCGATAACCCCGGACAGTGGATAGCCCACTGTCACAATGCGTACCACGCCGAGCAAGGCATGATGGGTTTGTTCTCCTACGTGCGGTGAGCTACCGGCTCATGCATCGGTCATCCAACCGGTCCGACTGCGGCGTCTGGCGGGTATCCAGCCCGCACATATACCCCCACGGGTAAACTGAGTGTCAAAGAACTACGAAGGGAATCGCATCATGATGTGGGACAACGGAACTATGGGGTGGAATTGGGGATTCGGGGTGTTGGCATTGGTCGGAATCGCCATTGTCGTCTACGTCGTCATCCGTCTGCTTTCTAAGAATGGAGGCAGCGTCAGCAACTCCTCGTCGCCCTCCCCGACGCTGCCTCAACCAACCAGTGCGCGGAAAATCCTCGACGAGCGCTTCGCTCGCGGGGAGATCACGGCAGAACAGTACCGGGAACAGATACGGGTGCTCGGCTACGGCCAATGATGGTCGATATCAGTCGCCGGAACGCGCTGATTCTCGGCGGGGTCGGAATTGGCGCGGTGTCCGTCGGCGGAACGGGCTTATTCCTGAACCAACGCTTAGGATCGCCACTGCAATCAGGCGTTGGTGCCGGGAAGGCCCTCGTTCTACCGACCGAGTTGCGCAGCTCGAGCGGTGTCCTCACGGTCGCTTTGGAGTCCTCGTCCCAGCAGGTATCCATTGCCGGCCGTGACGTGCGTGCGTTGAGTTACAACGGTGGTATTCCCGGCCCTACCCTGCGAGTCCGGGCGGGAGACATCCTCAATATCAGTCTGCACAATGGCCTGACCGAACCCAGCAACCTGCACGTGCACGGTTTGCACGTTTCGCCGGAGAATAATAGCGACAACATGTTCGTCACTATCGACGCCGGCAATTCTTTCGACTACCAGTATGAGATACCAGCGGATCACCCGCCGGGCGTGTATTGGTATCACCCGCATCAGCACGGGCTTGTGGCCGATCAGGTATTCGGAGGCCTCTACGGTGCCATAATCGTTGAAGACGCCGCGGAGATCCCCGCCACCCGCGAGCGCGTGCTCGTCGTCTCCGACATCACTGTCGATTCGTCCGGCAGCGTTGCCGCAGTCTCCATCATGGAGAAGATGTCGGGCCGGGAGGGCGAGCTCGTTCTGGTGAATGGACAGCTCACCCCCATGCTGAGCGCGCGTCCGGGCGAGCGCGAACGTTGGCGGGTCATCAACGCCTGCACCTCTCGGTACCTGCGGCTACAACTCGACGGGCAGCAGCTGACGCTCCTCGGGATCGATTCCGGACGGTTTGAATCCGCGCGCGACGTGGACGAGATAGTACTGGCCCCTGGCAATCGTGCAGACCTCCTGGTCACCGCTCGTACCGGGACATCCACTCTTCGCGCCCTTGGGTATGACCGCGGTTCGTCCGGCGGCATGATGGGCGGCAGCACATCCAGTTCCGACGCTGTCGCGCTGGCGACGTTCGCCGTCGCCGGTGCCGATACCGTCGGCTTTTCTGAGGTGCCCGACCAGCTTGTACCAAACGACCTACGTTCGGCTACCGTCACCGCTCGACGAGAGCTGGTGTTCGCTATGGGAATGGGAGGCGGCATGAGCGGCGGCATGATGAATGCCACGATCAATGACCGCACATTTGATGCCGCCCGTGTCGACACTGGCGTGCAATTCGGCAGCATCGAAGAGTGGACGCTCACCAATACCAGCATGCTGGACCATCCTCTGCACCTGCACGTCTGGCCCATGCAAATTACTGAACAAGGTGGCCAACCCGTCGACTCACTCATCTGGCAGGACGTCGTGAATATTCCGGCTGGTAGCACCGTGAAGGTACGGATCGCGTTCAACGATTTCAGCGGAAAAACCGTCTATCACTGCCATATTCTCGACCATGAGGATGCCGGCATGCTGGGCATAATTCAAGCCCTGTAAACGTGCGGGGAAGGCCCGCGACGGGTCCGGACCGTCCAAGCCAACGCAGCATCCCGACTTGCCGCCAGTAGGCCAGCCCTCCAGACTGCGGAAGCCCTGCCCGTAGTCAACTTTGGTGCAGGATTCCTGACGCGTTATTGTCGACGCAGCACCCTACGAACACCAGGGAAGTCCGCTTGCAGCCAGAATAAACTTGAAGTTTTTGCCGGCGATATTCTATGGACATCACAGATTCTCAAAAAATGACGCCCCGCGATTTAGGTGGGCTCTTCTACGGCCAGCAACAAGGAGTTCAAATGGCGGCACTCAGAGAATTCACGAAAACCAACCTCGACAAGCAGGGATTCGGTGCTCTCGACGATGACGCCAAGTCGTGCTACGCAGGGCCTCTACGATTCACGCCGGCAGTAGGCACTGTGTTGATTGTCGTCGGGTTGGCTTTGCAGTCGCCACTTTTCCTCGGACTCGGAGCAATCGTTCCGCTCACCGGGGCCCTATTCCCCCGTGGCATGATTCTTGATCTGGTTTACAATTTGGGCGTTCGCCATCTATTTCACGCTCCGGCGCTTCCGCCCACGCCGGGTCCACGACGATTTTCCTACCTACTGTCGTTCGTGCTCATTGCAGGTTCGGCCCTGTCCTTCTACTTCGGATTACCAGCGCTGGGAATCGTTCTGGGAGGACTGGTCGCTCTCGGAGGCACGATCCTCTCCACCACGCAGTGGTGTCTCGGATCGTGGATCTACCGGCAAATTTTCGCCCGCTCCACGTCCAGATGAGGCGTTAGCGGCACGCGTTCTCTTCCCTGAAACCCATAATCCAAACGCTACCTGCTCGGCCGCAACCAATCTGACCGGTGAGTCGAAGCCTAGACTGTGGCGATGCGCCCAAATCGGAAGTTGACTCTCGCAGGGTCGGTATCCCTCGGGGCCGGTGTCATGATCGGGGCAGGGATTTTCGCGCTGGTCGGCCAGGTCGCCGTTCTCGCCGGCGACTGGTTCCCGATCGCTTTTCTCGCCGGCGCAGTCGTTGCGGGCGTGAGCGCGTACTCCTACATCCGATATTCAAGCGTGAACCCATCCTCCGGCGGGATCGCGATGCTGTTGAAAGACGCATACGGGCCCGGCGTCCTGGCCGGCTCGTTTTCCTTGTTCATGTACGTATCGATGGTCATCGCAGAGAGTCTGCTCGCCCGCACCTTCGGCACCTATCTGCTACGGCCCTTCGGGCTGCAGGACTCGGCCGTGCTCGTCCCGATCCTTGGCGTTCTGGCGATCGCAGCCGCTACGGTGGTCAACCTGATCGGCACGCGTCTCGTTGAAGATTCAGCGATGACGACCGCGATCTTGAAAATCGTCGGCATCGCCGTACTCGCGATCGCGGGGCTCGTGGCCGCATTCGGTGCCGGTGACGGGCTCTTCGCGCAGTCATCCGGCGCTCCCGTCGATGTTGTCGGAGTGCTCGCCGGAACGACGCTCTGTGTGCTGGCCTTCAAAGGGTTCACGACCATCACGAACCACGGCGACGACCTCCGCGATCCGGAGCGAAACATCGGGCGATCCATCATCATCTCGCTATTCGTGTGCACGGTGCTGTATCTGCTGATCGCGGTCTCCGTGAACGCGAGCATCGGCGCCGGTGGGGCGGCCGACGCCCGTGACTACGCGCTGGCGCAGGCAGCTGAACCGATTTTCGGGGCCTGGGGCGTCGGCATCACCGTCGCCGTGGCCGTGATCGCAACGCTATCCGGGTTGCTGGCCAGCCTCTTTTCAGTATCGCGCCTCTACGGCATGCTGCAGCAGATGCACCAGGCTCCGTCCTTGCCTCGTCGGATAACGCACCAGCCGCTGCTGATCACCGCCGGGCTCGCGATCTTCGTGACCGCCTTTCTCGATCTGTCCCAGATCGCTTCGATTGGTGCGTTGCTCTATCTCGCCATGGACATCGCCGTGCAGGGTGGTGTGCTCTTCGCTCTCCACCGAAAAATCCACGCCAGGCGGTGGGTTCCCGCGCTGTCGATTCTGCTCGATCTCATCATCCTCGTTCCCTTCACTGTGCTCAAAGTTCAGTCCGACCTCCTCACCGTTCTGGTGGCCGCAGCAATCGCCGCCGCGATCATCGTGGCTCAGGTCATCGCCGTGCGGCACCGATCCACAACCAGCTAGAGTCCGACGAAGTAGCAGTTCGGCCAGGGCTTGAGTTGGAGATTTGCTGGTTGGCGTGGTGCTTGGATCGCGCGGGTGTTCAGCGCCCTCATTGGAACGCCAATCGGTTATTTCCGGCACCGGCAACCATCGACGGCGAATCGACGGGCCGGGCTGAGGTTCCGGCTCGCTGCCATCCTGGCTAGGTGATGGTGATCTGCGTGTACATGCCGGCGGCGTAGTGACCAGGGAGGTTGCAGACCAATTCGTATCGACCGGGCGCCAAGGAAACAGTCACCCAGCCCGAAGCACCAGGCAGGATTCCCTCGCCGGAGCCCTCGCCGGAGCCCTCGCCGCAGGTGCTTGACGCTTCGCCGAGGCTGCCCGCCTCGTCGACCTGTGCGCCACCATCCTGTGTGCGAGTACCGGCAATCTGGGTGTCCGGAAGGGCAAGGACAACCATTTCGTGGTTCACGCTGCCATCGTTGGTCACGAAGAAGGACACCGTGCCATTGCTCGCCGTGGCACGGTCCGTTGCCAAGCGCATCGCGCCACCGTACGGCATCCCATCAGACCCGCCCATCATCGGCCCACCCGTGTTCGTGAGAGCGACATTGATGACCTTCCCGGAAAGACTCGGTGCCGTGCACGAGGATCCGGAGTGAAACCCGACGCCACCTAGACCCATCCCACCGCCCAGGGCTCCCACGGCGACAACTGACAAGCCAGTCAGTACCAGCGTCGCCCCGATCCCGAGAGCAACCTGCGCTCGCGAAAAGAGGCGGGTCATTCCGCGCGCCTCAGCATGTCCCGACGAGCAGTGTATTCATCCGCATCGATTTCTCCACGAGCGAATCGTTCATCGAGAATATGCTCAGCACTACCGAGCGACGGGTGACGCGACGCAGCTGGCCCGTCATCGGGGTGCCTGCGCCGAAGCAAAAGCAGCACAACCGTGACCACAGCGCCCCAAAAAAACAACATCATCAGCACCATGGCAATCCAGGAGCCCGCACCCCATCCAGCTCCGTACCATCCGTTGATCATGATTTGTCCTTCCCCAGTTCGCTGGGTGTTGTGCGACTACCTACACCCGCGGCACTCGAGAAACCGGCCAGGCCTTGTCACTTGGCAAACGGTTCGCTGAAACCAGTCTGAGCCACGAACTTACCGGTTCACAGGGCCGAAGGTCCCGAGCTTGCAGTCATCGCCGACGAAGGAACAACCATCGACGACCCGGTCGGCACCCGCCGACGACAGGCGAACCAGTCGCAGGGCACCGTCACGCGTGCCGTGCCCGGTGGATGCCATACTCACGCCCGAATGTGCCGTGACGGGTCCGTATCGGCCCGGGCAACAGAACGCTCAGCCCACCGCGCACGGGATATTAGTGTATTTCTGGTCGCAGAACCCGTTTCGGGCCTGCCGGACAGGGTGGGCGATGGGTGATTTCGCCGCGGAATCCTACGTTTGTTAGTGCTGGGGTACCTGGACTCGAACCAAGAACAACTGATAGTCGTCGGGGTGGTCGTGTGCACCTGCATATGGGGCAGACTTCCGCGGAATTCCGCGGTTCTCATGGGGTTTAGTGTACGCGTTGTACGGTGGAATACGGTCCGAATCTGGTCATATTTTAGGGTTTATGGTGCGTTTTTGGTCAGGGTCGCAGAGCCCTGAGTCGACGGCTCTCTCTAAGAGATCATCCGGCGGGACGTGACCTCGCGCTTCTTCGTTGAAAGGAAATCGCCGTCGGGAACGCTGGTGGCTTCGGGTGATGCCGAACGAAGGGTTCGGGGTAGGCGGCATAGGGCGTCTAGAGTACGCGGGCTCGAGCGTGCTGGACCGGGCTGCTCATCGGAGTAACGGCCAGGTGGGTCAGCACGCCGCACTAAACATTTGTGAAGCCCCCTTCTCCTCGTTAAAAACTGAGAGAAGGGGGTCTCATGGCGACGCTTTCCAGATTTGAACAGCCACTGAAGCCCTCACGGACGCACCGAGATGGCCATCCACTCGACTGACTGCGCGATCTCTATGTCAGCTAAGTGCACAAAGGAGCGAACCAATTGTCCAAGTAACCACGCCTGAGCGCGGTTTGGGATGGGAGGATTAGCACCGAGGTGACAAGTGAGACAGTTTCAGAATAGAGCCTCGCGTGCTCTATGCACGCCCGTCGGTCACGCCCTCGGCGTAAACATGATCGCTTCCTCTCCGTGAAGAGCCAGGTCCTCGTCGGCAGCCCGCCGCTCGCGATCATGATCGATGCTACGAGCGAGGATCACGTAGGCGACAGCGGAGGCTGCCAACCCAACGAACAGGGCGAGGTCGGCGCCGCCCAGGCTTTCTGCGATTGGCCCGGTGTACCAGGCCGTAACCGCGAAGGGAATCATCGCGACGATGCCGATTGCGTAGGCGGTCATTCCACGCCAACCCCAGTTGCCATAGATACCTCCCGGCTTGAAGATTTGTCGGATGGCGTACTGGCCGCGCCGGACGAAGTAGTAGTCGACCAGGTTCACGGACGTCCACGGCACGAGAACGTAAAGCAGGATGACCAGGAAGCTGCCGAAGTTCGCAAGAAAGTCGCCCGTGCTCAGTAGTGCGCCGAAGAACGCCGCCATTGCAATCAGCGTGCAGGCAACTATTCGCACCGTTCGTGTCGGCCGAATGGGACGAATCGAGTCCGCGATCGTGATTAGTTCCATTGCTGCGGCGTAGATATTCACGGTGATGACGCTGATCAGCCCCGGAAGAGCCGCCAAGAGAAGCCAGAATCCTGAACCCGGCAGAATCATATCGGCCGCGTCTCGAACGCCGTCGAGGGGCCCTGCCGCGGTGAAGACCGCCGCGATGAAGGCCCCCAACACCATGAGCCACACCGCACCGACAAATACTCCACCATAGGTGTGGAAGAGGGCTTTTCCAGGACGAGTTTCCGGGGGGAGATATCGGGAATAGTCCGACACATAAGGCGCCCAGCCCAAGGCGTAGGCCGCAGCCACGCCGAATTGAACGAGGAACGCCGGCCAGTTGAAGCCGTCAAAGGATAGTTGGGTGGGGTCCAGCGGTACCGCGACGATCGCCGCCACCGTGAATATTCCGAAGGTCAGCAGGAACAGGAGGGTTAGCCACTTCTGAGTCTTGTGGATCCAGTGGTAACCGAAGATTGCGAGAACGAGGGCGAGTGCGCTGATGACGAAGTACCAGACTCCGTTCGCCTCGATACCAGTGGTCATCGTGAGAATCTCGCCCGCCAGCATCTGATTGAACATATTGAAGCCGACCAAGCTGAACACGACGACGGCGCAGATGAGCGCGACGCCACGGAAACCAAACTGGGCCCGGGATTGAATCATCTGCGGCAGGCCGAGCTGCGGACCTTGTGCTGAGTGGAACGCAGTGAAAATTGTTCCCACGGCGACCCCGAGCACGATCGCAGCCAGTGAAGTCAGAAACGACGCACCGAGAGCAGCACCGAGCATGCCTGTGGCGAGGGTTGTGACATTCGCATTCGACATGAACCAGAGCGGGAAGAGGGTCCACGGCTTACCCCGCCGTTCTGAAATCGGCACCCAGTCAATCGAGCGTGACTCAATGGCGTTCGGCAGCGCTGCGGACGGCAGCGTGTCATTTGGACGGGTCATGCTTCCCCTGATTGGGACGGCAAGAGCGACAACATGCGCTCGGTCTTCTTTAGGCTACGGGGACCAAATTCGCGCCACAAGACGATGCGAACCTATCTGAACCATAGGCTCAGGCTATAGCGCATCGGTGCCCAATGACGGGGCGCGCAGCATCTCCGTCGCCAGTCGTGCCAACTCAGCCGTCGCCGGCGACAGAGTCGCCCCCTCGCGAGTGATCAGTGCGATGGTGTCAAAGAGAGGTTCTGCGAACGAGACCGTACCTACCGATGCGGGAAATCCAGCGCTCGACGCGACAGCTCGCGACAAAAGTGTGTCTCCCATGCCCCGCGCCACCAAAACCAGCGCTGACTCGACATTCTCAACCTCGATCATCGGCTCCAGGCGCGCACCGATCAGTTGGGCACGCTCAGCGAGCTGTCTGCGCGTTGGATCATTCCAGCCGTAGTGGGCGTCGTAGAGGATGAGTGGCGCGTCACCAATGGCCGCGATCGTCATGGGCGCTTGAAGCCGACGAGGGTCCGCGCTTGCCCAGACCACCTCGTCGCGAAGCAGCGGAGTTACGGACAAACCGTCATTGTCGATCGGAAGAACCGCAAGTCCCGCTTCAAGCTCGCCGCCACGTACGCCGTCAGCGACCTCTACCGAGTTCTGGCCCACGAGCCGCGTGCGAACGCCCGGGCGTTCCGCGTGAAACCGTTCGGCCAGATCCGAGAGAAAGTAGTATCCGGCATTTCGCAAAACGCCAAAAGACGCGACACCGCCCGTAATGCCGCGCAGCGCATCCAAGGTTTGCCTCGCGCCGTCCACGCCGTCCACAACCCGACGCGCCCACGGCAGCAGTTCCTCCCCAGCAGATGTCAGCACGAGGCGCCGGCCCGTTCGCGCGAACAGCGGCAGCCCCCCCTCCACCTCGAGCTTGCGAACAAGTTCCGACACAGTCGGCTGGGCCGTACCGAGAGCCAGCGCTGCCGCGGTAAAGGAACCGAGGGTCGCAGCGAGCAAGAATGCCCGCAGTTGCGTGATTGTCATAGCCTCACCCTATGCCACAGATAGTTTACCTCGGTCTTGTCCTCCTGAATGGACCCGCATAGGCTCGCCTCATGCTCTTTACCTCCGCTGCCCTCACTGCCGCCTCCGGCTCCTACCGCCATCTCAAGACTCCCCTTCTGGACGGCCCTGCCGCCCAGCGTGACCCAAAAGTGATTGCCACTGTCTCCGAGATGCTCAGCACTATCGAGGCAGGGGGGATGGACGCAGTCCTGCAATACGCCGCGAAGCTGGACTCTTGGACCCAGCCCAACGTTGAGCTGAGCCCCAAGGAACTCGCTAGTAGCGGGGATCGACTGCCGGTCGACCTTCGCGCGGCGATCGAACTGGGCGCGTCCCGAACACAGGCCTTCGCCCGCGAGCAACGCAACCAGCTCAAGGACTTCGAAGTCGAGCTCGTGCCCGGGTTGGTCGCGGGTAGCCGCTATGTTCCCATCTCTAGGGTTGGTGCATATCTTCCTGCTGGACGATTCCCACTCACCGCGAGTGCTTTCATGACGGTCGGTGTGGCGAAGGTCGCCGGTGTCCCTTCCGTCCTTGCGTGCACACCGCCTCAGCCGAACGGTCGCGCCAATGATGCTGTGCTGTACGCGGCGCACCTCTCCGGTGTGGACCGTGTCTTCATTTTGGGAGGAGTCCAGGCCTTGGCCGCTATGGCCTTCGGGTTGCTCGGCGAGGCACCGGTCGACATGCTCGTGGGGGCCGGGAACGCTTATGTCGCTGAAGCGAAGCGGCAGCTTTTTGGCACTGTGGCGATCGACCTGTTGGCCGGGCCGTCAGAGGTTGCCGTCATTGCCGATCACACCGCCGATGCTGAACTCGTGGCGGCCGATCTTCTCGGTCAGGCAGAACATGGCCCCAACTCACCGGCCGCCCTGATTACCACCTCCGACGAACTGGGCCACGCCGTCATCGCCGCCATCGACCGTCAGCTCGAAACGCTTGAGACCGCTTCCATCGCCGGGGCGGCCTGGCGCGACTACGGCACCGTGACCGTCGCGGCGAATCGCGATGTCGCCATTGCGTTGATGGACGACCTCGCTCCCGAGCATCTTGAAGTCCTGACCGACGATGACGACTATTACCACGACAAGCTGCGCAACTACGGCTCCCTCTTTCTCGGCGCGTGGAGCACAGTGGCCTACTCTGACAAGGGAATGGCCGGGACGAACCACGTACTTCCCACGGCAGGGGGCGCGAAACACAGTGGCGGCCTGTCCGTCTCGCGGTTCCTGAAACCACTCACGTATCAGAAAATCGCTTCCCAGGCGACCTCCGAACTCGCACCGGCAGTGGAAGTAATTTCGGCGTCTGAGGGAATGGCTGCTCACGGAGCAACCGCCAGCATACGGACAGCTCGCGCCTCGGCGCTGACTCTTGAGCCGACTCCAACAAGCGCTTAGGCCCACGATGCCCCACGAACCAACCGCGCCAGCGGCCCCGGAGACACGAGACGTTCGTGTTCGCTGCCATGAACTCGCGCCCCAGCTTGGGCAGTTGTCCTCGAATCTCACGATGATCGAAGAGGCCATAAGAGCGGCTGTCATCGATGAGGTGGACCTGCTGGTCCTCCCCGAGCTGTCGACGAGCGGGTACTACCTACGCAGCATGGACGAGGCCTGGAGCTGCGCGCTCCCGATCACGCATCCTATTCTGGATCGTTGGGCCCGTTTGCTTTCCCCGACGATGACGGTGGTTGTGGGGATCTGCGAATCCCGCGATGACGCGCTATTCAACACCGCAGTCACACTCGGCAGCAAAGGGGTTCTCGGTGTGTATCGGAAGACCCATCTGTGGGATGAAGAGTTGACGATATTCACCGCTGGTCACGACCGGCCCACCGTCATAGACACGCCGGTAGGCCGGCTGGGTGTGCTCATCTGCTACGACCTCGAGTTCCCAGAAATGCCTCGCTCCCTCGCGGTGGGCGGTGCCGCAATGATAGCCGTGCCCACAAATTGGCCTTTGGTCCCAAAACCGTCGGGGGAACATGCACCGGAGGTGATTCAGGCGATGGCCGCCGCCCGAAGTTCTCGCGTGGCAATCGCCTGTTGCGATCGACGCGGCGCCGAATTGCACCATGAGTGGACCCAGGGAACATCCATTATCGGATCAGACGGCTGGCCGACCGGCACCCTGAGCGGTGATCGAGTCGACGCCCTTCTGGCAATCGATCCGTATCGCACGACTATCAGCCCACGGAACAACGTAATCCACGACCGCCGACCTGAACTCTACTGAGCCATGACCGAGGCATCCTTCGCGCCGGTGACGATGTAGCGCACGAGCGCCCTGCCACCGCCGCGTCGTTGTGGCATTGGGATTCTCGCGATGACCTCTCCGCTCAATTGGCATCGAAGGCAGAATAGTTTCTGCGCACGCGATGAAGCCACAGCAACGGCGTTCTCTCACTCCAAGCGAGGTCCTGAGAAGCTGCGTTCATGATGACGCTCGCTGAGCTGTGGCCGGCCAGCGCTGCCAACGGAGAAGTATCCACCGAAACCAGTGTTCAAAATGAAGGCAGGACGCGGTGCGGGAACGGTCATCAGTACCGCGCCCGCACCCGGGCCTAATCGTCTTCTGTCGCGGTGACCATGACGCCTAAGGGCGCAAGGTAACCGTTCGGGTCGATGACCCAATCTGCCGCGGCGGCGGCCTCAAGAACCTCAGGGGCCCATTCCGGGTACACGCGATCGTCACCGCCGTTAATCACGAGTATCTCACTGGCACCTGCTTCGCCTGCCTCGATGCACGTATAGGAACGCCATGCGTCGACGGGCACAGAGAAGGAATCACCCGCGCCCAGCTTCACGATCGTAGACGCATCACCGTTGAGCGTGATCGCCCAGCGCCCCGACTTCACCAGGAGGGCCTGCGTCTGCGCATGGCGGTGCCGAAGCACGCCTTGCCCAACAGCGGCTCGAACCCAAGCGAGGTTGAACGAGTGCGGTTCGTGAATTGATGGGACTTGGCGTCGGTTCTGGGTCATCCCGTAACCGATCACGAGAGCGACGTCTACAGCTCCGCCGTCAACGGCCGTGCACAGCAAAGCGTGAGAGTCATAGTGGCGGTCACCCTTTTGCACGACGCGCGAGCGCATCTCCTCTACGGTAAATGCGCTCAGATCGTCAATGTAGCGCTGTTGCATGGGCGTGACGAGCGCGACGTCTTCCGGAAGCGTGTCGCCGGCGACCGTGTCGATCAGCTGATTATCCGCGGTGAGGTGAAGTCCGTGCGACTCGGCTTCCTTCAGGACCGATGGCCCCCAGATAATTCCGCCGGTGTCATCTCTGCCAAGCACGGTATAGAGGAGGCCTTCATCCGGTCCCTCGTTGGTGAAACCGCGGAAGATCCAGGTAGGGATCGTGACAATATCGCCGTCAGTACTCACATATTCACCTGCTTGGCCGTCGACACCCCAACGAAGTCGGAACTCTCCACCAAGGTTAATGAACACCTCCGCGGTGAAATGTAAGTGTAGGTTGTTCGATATCCCGTTCGGCATCCCTGCGGCACCGGTGTTGAAACCATGGTTCTCGGTGAGGTTGACGAACTGGTTGGGGTTCTGCGATACACCCGCTCCGATAAAGGCGTAGTTCTCCTTTTTGTCCGAGCCCGGGGTGCGGCAGTCGATAAAGGCGGCGTTGCACGGCACCCAGTCCGATCGTTTTATCGTTCGGCGCTGGATTTCCGCTTGGTCAATGATCTCGTCGTTCATTCTTCTGATCTCCTTTGCTGCAAGTTCAATAGATATTGGAAGGGCCGACGGGCTCATCGCCGCGCATGCCGACGATCTGAGCACGAAGCGCGATGTCGTCCCAGAGTCGAACTTCTTTAACCATCAGGCCCTCATGGAACGTGAATTGTGAGATGCCGATCACGTCGACGGGTTTTCCCGTTAAGGGCCCGTAATTGGGTTTGCCGTTGTACGCGCCAACGAATTTCCACGTGACTGCAACTCGGAGCCCGGCGTAGCGGACGTCGTAGTGAGCCTGAATGTCGCGGATCTCGAACTGGCCGGCGGGGAAAGATTCGAGGAAGCCCAACAGGGCCCGACGGTAGCCTTCGGGCCTGATGACGAGGCGGTTGCCCACCGTCAGGAGTAGAAGGTCTCGGTGGAAGTACTTTTCGACTTTCTGCAAATCTCGATCGTTCCAGACAGTCTGGATCATGTCGATGACCGTCTCTACCTCAGAACGGTGTAGGTCTGGTCGCGTTCCGGAGTCGCCCATGACCGTGGCGTCGACGGGTGCGGCCTCGGTCCATGAGCCGTCAAAGCCCCGAAACGCCTGCGCACGAGCAAGCTCATCGACATCCGCACCGCTGGCGAGAGCACCAGCAAGGGTGTCACGAACTACCCATTCTTCGACCATGCGCCCGCGACGGTAAAGGCAATTGGCGATCGTACGGCTGTAAGCCGATGTTTGAAGGTGTCCCGAAAGCACGAGGTGAGAGCTGAGGAAGGCGTCGTTCCCGCGCGCTTCCCATATGACATCTTCGGCTTGACCGGTTCGGTCGGGGGTCGCCGAAATGCGCATGAGGGTGCCCTCGATGACTTCCTGACGATCGCTTGACGTGCCGTAGCCGCCGTGCACGATCGAGTCGGGCTCATAGTTATCGCGAATGAAGCTGATTGACCGGTCCACCCAGATGAGGTCTGTGACCTCACGGATAAAGTCGTCAGGGTCCTTGTACGGTTGATATGCGACTGGGTCGAGGGGCACGTATTTCTCCTTCTGCTCATCGCCTATGAAGTCAGAGTGACTAATGGCGTCGATATTGGCAGTGTATACGTATGCACAAGGCGAACGCAAGAAAGGTGAGCGACGCAGGGACGTCAATTTTCAGGTTGCTAACTACCCGGAGCGACACCCAGAGTACGCCGTGGAATGAAAGTCGAGTCGAACTGCAACAGTTCAATCGGCTTATCCGGATGCTCGATTCGCCGCACGATCAGAGCGGCAGCGGCTGCGGCCATTCCCCTGATGTCATACCTGATCGTAGCCAGATCAACAATTGGCCAGGCGGCCTCAGGAAGGTCATCGAAGCCGATGACCGAAAGGTCTTCAGGGACACGCAGCCCCAACCGGTGCGACGCGTTCAGGGCGCCGTAGGCGACGACGTCATTTCCACAGAACAGCACAGTGGGGGCCGCGGCAGCAGATAACAATTCCGCAGCGGCAGCCTCTCCCGCAGCGGCGCTGTACGGTACCCGTCGCACTGCCGCGTCTTGCAGAACAATCCCATGTGTTTCAAGCGCCGTTCTCAGGGCCCCTTCCCGCCCCTGAGCGGTGCTCGTATCGCTCGGCCCGAGAATGGCTCCGATGCGATCATGCCCGAGGGCGATGACGGCGGCTACGGCGTCCCGATACCCGACCGTTGGATCAACGAGTGCCGAGTCTGCGTCGACATGAGGGCCGGTGCGGTTGAAATAAACGAACGGCATACCGCGGTTTTTCAACCGCATCGGCGCCACCGAGTCGACAGTCGTCGTCGCGAGAATCACTCCGTCGAGTCCGTTAGCAATCAGGCGCTCAGCGACCGTATCGCTATCCATAGTCTCCGTGTGCAGGACTAACTGATAACCGAGCTTTTCGAGTTCACCGTGGATCGGGGCGATGATGTGCGAGTAAAACTGATTGTCGAGGTCTGTGAGCAATAGCCCGATGCGTCGAGTGCGCCCGGACTTGAGCGCCCGGCCCGTCTCGCTGGGCACGT
>Ga0314774_1000291_pt1 | contig 43667 bp, 40 predicted proteins | sample MetaGCBIA2018_FD_204515 | JGI IMG/M metagenome (GOLD analysis project Ga0314774, IMG submission 204515) | Cryopeg brine microbial communities from Beaufort Sea near Barrow, Alaska, United States - CBIA 2018 | ecosystem: Environmental > Aquatic > Marine > Coastal | place: USA: Alaska | collected... | reverse complement strand
CACATGTGGCGTATAAGTGACTGATTGGGTTTGGTGTGATGGTTGTTGTTGAGAGGGCTGATATGATTAAATTCATATTGGTTCTTTTTTTGTTTATTGGTTTATAGTAAATGAAATTTGAAATTTATACTTCGGCAAAGATGCTTATTATGCAATTAAGATTTTAAAATAACAACGTAAATTGTAGCATTCACGCTTTCCTAAATCCACTCCACAAACACATAGAAGTGAAATTGACATAATAATATATCCACGCTTACAGTAATTTTCATTTTCTAATATTGTTAGTACCTCACATATTAAGTAGTTGCCAGAGTAACCTTCTACTTCACTCCATTCTCGCAACAATAAATGATCACTTATTTTAAAATCTCTATCATTTTTTCTAACTTCAAACCTTTTGCTTTCATTTTTCACCTGGTTATAATAAGGTTGAGCAAGTTTCAATTCATGTAGGTTTCCTCTTTTTTTTACTAATGGCCGTGGCTTTTCTGTGGGACAATACATATCTTTGTTTCCCTTCTTTTATTTTCTAAAATTATGTTATATAATATTTAAATAGCCAGTCTCTACCTAAACTTTCCGGAGATTATTTAACGGCTAATGGATCACTCTTTAGTGATCCCCTTTTTTACCTTTTATCATGTTTATGAATCTATTTATTATTACCTCATAAAAATCATATTCCATTACATTTTAGGCAAAATCGAGAACTTATACCCTCTCTTGCTTATTCAATTTTTATAATGTAGAATTGATTTGAGGAGGTAAAAAAATGAGTAAAATAAAAATAATTGAAGTAAGATGTAGCAATCCAGAATGCAAGCACTGGTTTCGGTCTCCAGTCGGATTTGACTCTACTGAATCATTTGATTCAGCAATACTTTACGGAAATAAAGTATACTGTCCAGATTGTAAAACTATGACTATCTGTCATAAAGAAAACATTCGAATACGTGCTGAAGATGGTGGTTTTATGGAAAATGAAACAATCTAACAAGTTTTAACAATCTCTAATTTATAATAGTTGGAGATTGTTTTTTTGTATTCTAAAGCTTACTTATTCCTTAATTAACTGACTCAATACTCGAAAAAGTTTTCTTTTACGCAACTAAAAGTAACACGTCAACGATGATTATTGTGCAACTAAATCGAATGTATATTTTTTCGAATTAAACCTGCATGTTAAATTTTGAGTTGTAGGAGTGTTTAGAACTACAATCTTAATCATTTGTATAACAAAAAATTAAGGTATATAATATAAAATGGAGAGAAATTTGAGGGTTCTTGTATTTGATATAGATAGAAGGTAATTAAATTGAGGCAAAAAAAAAATTATGTTAATAGTTTTTTAAGATTATTATTGTTAAAGACATGCTAATTTATGATTGATTAGTATGTCTTTTTATGTTTTTTATTAATATATTATGTTGTTTTGATTGTTTTAATAGATTGTCGTAATGCGAAAACAAAGTAGCTATGTGTCATATAGACTTAATGTGTGGTTCCAAATCTACTTATTGACTAAATCTAATTTTCAGAGATAAAGGAGCTTATTATGGATATAACGCAAATTAGTATTATTGGTGGATTTACAATTTCAATATTAAGTATCTTTAGTGGTGTATTTATTTCTTGGATTACAAAGAGAAATGAATTACGAAGAGAAATTTGTACTATTGTTTATAACCTTGCATTTAAGGAATGGGAAATTAAAAGTAAGCAAGCAACAGAGATTGCAGAAAAGACAGGTAGATCACTAGAACTACATCCATTTGATGAGTATCTTTTTTATTACAGCGGGATGGTTAAGCTACTCTATAAAGGTAATGTAAGACAAAAAGACATTACTAAATTTTTTGAAGAAAATACTAAAACAAGAAAATTAATTAAATTGGAACGAGAAAAATACACAAAATATAATTAAGCTATTTTTTAAATTTTTCAGTCTGAACTACACATTCAACCAGTATTCGTGAGTATTATGAAGCAGGATTGCAGAGTATTCCTGACAACATCGACCTGAAATTCCTTAACAAGTTGATTTCAAGAGAAAAAAGAACCGTCATGTTTAACAGAAGAGTGCTGGAAGCAAGCATACCGGTAAAACCTTATAATGTTGTGGCAAGAAAATATGGCTTAGTATCTTATGCTAATTTTGTCGATTATATTGAAGGTGATCAGGTGTTCTTAGCGGATGTTCCTGAGTGGGTTAATCATAAACATCTGAGAGAGAATATTCATCACATCGGTCCATTGCCGGCACACTTGAATATCCCCGTGCCTGAAACTTTGAAGAATATCTCCAAGGAACAACCTATTGTGTATTTAGCTATGGGCAGTTCGGGGAAAGGGACTTTGATTAGAGAACTCATAGAAGGGTTCAGAGGCAAACCTTATACGGTCATTGCACCTATAGCTTCTCATATCGAAGCGCTTGAGATTAATGTACCAAGTAATGTAATCGTAACCGGGTTTATTCCTGCGGACAAAGTAAACCCCATGGCAGATGTCGCCATCATACATGGTGGGCAGAATACCGTGATGAACGCTTGCTTATCGGGAACGCCTTTTGTTGGCATAGGTATGCATGCAGAGCAGCAAGCAAACCTTGATGCATGTGTGCGAAAAGGTTTTGCCATAAGGCTGTCCAAAAAATATGTTACTTCCAGTGAAGTTCTTGAGAGTATTGATCAGCTGTTGGCCGACAAAGCAGCTAAGAACAGTATTGATATTTTTAGGGAACAACTCCTAAAATGGAATGGACCTGAGAATGCGGCATTACTATTAAATAAACTCTACGGGGAGGTAGAATCATGGCAAGAGTAAGGAATCAAGAAGACTACACAATCAAGAAGCAACAAATCTTAGCACATGCAGTCAATCTCTTAAGTGAGATTGGTTATGAGAAGTTATCTATTAATAAAGTGATCGAATCATCTGGCATGACAAAAGGTGCTTTTTTTCATTATTATAGTTCCAAAAAGGATCTTATTGACAGCATTATTCGATTGTTACTTGATCCGATAATGGCAGCATTTAATCAGATAGTAGATGACAAAGCATTGAGTCCTAGACAGAAGATCAAAGCAATGTTCGCATCTGCAACTGAGCTGAAAACGGCAGAGAATGAATTAGTAAGTCTGTTGGCCAATCTGTTATATAAAGAAGAGAATCAGACGGTTCTACACATGATCACCAAAGATATGTTGATTATTAATCTTCCTACCTATGAAAAGGTTATTAGGGAAGGTGTAGACAAAGGCGACTTTGCCATTGAGAACTCTCATGGTGCTGCATTCATGTTTTTGACCACGGTCATTGCTCTTAATGAAGAGCTGGGTAGAACCATATATTGTGAGAACAGCAGCATTGAGGACTGGCGTAATCTTTATGACAAACTAATGCATTTTGAACGATATGCCAAAGGCTTGTTTGGCTTTGAAGATGAGGTTAATCTCTATGGCAATAGTATTAATTTAATTAAAAAGTTATTAAATATTAAAAACATTGCAAAAAATTTGGATAATGTGTAAAATTAAACTATTAAGCTAACTTAAAAGGAAGATTTTATTGAAGTACTGCCACCATCCTTTCATGAATAACGTTAGGTCATGTTAAACGAGGAAGAAAGGACTTAGGACTGATATGGAAAAGTTAGAAGCACTCGGGTTTAAAAGCATAGATGAAGAGGACATGGGAATTTTTAAACAATATTTTCTTAAATTGGATAAACATTATAGCTCTTCGTTGAGTTTTAATAGTATGTTGGCTTGGAAACGCGCAACACCTATCTATTATAAAGTTGTTAAGGAGTATATTGTATGTATTACTGATGACACTCCCACCCATAGGAGAATATGGTGAGAAGAATTTTGATGATACTATTGAAACGATGATTGAACTAGCATGTGAGTTGAGTATTGAGTTAATTATTTCAGATATAAGTGAGTGGATGTTACCTTACTTTAATATGCTTGAAGATCTCGGTTACACATATAATCACGAAGAAGGTTTAAGTGATTATATATATCAAAAGGCTGATTTTGTAGATGTGCTTAAAGAACAAAAAATTAGATATGCATATAATCACTTTGTCAGCAAACAAGAGCCGGAAATTATTGAAGTATGTCAGGCAGATCAAGATGAAATTATTGAATTTACAAAAGACAACTGGTGTGGTAACGAACCTTGCTCATTCTGCACCTATGGATGTACGGCTGATGCTATCTATGAAATTGTTTCAGTTTTAGACAAAATCGAAGCAAATGGCATTAAAGTGTATAGCAATAAGATGTTAATAGGAATTGCAATAGTATCAATTGAAAAAGATCAACTGTTCTTTCAATTTAAATTTGTGCTTCATGGTATAAGGGGTATTAACGAGTTTATCCATAAAGAATGTGTAGAAAGATTTGGGTCAACTATTTCAATAATCAATTATACCGAAGATATGGATAAACCGGGACTTCGAAGTTTTAAGCAAAGATTGGCTCCTTATACATTGGCACATAAATATGAGCTGACTAAACTGAAAGTAGAAGAAAGGTGAACTAGATGAAAAACATGAAGTACAAAAAAAGCTTTTTTGCATTAGTGTTAATTGTAGGTTTACTTTTCATTAATATGAATTCAGAGTTGTTATTAGTAAATCCATTTAGTAGTATAACACTTTCTGATATTGTGTTTGCCACAAAGGACGGTAACGATAATCAAGTCATTATAGACTCATCAGGTCAAAGAGTTATTCGATTAGATGACAATAATAAAGTGAATTTAGTTATTTTAGGTGATAGCATAAGTGGTGATGGCTTTAAAGAAGCAAAAAGAGTTATTACTGACAGGGATAACAATATATTTGTTTATAGTATTATTAAAGAAAATAGTGGTTATCGAGTTCAAACAGAAGAAATTATTGAATATAGCGCTAAGGGGAAACTCGTAGGAACTGTTGTTTCGATTCAACATGATACACCAGTGCTAGTTGGGCAGATGCTGAAAATGTTGATCTATGAAGGTCAGATTGCCTACTGTATGAACGACAAAATATCATTTTCCATATTTGATAAAGGAAATAGTTTGATTCATACCTATCCTTTTGAAAAAGGTGTTTCAAGTGTTGTTAATTTCGCCTTTGATGAGAATTTGGAGAATATTTATTACGCATCTAAACATGGTGAGGTTTATCAGTATAATGAATTTGAAGATGACACAGTTATTTATGAGAGTAAAGAAAAGTTGCTGTTAAGCATACCTAGAGAAGTTACTGTTGATCAAGAGGGTAATGTATATTTTTCTGACATAGGATTAAGAGTCGTATCTAAAATCATGCCGGAAGGTATTGCTGAACCGGTTATCTATGAAGGTGTTGTTGGCGAAGATATTGTCTCTAAATATATTTATTATTTTGCAAATGCTAATAATGGCTTAATTGCTGTAACGACGGATTATACAGCTAGTGTCATTGATGGAGAATTAAGTTTTACTGAAAGCGCACCTCTGAATCAATTTTTGTTTTGGTTAACATTATTCATGTGGTTGATCTTACTTATGATTCTAGTAATAGGAATATATTTCTTGATAAAAATCGGTCGCTTTATTAAATATAAAGGATCAAAAGTTTTTATTATTACTGCAAGTACAATATTAGCGGTTGCATTGGTGGCATGTACTCTACTTCTCATTGTTCTCCCGGATTTTCAGGGCAGATTATTGGATTCAGAATTAAACAGAGCTCAAGCTATATCATCGATTACATCTATGCTTCTTCCAAAAGAAGCCTATAAAAATATAGATAGTCCATCAGATTATCTTGAAGAGGATTATTTAGCTGTACGCGAAACTGTTAATGGAATCTTTTTATCTGAGAGTAGTGGCATTAGTGATTTTTATTGTGTACTCTATTCGATACAAAATGGAGCTATCACATTGTCGTATTCGTTGCAAGAAGATATCGGTGCGAATTATCCGTATGATTGGGAGTTCGAAGATTCCGATGAAGAAGAAATCATTAATACGGGTGAAGGTAAAGTTTATCGTGAATTTTCGACTAATGAAGGAAGTTTCTTATTTGTCTTAAATCCAATTGTTGATGAAGATGGGACGGTTATCGGTCTTATTGAAGTTGGTAAAGATTTAGAAGCGTTTAATGAACTTACCAACAAAATGATTTTTGAGCTTTTCTTAAATGTTTTTGTTATGACTATTGTAGTTGTTCTTGTTGCATTGGAATTTATTATATTTAATAAAGGAAGACAAGAATATAAGGTTCTTAAAAAAGAACGGAAAGATAAAAAAGGTTCGATTGTTCTACCAGTTGATCTTCTTAGAATTATTGCATTTGGTATATTTTTCGTTACTAATATGACAACGAGCTTTTTGCCTCTATATGCAATGAGGATTGCTGAAAGTGAAGTGCTCTTCTCAATACCAAAAGAAGTTTATGCAGCGATACCAATCGCAGCAGAAGTAGCATTTGGAGCTTTGTTCTCGATTTTTGGTACTTTCTTTATTAGAAAATTAGGTCATAAAGGTTCAGCAATTTTTGGTAGCATCTTATTCACACTTGGGTTATTCATTCGTTTATTGTTACCTAATATATGGTTATTGACTCTTGGTAACGCGATTATAGGTTCAGGATGGGGGATTATTCTTCTTTTATTAAATACGTTGATAGCTAATAGCAAAGGAGACGAAAAGAATAAAGGTTTTGCCGGACAAAATGCAGCAGCTCTTAGTGGTATTAGTTGTGGTATTGTTTTTGGCGGTTTCTTAATTAACTGGTTAAGCTATAGCATGGTATTTATTATAGCTGCAATAATAAGTTTGAATATTCTATTGCATGTCATACGATATTTCACTTATTCAGTTCGTGAAGTTAATGCTAATAGAGATCTTGAAGAAGCAAAAATGAATATCATTGGATTTTTACTTGGCAAAGGTGTTCTTGGGTTTTTCATTATGATAGTATTACCAGTCATTGCTGGTGGTTATTTCTTGTACTACATGTTTCCTATTCTAGGGAATGAGTACGGTTTATCAGAGAGTTATGTTGGTTATGCATATTTAATTATTGGATTATGCGTTATTCTGTTTAGTGGATTGTTGACAGAGTATTTTGTTAAAAAAATCAGTAAACAATATGCACTTGTTCTTTCAGCACTTCTTTATGCAGTTGCATTTATCAGCGTAGCCAATTATCAGAATATATCAGCTTTGTTACTTGCTCTTATATTGCTAGGTTTAGCAGATAGTTTTGGCTTACCTATACAAACAAGTTATTATACTGATATTGAAAGTGTTAAAAAGTATGGTTACGAAAGAGCTATGGGCGTTTATAGTTTATTCGAAAACATTGCACAAACAGGTGGGTCATTTATTTTCAGTTATGTTTTATTAATTGGTGTTAAAAATGGACTAATCGTTGTTGCACTGACTATGACAATATTAGCTGGAGGATTTGCACTAATTTATATGTTAGGTAGTAGAAAAAGACAACAGTCAGCAATAGCATAGTTACACCTGTTGGTGAAACTATGCTATTGCAACGCTATTGGTGGCCTCTTTGTTCTATTGATAATGCACTAAAACAAATCTTTTATTCCATTGATTGTGACCTGTTCATCATCATTCATAGGAACAACAATGCAACGTTGACCATTAATGAATTCTGTCTTGATCATAGGTAGTTTGTCAGGTTTTACGTGGAGAACTACATCATAGTTTAGAAGTGGGTTGTCTTCCAATGTGCTAGCTGTTGGATCCTCTATATCATCTTCAACTTCAGTGGTTTTTTTCACTTCTTCAAGTTTGTGTTCAAGCTTTTCGACCTGTTGGATCAATTGTTCTTCCTTTTTCTTAAGAGCATTTGCTTTGAGTAACTTTGCATCGACCAGGCTTTTGGCAAGAGGCAGGTCTTCACCAAAATTCTCTTCGTAGGATGCTTCGATTTTGGCAGTCACTTCTTCTGAGACCCCGCTGTCTATTAAAAGTTTTTTAACTTTATCCTTGGATAAAGCTATGGGTGCTGATTTTGTATCCTCGTAGATTTCATTGTATTCTTCGATCATGGTATTTAGGTTTTCTTGGATATCGGTAAAGACCTTTTCGGAGACGTCATCATCTGAACTGACAGTGCTTTTGATTATTGAATGGAAAGTTTCTTTTTGAATGGTTGCTGTCTGTTTTGGCAAGCAGCCTAATGTGTTTTCCATCAATTCAGGATGAGGATCTTTGGCATTTTTAGTGTAGTACATAATGGCATTGACATCTGAACTTCGATCTATGAAGCCTGGGAAGACAAAACCGACAGTTGGAACCTCAACAACCCAATCTCTGATCCGCGCCTTGATTTTTCGTTGCTCCTCAAAATAGCCAAGACCTGGTTTGGATGGTGAAACAGGGCAAATGGCGCACATAATGTATTCATAGACTTCTTCTGATTCATCCAATTTGATATTATCGGTAGTTTTGGTCATCACATCATACGCATCATGAAAAACAAGTATCAAAAAGTTACCGGTATAATCATAACTATCGATGATAGAGTCATAAAATTTCCTGAGCAACACATCATCTTTCAATCCGCTTTTCTTTAATTGCATAAGAAAACCTTGTTTTTCGTTTTCGAAGTTTTCATCAAGGGGGAAGTTCAGTTCCAGCAGATTATTACCGATGCCCCCAGTTAGGACTTTCTTGCTTATCTCCAAGTATTTGAAAAAATCTTCGTCAGCTAGATTCAAAAAGGATTCCCTAAACTCCAGTAGTATTTTCTTCTCACCGTTTACGTAACAGCCGCACAGTTTTGTGAATGTGCACTGATCTTTTTTGAAGCGTCTCTTTAATTCAAGTATATCTTTTCTATTCATATGACCTCGCAATATTATTTTATTATTTGGCACTTATATAGTATAGCCGTTTTCGTGTATTAATCAATCACTATTTGCCAAAATATTTTGAAATTGATTAGCTGATATATTTTTAAGTTTGACTTAGGCATGGTGAAGTACTAAAATTAGGGCGTAATACAATGTATTACAATGTAATGCAATTTATTTGAGGAGGTGGAAAAATGAGTACAATTTCGTTAAGATTAAATGATAAGGACGATACACTTATAAGAAAATATGCAGAATTACATCAAGTAGACTTGTCTACATTTATTAGGCAAGCAGTTATTGAAAAGATTGAAGATGAATATGATTTGTCCCTCTTTGATAAAGTATGGGAAGAGGAAAAGAATCAAGAAAAACTTAGCCATGAGGACCTTAAAAAGGAACTTGGATTATGAGCTATAAGGTTGAGTATTCTAAAACAGCGGTTAAGCAACTTAAAAAGATGGATAGGAAGATTGCTGCATTTATACTTTCATACATTCAAGATAAACTTGTTGATTGTAATGATCCGAGAGCATACGGTAAGTCCTTGCAAGGAAACCTTGGAGATAAGTGGAGATATAGAGTCGGAGACTATCGGATACTAGCTAAAATTGAAGATGAGAAAGTTACAATTACAGTTGTAGAAAGCGGACACAAAAGAGATGTTTATCGCTAGAACTAACAGTATAATGCACCTATATTACTGCATATTGATCCACCAAACGGGAATTATGAGATTAAGAAGTTAAAAGAAGCTTTAGAATTGTACCCAAAAACCATTTTTATTTTTGCGCATGCGAATGCGTATAATAAACCTTCAAATATTGAAGCACTCTTAATAGAATATAAGAATTTTCAGAATATCATAGATCATCAATCGGTAACTGAAATGCAAAAAAATAGAATCCAAGAGATTGCAAAAGATAAAGAAATCAATGTTGATGTCATTGCGTTGAATAAACATGAAGCCAATCTGTGGATTTTACTATAATAATGTTATCAAAGCCAAGAAGGAGATCATATGAAACTATCAAACAAAATTTTAAGTCTTAGAAAAAGGAAAGGGATGTCCCAGGAAGATTTAGCTGAAAGGCTCAATGTATCCAGACAGGCAGTATCTCGTTGGGAAATGGGTTCAGCGCGGCCAGATGCATCTAATATTCTGCAGTTAAGCAAACTTTTCGGGGTTACTGCTGATTATTTGCTAAATGATGATTATGAAAGTGACCACGATGTACCCATGGTGAAAGAAACTGAAATCACAGCAATTGCGAGAATAAAAAAGATTATAGGGCTGTGTATATCAGTAATCGGTCTGTTAGGGAATTTTGCAATTTATGTGTTTTCAAGAATGATTGAGGTTATGGTGCCGAGAATAAGTTACGACGCAGAAGGAACTAAATGGTATAATTGGAGTGCAGATATAAAGGGGCACAAAGTTCCAGCTTCCGGTGGATACAAAACACGTCAAATCGAATTTTTAGGAAACCAGATATCACTCTTTAATTAGCTTGTGTAAGCCAACTCACCATCTAGTCGATTTTCTTGATTTTAATATTCACTTCCACCACTGCATGGTTAGTCAGTTTAACTTGAACTGCATAATTCTCAATGGTCCCCTCAATTTGTATTTCTTTGTCTTTATCTACGGTTACATGGTGATAGTCCTTGGAATTCATTAATAGGTCAGAGTAAAATGTATCCGCCGTATCCAATGTCAGCGTGTCTTTCGGATAATAAGCAACTGTAATATTACCTGTTTCTGAAAATGGCTTGCCAAACACATAATCCACTTCCTTGATCATATACAAAGGGACGGTATCATAAGGATAACCATCACCTATTGCATCTTTCCAAGGCATTAAAACTTCAAAATCGACAACATTGTCAAGAAGTCGAAAAGAATCGACCACAACGTCATATTGTGTCCTGGAATCTTCAACATTCTCTTCCTTCATGGTCACAATCAAATCATAAAAATAGCCGTCTTTAAGCGCTTTTAGATCGATGGTGCGAATGTCCTGACCCATTACATTCCATCCATATTCAAGGATATAGCCAGGGTATTTACCGAACATAACGTTGTCGTTACGATAGACTTTATATTCTCCTGCACGCCTGTCTTTGTCATTGATCCATTCTTCGGGTGACTCAATGAGGTCGCTTGGCTCTTGAATGAAGACAACTGCTGTATCTCCACTAATATAGGACAACTCAGCAAACCGATCACCTTTGATTGTATCATCCAAGGCGAGCAAATTGTAGTTAAACGCAAAGCCGTAATCTTCCTGAATAAACTCATGGTCTGCATTTATATTAGGTTGTTCTTCTGTTAGATTGTCTGATTGTTCAATAGATTGAGCCGTAAGATTGTTCTTTGTTTGGTCATTTGATTGCTCTTTTGTCGGAGCATTGATATCTTGATTTGATATTTGATCGGTGGTCGATGACTTGTTTGAATCGGAATTACAATTAACTAGCAATAATAAAATTAAAAAGGTAAGGATCAATACTTCAACTTTTCTCATCCTATTCATTTCAACTAACCTTCTTTCATCATATACCTTAATGTTGCAATACATATTATATGATTGTGCATATATAGTATAGCAAATATTATTTGCCAAAAATATAATTATATTGGCTTATATTTCAATAAAAAAACATGGATAAAATGACAATGTCATCCTATCCATGTTTTTAATGGTTCATTTATTTCTTCTTAAATGCCTTCTTAAATATCTTCATAAATGCCTTCTCGCAAATAGTTAGTAAGCTACAACTTCTTTAATATTAAACTCCTGACCGGAGATCAATTCATATTCCTCTTTACCACAGGTTGGACATACTCTTCTATGATCCACAATGTTGAATATTTCGTCGCACCCATTACAACTGGCATTAGCCGGCAAAACTATGATTTCTATCTTCGTGTCTTCATAGTCTGTTTGATCAACGGCAGCAGGATAGCATTCTTCAATGAATCTTGGAATAGCTTGAGACAATTGTCCGATTTCTAAAACAATTTTGTCAACATAGGAGAGTTCGTTTTCTTTAACGAAGCCATCCACCACTTTTATTACTTCGTAAACGATACCTAGTTCATGCATAATATACCTCTATTTCTATGCTTATCTTGTTGGTGTAAAAGGATTGATTTTGTTGGCAGTAATCTTAACTTTTCTAACGACTGCTTTTTTGAGGACATGTTTTTTGAGTCCTTCGATTTCATAACCTTTTACTTCATGAACCTTTACAAGTTTAATGGCATCAAAGTTGCATTTCAGGGTACATGCGCCACATCCTACACAAAGGTATTCATCTGTTTTAGTAGCTCCACATCCAAGACATCTTGCTGTTTCTTTTTGGATTTGCTCTTCTGTCAAAATCCCTCTTAAATCACTAAATGTAGTTTTGGAAACTTGACCATCTATATGCTTCGTTTTCTGTCTAGGTGTTCCGTCGTATCCTCTGTTTTCTTCTAAGTTGTTTTTATCAAACATTATATATGAATGGTTATCTCTACCAAAGACTAAGGATTGTCCGTTTTGAACGAATCGGTGAATGGATACGGCTGCCTCTTTACCACCTGCAATAGCGTCAATAGCAAGCTTAGGTCCGCTAGCAACATCTCCACCAGCAAAAATATCTGCCGTTGAAGACTGGAGTGTTATCGGATCAACTTCTATTGTCATTCTCTTTGTTAACTTGACATTTTCATTTTCTAATAAAGTACCGTAGTTATATGATTGTCCTACAGATAGTAATACATAATCACATTCTACGATTTTAGTATCGTTGTCATCATATTGGGGTTTGAATCTACCATCAGCGTCAAATATAGATAAACAACGTCTGAATTCAATTCCTGTCACTTTACCTTCTTCTGAAATGATTCTAGCAGGTCCCCAGGAATTGTTGATATTTACGTCTTCGGCTAAAGCTTCTTCAATTTCTTCGTCGTGTGCAGGCATGTCTTCTCTAGCTTCTAAACAATATATATCAGTTTCACGGACACCTTTAAGTCTTACTGCACTTCTTGCAACATCAATCGCAACATTACCGCCACCAATAACAACGACTTTACCTTTGACTTCAGTTTTTTTACTTAAGTTAATCGTTCTAAGGAAATCAACGCCACTAACTACTTCATTGGCATCTTCACCGTGTAATCCTAAACTTCTGCCTGATTGTGCTCCGATAGCAATATAGAATGCATTAAATCCACTGTCTCTAAGGTCTTGAATTGTCTTGTCCTTACCGATTTCAACACCGGTTTCAAATTTGACACCCATATCTCTAAGGACATCTATTTCAGCTTCTATAACATTTTTTTCAAGTCTGTAGGATGGAATTCCTAAGGTTAGCATACCGCCTAACATTTTTTCTTTTTCAAATAAGGTGACATCATAACCATCAATTGATAAATCGTAAGCACAAGTGAGGCCGGATGGTCCTCCACCGATAATTGCAATTTTTTTATCACTGTAATCATGTCTCTTACGAGGTATAAATCGAGTTTCTTTATTTAAATCTTGCTCTGCAATAAATTTTTTGATATCATCGACTGCTACTGCTTCGTCAATGTCGCCACGCGTACAGTCTTCTTCGCATAATCTAGGACATACACGACCACATACTGCCGGAAGCGGATTATGTTTTTTGATTAACTCTAAAGCTTCAGTATACTTTCCTTGAGAAGCTAATTTCACATAGCCTTGAACAGGAATATGTGCAGGACAATTAGTAATACATGGAGCTGTACCTGATTCCATCGTGTTTTTTCTATTGACTCTGTAATCACTATTCCATTTTTCTTCGCCCCAATCCGTATTTCTTGGAGTTACTGTCGTAATTGTTTCATCAATAGGAGTTATTGAACAAAGTTTTTGTCCAAGGCGAAGTGAATTAGTAGGGCATACATCGACACATTCTCCACAAGCCACACATTTATCTTCATCGACAACAGACTTATAATTAGATCTTACAATATCGCTATTTACATACTCATTCGCAAGTCTCATTGCGTAACATCCACAACCGCAACAATTACAAATCGCATGGGTAGACCCAGGATAGTCTAGGTTTGGCACTGAATGCATTAAACCATTATCTTCAGCCGTTCTGATGATTTCAAAAGCTTCTTCTCGGGTGATTTCACGACCACGTTTCGTCCTAATATAATACTCTGCAGCATGGTCTATTTGAATACACATTTCTTCTTTAAGATGGCCGCAACCTTCTCCCATCGCTTCACGAGAAGTTCGACACGAACAATCGGATACTGAGAACAGATGAGCTTCATTTAAATGTTTCGATATCTCTTCATAACTCGCTTTTTTAGAGTTACCATCAATAGCTCTCTCAATGGGTAGCACTCGCATTGGTCCTGCACCTATTGGCATAATTCCGGCAGCCATGGGTCCTTTTTTACTGCCAAAGTAGTAAAATGCCTCTGCTACTTCCGGATGATTAGCGACTAACTCTTTGTTATTATTAATCAATTCCAGATGACCAGGTACAAAGATATCCTGCCAGTATACATCAACACCATCGACTTCATTAACGAAAGCGACACCTGCCCATGAAATGTGGTCTAGCGCTTTTTTAACTTTGTCATAAGGTTCACCGGATGCTTTTGCAATATCATCAACACTTAATTTTACGCGAAAGGCTAGGTGCATACAAATTTTTGCTTGGTATTCATCTAAACATGGTTCTATAGCATAATACTCCGGACCAAATGGAATTGCTTCTCTTCCTGTTCCGGCTTTTGTTCTTCCGATTTTATTAGCTATATCAAGAATTTCCTGTCTGTACTCTCTATCCTCAACATCTGCCCAAGTTAATGCGAAGTTGAATCTTTTTGACTTGTTAAAATTTGATTTTTCCCCTATATTAGCCATTGATATTCCCCTTTACTTTTTAAGTTCTTGTCTGATCCAATCCGCCCATTCTTTGACACCTTCACCTGTTTTAGCTGAAATATAGAAGATGTTAATGTCTTTATTAAGCTTTCTAACGCGTTCTTCAAGCAAATCTCTTTTAAAATCAAAATGCTCAATGGCATCAATTTTATTTATAATAAGAACATCTGCCATACAGAATATTTTTGGGTATTTAAGTGGTTTATCATCACCTTCCGGTACACTTAAAATGGCTACGTTTTTCATAGCTCCGGTATCATATCCGGCTGGACATATCAGATTGCCGATGTTTTCCAGGAATACTAGATCTAATTCCTTTGTCCCAAGTTCATCGATTCCTTGTTTCGTCATCGTCGCATCCAAATGACACATGCCACCGGTATGCAATTGAATCGCTTTTGCCCCAGCATTTTGAACAGTAATCGCATCAACATCTGAATCTATGTCAGCTTCCATAACACCAATCTGCATTTCGTCTTTTAACGCTTTAATTGTGCTTACAAGAGTAGCTGTCTTTCCGCTTCCCGGTGACGACATGATATTAATCAGATAGGTTCCTTGACTTTTCATTTCATCTCTTGTTATTTGTGCAACTTTTGCATTGTCTTCATGGATGTTTTTCTTGATGGTAAATACCTTTAATTCATTCAAATTGAATCCTCCTATATCTCTTCCTATCTTAATTATAGCAACAGAAGATACCCTCAACAACAAGGAGTTTTTTTGAGTTTTTTCAGAGATTTACTTTAGCAAAATGTTTACATCTCGCATTCTCTACTCATGCCTGATAAATAAGGATTACTAAAGTTTTTATGCCTAAAGAATTGTCAACATATGTTCAAAGTAAACTTTATTGTCTAAAACCATCAACTTTTTCTGATTTCTTCAAATTTTCTTGTGAATTATGTTGAAAACCATTTATAGGGATGTTAAAATACAGTAGTACATTCATACCATAAGGTTGGTATCAAACTCCTAGTTTTACACAAGTTTAGCAGACACTGTCAAATCATTAACAAAGCAGAAAGTTCAGGTGATTATATGCAAAAGGAAATAAAATTCAATATAATCACAGAAGGTCTTAAAAATGGTGTAAGCCCTACGTGTAGAAGATATAATATTTCAAGAACTATTTATTACCGTTGGCTGAATAGATATAAAGCAAATGGAATTGAAGGATTAAATGACATTCAAAAAGAGTTTGTTCCCTCGAATAAAACCAATAAAGAGATAGAGAAAAAACTCTTGCAACTAAGTCAAACTTATCCTAAATATGGACCTAAAGCTATTAAATATCTGCTAGAAGAAAGTGGAATTGATATAAGCGAATCAGCTGTTTATAATGTTATGAAAAGACATGGCTTAACCAATAAGGAAAGCCGTATGAAATTTGCCAGGAAAAAGGTGTCTCCCAGTGATATGATCATGCCTCCGCTAAGCCAAATCAATAGTGGTGAATGTTGGATTTGTTGGATAACCGACTATGGCCATTTTGATGCTGTTGGAAGAGTCTATGAATATACGATTATCGATGCTATTAGTCATATAGCTTGTACAAGATTATATAAGACAATCTCATATGAAAACTTTGAAAATTTATTTACTGCTGTTGCCATTCCGGTCGCACAAACATTGAATTTTGAAACTGGAAATCTATGTTTTTTTAAAGACAATAAACTGCTTAAACAGTCTAGGAATATTATCAAATCTAAAATCAACAAAATCACTTATGATAATGGATTTGACATAACCATACACGAATTAGGTGAATATATTGATATAGATAAGATTAACCTGGTTAAACAGCAATATACTCAAGACTTCATCGCTCAATTCATGTCGCTTATTCGTTGTGGCTCAACGTTTAAAGAGCTCAAACTTCAACTGCAACAACATGTAAGAAAGTATAATCTTTGTCAAAAACGAATGTTCAACGACGAATTCTTGACACCCGTTGAATATCATTCGAAATTCATAAACTCAAAACCAATATTACCATTATGGGCATATATTGATAGAGAGTATTAAGGTGGCATTATGAAAGTAGCAATACTTGGAGCGGGGTTTAGCGGTATGTTAGCAGCGTACCTGTTAGAAAAAGAAGGTATGGAGGTTACCATATACGAAAAAGAAAGTCATATGGGCGGTCATTGTGAAACATTAGTTCTTAAAAATGGATATACTGAACTCGGCACGGTTTTCTCGTTTACAAAACAAATAAAAGAGTTGTTAATCGAGCTTAAAGTTGATTATACAGAAAGATTTAATTATAGAAATTTTTTAGATGAGGACTTTAATAGCGTTGAACATTTGTCACAACAGGAAGTTACTATACTTATGAATGAATTATCAAAGCTTAAGGATATATTAGAAGTATATTCGCCGGATTTAGAAGATGTTAAATATGGCTATATCCATGAGGATCTTATGATCACGCTAGAAGAATTCCTGGCTAAACATAAATTAACGATGGTATGTCAAGTTATTGCACCGCATCTATCTTCCTATGGCTTTGGAAACATACACGAAATCCAAGCTTATTATGCCTTTAAAGTATTTAACATTGATACAATTTATTCTTTCATTTTGGGGGACAAACTCCTGTTTATCAATAAAGGCACGTCAGAATTGATCAAAAAACTAGGTCAAAACATCTCTGACATAAGATACTCCTTGGAAGTTAAAAACGTTGAAGTTGTCGAGAATAACAAAGTCAAGGTTGAAACAATGTATGGATCAGATTGTTTTGACAAAGTATTGATAACAACAAAACTTCCTAGAGATGTTATTAAAGATGACCTATATAATCAGTTGATGAAAAAAATAGATACAAATCCATTCCTTGCGTGCGCTTATGAAGTGAAGAACAAAAATTTAGTTACTACATATTACAAATCGAATTTGGGTAAAGAATATAAACTTCAGTTTTTCTATGCAACTAGACAAAATCATCGTACTACTCTAGTAACTTATGCTTATGGTTTTATAGGAAACGAATTAATAAATGGTATCACTAAAGATCTCGAAAAATCGAGTATTGACATTAAACATTTGATTACAGCTAAACAGTGGTATGTTTTTCCACATTTAAACAAAGAAAATTTAACACAAAGCTTTTATAAAGACATTCATGAGCGACAAAAAATCAGTAATATATGTCTCATAGGTTCATTAGTTACAAAACCTGAAATCGGAAGCTTATACGAATCTATCAAGCTTACAATAAATGAACTTCTTGAAGCTTGAGTGTAAATATTGCTTCGCGAGAATTTTCAAATGAAACACATTAATCAATCCCTATGATGGCAGTAGCATCAAAACTGATTTTTTAATGCATTAGATTACGAGGAAAAGGGTAGAGAATGAAAAATACAAATAGACATCATTTTATGTTAATGCTAGGATCAATCGTTGTTGTGATTAGCTTAATATTAGGAATCTGGACCATTGAAAGTAAAAAAATAGAAGAACCGGTGTTTCTAACCCATTATATTAACGCTGTTGCTTATGAGGAGGGGGAAGTGTTATTTAGGCTTCATTATATCACCAACGCTGAGGATACATCTGTTCTGAACAGTATTGACTTTTCAGACTTTAACAGTGTTGTATATTCTGAATATGAGTATGTGCAAGAAGGACAGTTTTACACTTATCATAATGTTGACTTGAAATGTAACCTTTCTCCCGAAGATAAGGTCGCCATTTCAAATGGCGGTATAATAAAGCTAACAACGGGTAAAGCCCATATGAATAATGGTAGTGAGTTTAATGTTGATTTTGGCGTCATTACCATTGAAAAACGGAAAGAATCAAGTATGAATCTATCAGGAAGTAGAAGCAGTAATTCAAATGACAATGAAGAAAGTTTTTCGTTTTATGGGTATGATGGCCTTGTTATCAAAAGTATGAAAACAAATGGAATTGTAAATATTTCAGATAAAATCTATATGCATATTGATGATGTCGATAATAACATGACAGAATTTCAATCAATCAAGGATTTTAACTATCCGGTTAATACAGGGAATCGAGTAAATGTTGAAATTAAGTCCGATAATCTTATCGAAGAGAATATAGTCTATAACCTGAGATTACGTTTTCAGTGTGAAACAAAAAATGGAAAAGATGCTGAATTTACCATGTTCATTTCGAATTCAGCAGATTATATAGACGATAAAGTCATGGACAAAATAATCAAAAAGGTAAAGCAGGTGAAGGAAGATGAGTAGTTCGTTTGGGAGAATGCAGGCAGGTATGATCTTCATATTGATCGATATTGATTTTGGATCATTTGACGTGATACCGGATTTCATTGGCTACTTATTAATCGCTTCAGCCGCTATTCAATTATATAGGAAAACAAAGGACGTATCATTTAGAAATGTGAACTATATAGCTGTTTTTCTTATGATAGTGAATCTGGTTAATATTTTCATGCCAAATAATAGCAGAGGTGCAGGGCTACAAATGAATTCTATCAGCTTTGTTATGACAGTTGTTACAATGTTATCTACGATTCATTTATACTATTATCTATATAATGGTATGCTAAGGATAGTAGAGTCTTTCAGAGATGTGAAATTCAATAATAAGCTGCTTTCAGACAGAAATATATACGTTTATGTTAACTTGGTTATTGCAATGCTAATATCACTTAGTCCATATATATCATGGATCTATGAAACAGGGATCTTTTTAATCTTAGTTATAATTGTAGGTCTTATTCTGAATCTGATTGCAATAGTCAATGTCAATAGTATAAAAGTGAGATTGAGAGTGAATGAAGGATTGATAGTGAATGAAAATTGAGAGTGAATGGAAGATAAGAAACAAGAATAGTGATATAAAATCATGATAAGAAAGGAGAAAATGGCAGATAGTAAGTTCTGTCATTTACACAAATGATGTCAATAATAAAAGAAGGTTTTTACAAAGGGTTGAATTTAGGAGGTTGGTTTTCCCAGTGTAAGGAATATACACAAGAAAATTACAATACCTTTATTGTAGAAAAAGATTTTAAACAAATAAAAGAATTAGGATTTGATCATGTTAGAGTACCTTTTGATTATCATCTTATCTTAGAGGATGATTATAAAACTTATATTCAATCCGGTATTGAGCATCTGAATCGAGCCCTTGGTTGGTGTGACAAATATGGCTTGAATATGATATTGGATTTGCATAAAGCTCCCGGTTATAGCTTTGATTCAAAGGATGAGAACCAATTATTCAGTGATCCTGCATTGCAAGAAGTCGCTATTGATATATGGAGACTGTTAGCTCGTGAATACAAAGGACGATTCCGGAATGAAGTCATTTTTGAATTGTTAAATGAAATTGTAGAACCGGATAGCAGTAGATGGAATGTTTTAGCTTCAAAGATGGTCAAAGCTATTCGTGAAATTGACCAAGAACGTTACATAATGATTGGTGGAAATAATTATAATTCATGTAGTGATCTTCAATATATTCCAAAGTATGATGATGACAAAATCGTATATACGTTCCATTTTTATGAACCTTTTTATTTTACTCATCAAAAAGCATACTGGTCGGCAAAGTCCGTTGGATATAATCAAACCCTTGAATATCCAGGTGAATATGTAAACTATGATGAATTTGCCAAAAACTACCCTCAATATTATAGTACGGGATTAAAAGAAGAAGGACTCAATAAAGAAGCCATGAGGAAATACCTTCAACCTGCAGCAACTTTCCTTGAAGAAAATGATGTTCCTCTTTATTGCGGTGAATATGGAGTTATTGCTCTAGCGCCGTTAGAAAGCCGAATTCGTTGGCATAGAGATTTCATGTCACTATTAGATGAACTTGAAATCGGAAGCGGTTGTTGGTCATACAAAGAAATGGATTTTGAACTCATTGATGCTGATGAAAAACCTATATCCATGGAACTCATGAATATACTTAATAGAAGTGAAGTGTAATTCTATAGGGTCAAAGATTTAGAAACTATCAAAATAGCATAAAGGAGATAAAGAATGCCATTTATTGAAGTGAAAACAACAGTGGAATTAACAGAGGATAAAAAGAATGAATTGAAAACAGGTCTTGGAAAAGTGATTACAAGAATCCCGGGCAAAACAGAAGCGGTAACGATGATCGGACTCGTTGGCAACTATGATTTATATTTTGGAGGCAAGCATCTTGATAAAGGTGCATATGTCGAGGTTAAAATGTATAAAAGCGCAACAACAGAGGAGAAAACCGATGTTAACCAAGGTATATTTGAACTTTTAAAGGATTGTCTAGATGTTGATGCGGATAGTATCTATATTACGTTCCATGAGAAACCGGAATGGGGAGTTAAAGGGAATTTGATCTAATTGGTTTTCTCAAAAAGGATACATTGAGATAAAGCTGATGTCTAGCGTCTGAAAGTATTTGGTTTCTGAATATAATAATAATTATGTAAACAATAATGAGGACTGATAGATAAAGGAGAAGTATATGATTCGATCCTATTATATTCAATTGAAAAATGAAAAATTAGAAGAAGTCGTACTCGGACTTGATAAAGAATTTCCCTATACCTCCATCTATGCAGCCATTGACAAGTTTGTAGGAGGTTATGCACCATGGCACTGGCATTCGGAGTTTGAATTTTTCTTCGTTATAAAAGGTAGTGTGAGTTATCATCTTGAAGACGGAATCTATGATTTTGCTGAAGGTGAAGTCGGATTTATCAATTCTAACGTTCTGCATATGACGACACCGGCGGCTGAAGGTCCGTGTATAAGCAGTGTTCAAATTATGGATAAACAATTTATTGCAGGTCATTTGGGAAGTCTGCTAGAATCTAAGTATATAGAACCGATTATTCGAAGCAGTAACTTGAAAATTTATAAGTTCACCAAAGACAACAAGGCTCATGACTATATTCTTGCTGAGTTATGCCTGGCTTTTGAATGTGAGAAGGAGAGAGTCTTTGGTTATGAATTTCAGATTAGAAATCATATATCCAATATGTGGCTGAAATTTTTTAAATCGACCAAGTCTATAATTGAAGAGAATGTATTTAAGAAAAACGCAGATTCAAATAGAATAAAGGCGATGATATTATTTATTAATCAGCATTTTAGCGAGAAGCTGACGCTTGGACAGATTGCCAAAGAGGCAAATATCAGTGAACGAGAAGCAATGAGGTGTTTTCAAAGATGTGTGAAAATGTCACCCTTTGCATACCTTACAGAGAGGCGTGTGCAAGAAGCAGCTGATCGTTTGAAGAGAACGGATGAGTCGGTTATGACGGTAGGTGAAATATGTGGCTTTAGCTCAGGTAGTTATTTTGGCAAGGTGTTTAAAGAAAGAATGGGCTGTAGCCCTAATGCCTTCAGAAAGAGAATATATACATAGTTGGCGATATAGTTACAATTTGAGACGTTATGTCTCTTTTTTTTGTATTAAAATGGCGGTAAAATTGTATTATGAAGTTAATGACTAGGAGGTAGGAATATGAATAATTTAAAGAAGGAATATACTGAATTTGGACCATGGTTGTCAGAAATAATTAATGATGAAGACATAACGCATCAATTCATCCATCTCAAGAAAGAAATATTAACCGCTGACTTTGCAGTTAAAGTACCTGTAGATAAAGAATGGAGAAATGTGAAAGAGGGTGAATTGCTCTACGACGCTGTTATTGCCATTGATGAAGTGAGCGTTGCCTATCATAAGATTATTGATGGCGTTGCTTATTCTTGTAAAATGGATTTAAGGGATGTTGATTATATCCGTCTCAATAAAGACATGTTGACATATAAACTTGAAATAGGTACATCCTTGGAGTGCTTGCATATATTATATGAACCGTTACCAAACCAACTTGCTAATAGATTCATTCATATTCTTTTGGATAGGTTTGTTAATGCCAATGAGCACATTAATAAAATGCTTTTAAAAAAGGTATCCTTATACTATAAAGATAGTGTCAAGATTAGTGGAAATACAATAGAGGAACATTTAATTACTTCATGATGAATAGGTATGAGATGAAAACAGTTAATCAAAAGACAAAAAGGATGCTGTGGTTATGCTATTTGTTTTTTGGAATTATCGGATTTGTACTTGGTATGAGAACATCAATTTTTTACTATGTTCAAGAAGCATATTTAGATAGTTATAGTACAATAGCGAATATGATACTTGTTTCTGGTATATGTATGCAGATATCCTTGTTTCTTGCAGGTATATTTATTCAAAAACTAGGGTATAAAAGAATATTAAATATAGGACTATCTGCATTTACTCTTTCTATTCTACTTATGTATTTAGTCAACGGCTTTATGGATTTTGCTATAGTTTATACTTTGTTAATGTTCTCTTACGGCATTGCAGTAATTATATTGAATCTTTACGTCAGCATCTTGGTTCCGGAGAGAAAGTCTAACAACCTGATGATGTTACATCTGTTTTTCTGCATAGGAGCTTTGATTGGACCAAAGTGGATCAGCTTTTTCTATAATAACGGTATTTCATGGCAGTGGGTAACTGCGTTAACTGGAATACCGTTGTTGATAATTGTAGCCATAACACTGGGGACTAAAGAGTTTGCTGGAAATCAGAAAGAGAAAGAAGTCGAAAGCATTGAAATACCTATGAAAAATTCGAAGGTATTGATAGCACTATTTATAATCGTTTTTATGTGCTCACAGATTTGGGAATATGGTATTGGTACATGGTTTATCATATTTGCATCCAAATCAAAAGGCATAGGATCTGGAGAATCATCGAGCTTGCTGACTCTTTTTTATGCCATGTATCCACTTGTTCGTATTGTTCTTTTTAAAGTGATTCATAAATTTGATTTACACAATCTTCTTATTGGCGCTTTTCTTTATTCAGCTGCTTTGGCTACGATAGGAGCCGTGACAGGCATGCCTTTGTTCTATAGTTTGACAGGTGCAGGCGTTGCGGTGATGTATCCTGCTTTAATGGCATTCATGCAGGAAAGACTTGGAGCCAATGCTGAAAGGAAAATTGGTTTTATTACCATGATCGGCGGATTGCTGCAATATGTGGCGATTTGGAGTGTTGGGATAGTCAGTGATTCATATGGAATAGGGGTAGGGTTTAATTATATGATCATTTATTTGGTTGTTGGTACAATAGGAATAATTGGAATGAAGCTGAAAAGTAGTAACTCGAAATCTAGACATAAAAAGCGATATGGAGTAGTATTGTGATTGTAAGGTGTATCATGAAGAGAAAGGCGCCTGTTTGAGATGATAGAGAATGAAGCTGGGAGATATAATGAATAGAGATATAAAAAGATGGGGGATTTACATAATAAGTGTGTTGATGATGTTTACAATGCTGAATAGCTGCAAGAAATCTGTGGACAATAAGGAGAACGGTGAAGATGACATTGCTCAGGCTCTGTTGGAAGCTGAAAAAGACCAAAGCAGTGATGCAGAAAATGAAGCAGGAACAAATGCCAACACGACATCTACATCAAATCCGGTTGGAAAAGTTGATGTGGAAAAGGACATAGCTTTGTTTATAAGGGACAATAAAAGCTTTGTTGATGAGGAAGGCGCAACTTTTGTTGCGACAACTCAATCCGATGGATTTACTTTTTACAAATCGTACAGTGAAATAGATCGTTCTAATAAGAACGATTTAATTGATGATGATCACTATGTGGATAGCTATAGCTGTTTGAAAGAAAAATCAGAACTGAATGAAGTTCTTCGACGACTTAGTGGACTGAATGTAAATCGACTGGATTACAATGAGTCTTTGATTGCTTATAAAACAGTAGACTCCAATTCTTTGTTTATCTATGATCGAGTTCAAGAAACTACGAATGAGATTACAGATGTGTATAGTTTCTTCCATGTTATTGAAGATCAAGTCCTCTACCAATATTCCTCTGAAAATCCTGGGGTATATCTTTATCAAGACGAAAAGGAAGAGCAATTATCCGAATTTAACGTAGTTGATGCGATGTATTATGAAGGAATACTCTACTTTATTGATAAGGATGACCTGTTCTATAGTTGGATAGGGAATGAAAGACAATGTTTGTCATCCAGTACGGTGATGGAGTATATTTTTGATGAAGATTTTGTGATTGTTTGTGTATATGAAGATAGGTTGCATGTTGTATATAAAGTCATTGAGGATAAACTTGAGTTTGTGAGACCCTTAACTCTGGAAACCGTAGCCAACTTTGATTGGTTTTTTTCAGATGGAAAGACATTTTATTATAACGGCAGCTATGAAATACCGTTTACCTTTTCGACGTCTCTTGATATCGGTCAGTCTATAGGCGAGGTAATATATGAAGATGATCATGTGGTAATATCTCATTTCAGTCACACGAATTATGAGTTTGCAAGTTCTACCGTACAATTGTATTTTAAAAATGAAAATCGGCATATAAACATCGGACAAAACTTAAGTGTCAGCAATTGGCGGGTAATTGACAATCAACTATTTATGATAGGAAATAGAGGTGTTCATGAAGCTGGCAAAGTTTATAAAATTGATCTGGATTCCTATGAAACGGAGTTGGTAAAGGATTATGCAGATACAGGGATTGATGAGATGTCAGATAGCGGGATCTTAATGGATTATCATCCAACCGAGGATATTGCAGTCTTTAATAATGCCAAAGAAGTCATTACTTCCACTGATCGAGAAGAGCTGTTCTTGGAAAGTGATGAGTATTATAGGACCAAGATAATCTATGTTGGCGACGAAAAATGCTATTATATTGTAGATAATAAAGAGATTTACTGCTTTGATTACGAAACACATCAAACAACTTTGATGGACAGTATTGACTCGAAATATGAATCTGAATTCAGATTTGTTAAGATGGATGGTAATCTGACCTATCAAGGACTTCAGCATACTGTTAAGCAATTAAATTATTCTACTCAAAAAATAGTGACATTGGCATCCAATTGTAAAGAGATGTATCTGCGTAAAGTCGGATCAAGTAATTACTATATTGGAACTGACAATCATCTCTATCGAATCAAAAATCAGAAAAGTACAAGAATATCTGACGTCCCGGTGATGGACGATCAGGATATGTCCTTTAGTGATAGATCAATTGCTGAAATAGGGAACGATGTATATTATATTCAAAAATCGGATAATACAATAAAGGTATATCATGAAGATACAAACACATGGGACAGTCTTGATGCCTTTTGGATAGAAGGTAGATTGATTCATCTTGAATCAGCGGTATTGAAAGGCGAACCGATTCTATATGTTTATGCAGGTCCTAGCCGAGTGGGTGAAAGGTATCTTCGATACCCGTTCAATGAGGCTGTTTATCAAGAAAAACTCTCTGACGGAGAAATCATAGAAGACTTAGGTCTGTTAGAATTTGGTGATTATACCTTTGTTGATGGAGGCAAAGATTATAAAGTTTTCGGAACCAAAGATAAGGTGGACCCATCCGTTAACTACAATTATAGCATTTATCAGATGAAAACCAAGAAGGTGATTCCGCTTCCTTATTTTGCACAGATGGTTGAAAAAATGGAAGTGACGAATGGGACATTGACGATTACTTTTAACGGTCTAAACCCAAAGGATGATTTCAAATACTTTCCCTATACAGAGATGTATGATTTAGCGACAGGATCGATGATAGACCATAATCCGTTTTTGCAACTCGGTCAATATTCAAAACGCTTTGACTTAGGCAATAACTCGAGTGCTATACAGTTAAAAGAAGTTGTTCTATCCAAAGACAGCTTTACCTTCGATTTCGTGAAAATGAAGGATTCGGTTTTTGCAGAGGGGTTGTTTTGCCCTAACATAAGAATTGATCAGTATTCAGACCGACATTTAATGATCATCATGACCGGATTGGCGGAGTATGATGAAAGTCAATTTCAAAAAATGCGAAAATTAAGTTTTGTTGAAAGTGTAAAGGTGACGAAGTATCAATCGAAGGTGTATCTTGAGTTTCAGTTGAATGGTGCTCAACAATTTACGGGACGATTTACACAAGGCGAAGATGACTTTATGGACGTGACGTTTCAATTTGAGTAATCTTGATTTCAATGCCAGAATGGGAAAAATATAGGACAAATAGCTAAATTGATATAGGACTAATAGCTAAATTGATATAGGACTAATAGCTAAATCAATATAGGACAAATAGTCGAAGTTGACACCTCTAGACTATTGTGATAGTATGAAAACATAATCATACTACTGCAATAGTCTGGAGGCTTTTTATGGAAGAAATAGTTTTATTTGAATCTGAATTAAAAGTGATGGAGATTTTATGGAAAGAAGGAAAAACAACAGCTAAAGAAGTGAGTTTACATGCTTTACAATTATATGAATGGAATAAAAATACAACATATACGATATTAAAGAAACTAATCAATAAAAATGCAGTAAAAAGGGAAGAACCGAATTTCATGTGTGAAGCAATCATAACGAAAGAGCAGGTTCAACGTGGAGAATCTAGAAAACTTGTGGATAAACTATATGATGGGTCATCTCAACTATTGGTAAGTTCATTTATAAAAGATGAAAAATTGTCTAGAGATGACTTGGAAAGTCTGAGAGATCTTATTGATAAGAAGCTATAGAAGGTGATTGTATGTTGGAAGAAATTGTTTACTATGTATTGAATATGAGTATCCTATCTACATTTGTCATGTTGGTTGTCTTCTTGCTGCGTCGGATTGGCAAGAAATGGTTTACCAAAAACATGATTGTTTTCCTATGGCTTTTTGTGTTAGTAAGATTACTTGTGCCATTTGCTCTATCCAGTGAATATAGTGTGATTGGCATTTTTGATGAACAATTCGTTAAGACTGTTCCGATTGACTTGCCTTCTCATTCTGACGACACGACACTTCTGCCTCACCTTGCCTTTTCGAATACAATTCAACAAGCGGAGGATTACAATCCGATGACTTATAAGTCTTCGACGTTTGAAGATGTTTTGCAAATCATTAGTTGGGTATGGCTTGTTGGTGTTCTAACAGTAGCATTAGTGATAGGGATTTTAACTAAGAGATTTAGAAATTCGATTGATATGAGTTATTCGGAATCATGGGAAAAGTATAAGATCTTCACTTCCAAACAACTAACTACACCGATCGTATTAGGGGTTATAAGACCGAGAATAATTCTGCCTGAGATTATGAATGATGAAGTAAAGGAATTTGCCATCCTGCATGAAGTTGCACATATTAAACGAAAAGATAATCTATGGAAACAAGTAGTTACGTTTGCTACAGTCATTCATTGGTTCAATCCATTTTGCTGGATGATGTTAAATCAATTGTCTAAAGATATTGAACAGGCATGTGATGAAAAAGTCGTCAGGTCTTTGGCCAAACATTCCGTTAAGGACTACGCTATGGCTCTCGTGATAGCAAATGAAGAACTGAACAATTATGTAACAGCTTTTAGCGGCAATCAATTGGAACAAAGAATATATGCGATTGTAGAATTTCGCAAACTGTCAAAGATCATGATTGGGCTGACGATCGTGATTTATATTGTGTTAAGTATAGTCCTGATGACAAATGGATTGGAGTGAAACAGATGAAGGGGATAAAAGCGATAAAAATGCCAAAAGCGAGAAATGTGCAAAAAGCGACAAATGTGCAAAAAGCGACAATCAAGAATAGATTTATAGCGATTGGTATCGTTCTAATAATGGTTTTGTTCGTTGGTTGTGTGAAAGAAGGCAACTTAGAAGGAGAAACTAAGGCTATGGATAATAGTGAATTGGAATCAAGTGACAACAATAAAAATGCCGGAATGAAACAGGTAATAGAGTTAATTTATAAGCCAAGGGAACTGAGTCCAGAGTCTGATAAGGCCGATACTGACAATGTTTCAGGAAAGATGGAAACAGATGTTGAGCTTATTACTCCGGTCGGTCAAATTTTAGATTATGAAAAACTGGCAGATGTCCATTTGGAACAGATTAATGAAATGAGTTTAGAGGTTAGCTCAGAAAATCCACCGCTAATTGTTGACAGCAAAGACGGATATTTAGTCGGGGTAATCGAGGTCTTAGGAGGATCAAATGCATCCTATGAAAACAGAGAATTGATTCCGACAGTATATAAATTAGATTTTGAAGGCAATGTTGTGTGGGTTAAGGAATATGAGCTTTTTATTAACGGTGGCAGCATGACAAATCTATTTGAATACGAAAACGGTGATATTGGGTTTGCTGCGACCATGTATCCATATCTTTCATTAGGAACAGCGAATTTGAATGGAGACAGTGGTAAAGCATTACTGATAAGATGTGATTCGAATGGAGACCTGATTTGGAGAAAGGACTATAAAGATGTGTGCGGCAGTTTGTTTAAATATGTTTTTGTCGATGAGAATCAGCATTTGCTTACGGTTGGAGAAACAGTTCGAAGTGAAACAGATATTGATTCATCCGGTAGTCAGGTGAATCTTTCGGATAGTAATATAATCCTTATGGAAATGGACGGTAAAGGTGAGGTTATCGAGGAGAAAGTTTATGGCGGAACGGACTATGATTATTGTCATGGGGCTACCTATGACGCGAAGATTGGACTGGTCATCAGCGGTTGGTCAAATTCACGACAAGGCCAATTAGAGAATGAATCGGATAATGCATCGGATGATAGATTGGATGATAAATCGCCTTTGCTAATGAGTAATGATTTTATTGTGGAAAACAGCAGTATGGACAGAATGAATTATGATTACATTGCTTGTTTTGATCAAGGATTAAATATGCAATGGGTAAGAAATTCGAAGGCGGATGAAAGATTTAATTATGAACAAGTTCAGATCCATAATGAAGGTATATATATTGCAGGCTCAAAACGTGAAATAGACACTGATTTAAGAAGTGTAACAAATCAAACAACTTTTTGGCAACAGTATGATCAGGACGGAAAGCTGGTGATAGAACACTATGGCAATCTATCTCTTCCTGGACCTGAGATTCTATGTGTTTTGAATAATGATGCGATTGTCTTGGCAAGCGGCAATATGTATACAGGATGGTTATCTATGTTTGATGATCAAGGTGAGGAAACAGGCCGCATAACCTTGCCATACACACCCAATACAATAATACCAACACAAGACGGAGGGTTCACAATAAAAGCAATTAGAATTATCAAAAATCTGCCTCAGCCTATATACATATCCTCTATTTGGATGGATACGGAAGTCGTCGTTGAACACTATAATCTTAACTTAGAACTCGTTTGGAGAAAGTCATATGATGCATATCCGGACAGCACAAGAATGGACCAGGTTTTTCTTCTTGAAGAAAATAATTGAAAATCGGAACTTTATTCAGATCTTTTCGTCTAATGAAATGTGATGTTTAGGTATTCTAGGATATTTAATTAATCCAAGATGGTTAAGTAGTCTAAGATATGAAATGTACATAGGATACAAAAGTATTTCAGCAAATAAGTTGTAGAAAAGGTGGAGTGTAGAGTGAAGATTGGAAAACTTACAAATGAAGCAGAACGAAGCATACAAACGAAACATCCGAAAAGCACAAGTTTAGTCATTATATTAATCATGACTTTGTTAGCAGGATGTGCCAATAGTTCAAGTGCGGAAGAATTAATAAAACCGGAGAAAGATTTTGAAGTGATGCAAGTGGAGCAAAACGAAATGGACGATGTCAAAGATGAGAGCATCCATTCAATAAACCTAATGGCTGTGGAACTGCTGCAAGAGATGGCAAAAGAGAATCAAGACACAAATATTCTGTTCTCACCAACTAGCTTAGCCTTTGCATTGGCTATGTTGCAAAATGGTGCTGAAGGTGAAACAAAAGAGGGGATAGTAAAGGTACTTCAAGAAAATGAAAAGGGCATGAATGAGAGATATAATCTGTTCATGAACTATCTGATGTCTTTGGACAAAGACGCTGACGCTGACATACCCGGTATTAAGATGAACATAGCGAATTCTCTTTGGTTAAGAGAGGATATTAAGCCTAAACAAGCCTTTGTCGATGATCTAAATGCTTATTATAATGCCCAAGTGTTTCGTGAAGATTTCAGCAATAAAAAAACAATAGACCAAATGAATCAATGGGTAGAAGATCAGACGAATAAGTTGTTAAAAGGAACGATAAAGGAAATAGCTCCGGAAACCATCGCTTATTTAATGAATACAGTGTATTTCAAAGGGACTTGGAGGAATGAATTTCCAGAAAGCCTAACCAATAAGGAAGCCTTTTACACAACAACCCAAGATTCCTCCTTTATTAATATGATGCACAAAACAGAATCCTTACCTTATTATGAAGATGAGCTTTGCCAAATGACAAGCTTATCCTACTATGGCGGAAGCAGTATGGTGGTGGTTTTGCCAAAAGGAGATATCGACGAGTATTTAAAGGACTTGGATGATGAAATACTGCAGAACATCTTGGTAAACGGAAAAGACAATAATCAAAGACTTCAATTAAGTTTGCCGAAACTTGACATAGAAGTTCATAATCCTTTAAAGGAACTACTAGCGAATCAAGGTATGGAAAAAGCTTTTTCACCCAATGAAGCGGAATTCCAATCGATGATTGAAGTTGCAGGCGAGAATGTTTACGTTAGCGATATTTTTCAAAATGCCAGAATTATCCTTGATGAAAAAGGCACGGAAGCTGCAGCTGTTACCGTTGTTGATATGAACGTAACTTCAGCACAAGTACCAAGTGAGCCTATTGTCTTTGAATGCAATAAACCATTCCTGTACATCATCAAAGATGATGCATCAGGAGCTATATTATTTGTCGGGATTGTTCGAAGACCATAAGAATGAGTTACCATAGCCACCTAGTAGAATCACCTAGGTGGCTTTTTATGAAGACTAAAACTAAGTCGATAAAGAGTATGTCTGATGAATAATTACTTTAAGAAATAACTATGTTATAATTTAAAAAGAGAGTGTTTGATATTCGTATACTAAAAATTCGAAATCAAAGAGAGAATCAAAGACAGAATCAAAGACAGAATCAAAGACAGAATAGAATAGATAGATAACAAGACGATTTAATATGTCTGCTTTTACATGTTTAAGATCATTTGAAGGGAAGAGGATAAAATGAAAAAAGTAATTATTGTTTTTATGGTCCTATTTGTATTAGTATCTTGCCAACCCAAAGAAGAACAAAAGACAGAGATAACTGCAGAAACGGACTTGGATCAAAAACCTAATGATATTGACAATCAAACAGATACAACAGAAGATACAACTTTAGAAAACAAGGAGAATACGGATAAGGATGCGGCAAAGCAGGTTGACATTGAAGGATGGACACTTGATTCAAGTGCTCTCCAGATTACCTTAGACTATGAAAAACCGGAGTATATCGCCAACAGTCCGTCTTATAGTTGGAAGCCTGATTTAAGTGATTTGCATAATGCAGGTCAATATACTGGATTCACAAAGAAACAATTGAGCATGATCAATAGCAATGGATTCGTTGTGCTGCCTGAAAGCAGTACTTATCCACCGGCCATGTTACATCAAGGGTATGAAATGTCGGAGTACGATTATACGCCCTTATTCGTATCCTCCGATATCGTCCTCCATATGTATCGAACCTTTTATAGTGAAAGCATGAAAATGCTGGAGTTGACAGAGTACTTGCCGGCACTTGAAATGATGACTTCAGAATTATATGATCGAGTTCATAAGGACTATGAGGATGCGCCTTCAGAAGTGAAAGAGGAACTTCAATATGTATATGGATATATAGCTGTTGCCGCTAATCTACTGGACATTGAAACAGATACACCGGATGAGATAACTGCTATGGTGGAGTATGAGATTGCAAAGATCAGTGAAAAGGGCGGTCTTGACGAATCAATGGTATTTCAGAAAAATGTAGATTATAGTCAATATACTGTACGAGGTCATTATACCCTTCATGAAGATCTAGGTAGATATTTTAAAACCATGATGTGGTATGGTCAATCAGGATTTCAATTGACAGCTGATAAGAAAATTCTTTATGAAGGAATAACAAGAGCGTGCATGCTGACTCATCTGATGATGGCAGATGAATCCAATGTGAAAAGATGGAATAGCATTTATGAACTGACGAAACTCTATTCTGGTTATTCCGATGACTTAAATATTTTTGATATGAAGACATTTATGATGGATGTATATGGAAGTGAACATCTGGATTATTCAAGTTATATCGATACCGGCTACAAAGAAGCCATCGATAAAGAGGTAGCAAATCTGAGACAACCTCAAATAGTAGGTAAATTTGTATTGAGTGACATGAAGGTCGGCTTGGAATTCAGGCTGATGGGACAAAGGTTTACACTAGATGGTTATATCATGCAAAGCCTTATGGAGCCTATCGTTAGGCCTGATCCGACAGCTTATGATGTGATGACGGCATTAGGAAGTCCCTTGGCAGAAGAGATTCTATACGATAATTATACGACGAATCAAAATTGGCCCGGATTTGATGATAAACTTCAAGAAATGAAAGATTTTGCTGAGAACTATGAGGACTTTAGAAGCAATTTATATAACGGATGGTTATGGGCGATTCAAGCAACATTAGATGATTCTGAGTCCAAAGAAGGTCTACCTGTTTTTATGCAGAATAAGGCTTGGGATTATAAGACATTAACGTCAGCTCTAGGCAGTTATGCTGAGTTGAAGCATGATAATGTACTCTATTCCAAACAACCGATGGCAGAACGTGGTGGAGGTTATGAGGAGGAGCAGACCTATCATTATGTTGAACCTAATGTGGAGTTGTACAGTAGACTCCTTTGGCTAGCTAAGTATACTAAGATGAACCTTGAAAGCAATAATCAGATTCAATCAGAAACGGTGGAACCTATTAATCAAATGATTAAGATGCTGAGTGTTCTGGAATCCGTTTCCATTAAGGAACTTCAAGGCGAGGAAGTCACCGACGAGGAATTTGCAACGATTCAATCCATTGGAGGATACATTGATTCATTAAACTTTACTTATCGTCAAAGTTTATATGAACAAGGAATTGAAGTGGACCAAAGAACAACATCTGCACTCATATCAGACGTTGCAACAGTACTGGACCCCGCAGGTGATAGTTATTTGGAAGAGGCAACAGGAATGCCTTATGATATTTATGTGGTATGCCATACCAATGAGAGTACTTTTTTGGCTCATGGTTATGTATATAGCTATTATGAGTTTCTTTCCTTTGAAAAACGATTAACAAATGAAGATTGGGAAACTATGATTGGCTTCACAAAGGATAATGAGTGGGGATTTGCCGAGTATATTGGACCTGCGTATCTGATGACGGAAAAAATGCCATGGACAACCAATTATGTATCACAGGAGCTGAATAATGTACAATGGAACAATGTGGAACTTAACTGGGGTAAATAGAAATTGGATAGTAATGTTAATAGGCATATTAAGTTTCATATCTTTAATGGTAGGCTGTAACCCAACGAGCAATTCGATTACAATCTATCAAGAAGGAAATAAATTGATGGCAACGGATGGAGAAGAGACTGCCCGGTATTTTGATGATATAATTGATTATACATATGACGATACCGGTAGACTTCTTTTTGTGTTGCACGGCGAACGAAGCAGTCATATTGATGACATCGGATATGAAGCTGCGCTGGAAGAAGGCCTTCTTGTCGGAGGGTTTATCAGGGTGTATCAAATGCCGGATACCCTTTTGGAATCGCCAATCTTGTTGTATGAAAATGATTTTACAAGAGTGAACCCCTGGTCAATTGATGTCGGAGATTTTGAGCGCGATAACATGCCGGAACTATTTATCGGGTGTTATCGTGGGACATTATTCTATGAAGCAAGTCGTCGACCCTTCATAGTAACTTGGGATGGTGAGAAAATCATCCGAAAATGGACAGGGTCTTATATAGGATTTGATAGTTTTATGACGGGTGAAATTAAAGATATCAATAAGGATGGTTATGATGAATTGGTTTTATCTGTTATCAATCAAAGTGGTGAAATCGAAGAAAGAGCTTACCATTGGGGGAACTTTACCTTTGATCGATTGGAACTGTCCATAGACTAAAGAATCAATTGGATTGAACACGTTCGATATAAGGAGTATTAGAAAAGGTAACTAATTGAAGTTAAGTTATGAATTGGAGGCACGCTTTGGATAAAAAACCTATTGATTATAGAGTATTGAAAGGGAGTGAACTATGTCGTGTACTTCATATCAATGAAATCTATACGATCTATAATCACACTTTAAATAAAGAATTCACAACGTATGGAGAAAGTCATGGATTTTGGGAATATGTCTATGTGAACAAAGGGAAGCTTTACGCGGATACGGGTGCTTCAATTATTGAATTGAACGAAGGTGAATTTATTCTTCATAGACCCAATGATTATCACAGACATTTTGTACTGAATAATGTAGCTAATATATATATTGTTAGCTTTGATTGTGATTATGAAGGATTAAACGAAATATCTAGACGATCGATTACTGTTAACCAAACAGCTATAAACATAATTCATGATATTTTTATGATTGCCAATCGAGTGTTCGAAAGAATTGAATTATCGAGTGGGTTTTATAAACGTGATAATGAAAATAAACTGCATGAACAATTACTCAGAAATTGTATTGAGAATGTGTTAATTACTTTATTAAATGATTTCAAGGATGATGTGGCTTTCTTTATGGCTAATAGCGAATTCGACAGTAAGAATACTCAATTAATAAGAGATGTAATTGAGTATTTGAAAGATCATGTATATGTATCTGTTTCTGTTGATGAGATTTGCAGGACTTTTCATATATGTAAAACATCTTTATCAACGAAATTCAAAGAAGCTACCAAAAGAAGTATTATCGATTATTTTAATCATTTTAAAATAATCAAGTCAATGGACTTGTTAATAGATGGAAACAATAGCATAGGAGATGTAGCAAATCAATTGAATTATTCTTCAAGTCAATATTATAGTAAAATGTTCAAAAAATTTATCGGCATATCACCAAGAGGTTTTTTGGAAAAATATTCTGAAGAAACAAATGGCATTAAAGGTGCGTTTTTTAGATAAATTCAACCAAGAATGACTTAACTTTGGAAAAAAGTTAGTCATTTTTTTTGATTTTCGTGAACATTTGAACATTGTGAACAATAGTATACATTTATCAGACAATGCAATCTTTTTATTTACAAGGTATATCGTATAATATAACTAGGCGATTGAATAAGATGTATATGAGTACATAATATCTGATTGTATAAGCAGAAATGGTTTTGCCGGTGTAATTCATTTTTGGATTAATATTTAAAAGGAGGAAGTTATGAAAAACAAGTTATTAATTATTATCATTTGTTTGTTGGTAGCAAGTGTAAGTGGGTGTGGTACAAAAGATGATGAGAATGGTGGCAAGGCAGCCACTGATGATGTCAAAAAAGAAAGTGATAGCAATGACAAAACGAGCGATGAAAAGATAGAGATAACGATGATGACAGCAATGGCATATGGTACAGAGGGGTTAGACATAGCTGTAGAGAATTATAAAAAAACGCATCCTAATGTAACCTTTGACATTCAACATATTGCTAATGATTATGATACTGTCTTGAAATCGAGAATTAATTCGGGTCAATTTCCTGACATTATAGCAGCGCAGACAGGAGCAAACGTAGCTACTTATTATGACTATGCATATGATTTTACGGATGATGCTGTTGTGGATAAATTTAATGAGAAAGCCATAGCTATTTCAAAAAGCAGTGACGAAAAACTGTTGAGTCTACCATGGACATATGAAACCATGGGCATTATTTATAATGTTGATCTTTTTGAAGAAGCAGGGATAACGACACTGCCAACAACGCTTGCAGAGTTAGAAGAAACTTGTAAGATTCTTGAAAGTAAAGGGATTCTACCATTTGCTACTGCCTTCAAGGAGCAATGGGTACTTGCACATCTTGGCTCACATTTTATGACAACTCAAAACGAAGATCCGGCAGTCACAATCGAGGCCATTTCAAATGGTGAATTGAGTTTTTCGGATATTGATAATTTTAATAATGTATATAAAATGCTAGATCTTATGTTAAAGTATGGTCCGGATAAACCATTAGAGATTAATTGGGAATCATCTGAGAATATGCTAGCAAACGGAGAAGCTGCAATGATTCACATGGGTGATTGGTGTGAAGCAACACTAAAGAGCTTTAATCCTGATGTTAATGTTGGTTTCATGCCGGTTCCAATAAGTGAAGATCCAAATGATGCTTTTCTACTATCTAGTATTTCATGGCAATTACTGTTGAATAAGGACTCTGAACATGTTGATGCGGCAAAGGAATTCATGGAATATATATTGACATCAGAGGATGGTCAACGATGGATGACTGAATATGTCGGTGCAGTCCCAGCTGCAAAAACAGATATGGAACCGAGTGGTATGCTTGCAAAATCGGCTAAGGTTTCCATTGATGCAGGAATGACTAAACCTTGGAACCATACTCTCTGGCCAGCCGGATATAACGTGACATTTGGAGCATATTTACAAGAGTATATGTTTTCGGATATTGATGTTGAAGCTGTAAATGAGAAGATTACAAGTGGTTGGTTGGAATAAGTCCAATAAATTAAGGATGATCATAGTGGACACAATCCACTATGATCATAAAAAAGTATGGAGGAATCGACATGAATAAGAAACTAAAAGAGGGTATACATTTATTCCTATTTGCTGGTCCTGCTTTTATAACTGTAGTGATCATAACAATAATTCCATTCTTATTAAATGTCTATTATTCTTTTTATGAGTGGAATGGAATTTCGAAGGATATGAAATTTGTAGGTTTTGATAATTTTGTTAAAATCTTTACAAGTGATATTGGGTTTAAAGATAGTGTCATTTTTACAATTCAGTTTTCTGTTATGTTTATTATTATAATTAATCTTTTAGCAATATTGGCAGCTAATTACTTAGCAAATAGCAATTTGTTGAATAGTGTTATACGAGCTTTTTATTTTATTCCATATATTATCAGCTTAGTAGCAATCAGTTTGATTTGGGAATTTCTGTTGGGACCTGGCTTTACTTATTTATACGAAGTGACCGGAATTGGAATTTTTGGTCTCAGCTGGTTAGGGGATCCTAAGTTTGCTTTCATTTCGGTACTCATTGTATCCGTTTGGCAAAACATGGGATTCTATATGATTATTTATATAGCAGGTTTTATGGCAGTACCTAAGAGCTTGCTTGAAGCAGCATCGATTGATGGAGCAAATAAAAGAAAACAATTTCTTAAAATCAAATTGCCTCTTTTGATGCCATCTATTACAATTTGTACTTTCTATTCCTTAACCTTTGGTTTGAAATTGTTTGATATTATTCTTGTATTAACAAAAGGCGGACCGGGTAATTCAACAAGAACAGTTGCATTTGATATTTTTAAAGATGCCTTTGTAGGGAATAGATATGGTTTGGCAACAGCTAAATCCTTAGTGTTTTTTATAGCGGTTCTCATAGTAACTGTTATTCAACTAAGAGTTTTCAAGAATAAGGAGGTGGAGTACTAGTGGTTATAAGAAAAGCATGGTTATCAAAAGTCATATTAGTTGCAATCGCTTTGGTTTGGATATATCCAATCATATTAATCGCTTTTAACTCCTTTAAACCTCATAATGCTATCATAAATGATTTCATGAGTTTCCCCGCAAATATTTCATTCAAAATGTATTTAGAAACATGGGTTGATTTCAACTTTTCAAGATTAGTTCTTAATACACTGTTCTACACAGGGGTAACGGTCATAAGCATTGGGATATTTGCACCGATGGCAGCTTATAAATTGGCGAGAGTTAAAAGTAATTTGAGTAAATTTATGTTTTTAATTGTTATTCTACCCATAATGGTTCCATTTCAGACATATATGATAACACTAACTAAATTAATGGGTGATCTGAAGTTATTAGCAACGATGCAAGGATATATATTTGTAAGCATAGGACTTTGTATGCCTTTAGCCGTATTTATGATACATGGATTTGTTAAAAACATTCCTATCGAACTTGAAGAGAGTGCATATATTGACGGAGCGTCTGCATTTGTTACGTATTTCAAAATAATATTACCGTTACTGACTCCGATCATTATAACAGTCTTAGTCATTGACGCATTAGCTGTCTGGAATGATGTTATTGTTAATATACTAATACTGGGAGGAAAACCTGAGACACAAAATATTCAAAATGCATTATATAGCAAATTTTCCACAACGCAATCCGATTGGGAGCATGCGTTACCCGGATTAATCATATCGACGATTCCCAATATTCTATTTTTCATCTTTATGCAAAAATATATTGTCGGTGGGATTACTGCCGGTGCAATTAAAGGTTAATCCGTTTGCTAATCCAAAGAAATAAGACAATTACAGGAGGTTTATTCGTTATGAAAAAAATTAAAGCAGTTTTAATAGGTGCCGGTGCCAGAGGCGCTAAAGCATATGCACCATACGCTATCAATAATCCGGAAGAATTACAGTTTGTTGCCGTTGCTGAAGCAATAGATTCAAGAAGAGAGGCATTTATAAAAGAGCATAATATCCCGAAAGAAATGGCTTTTAGTGATTATAAACAACTGTTTCAACAAGATATTGATGCTGATTTAGCTTTGATATGTACACAAGACAGAATGCACCATGAACCGACAATCTTAGCACTCGAAAAAGGGTATCATGTATTATTGGAAAAACCTATCGTGACACCGGAGGAATGCATTTCCATTGAAAAAAAAGCTAAAGATACGGATAAAAATCTTACCATATGTCATGTGCTACGATACACACCCTTTTTTACTAAGATAAAAGAGCTTGTAGATAGCGGCATGATTGGTGAGGTTATAACAATAACGCATAACGAAAACGTAGGGTATTACCATGCAGCTCATAGTTATGTAAGAGGAAACTGGAGAAAGACGGAAGAGTCAAGTCCTATGATTTTGGCAAAATCATGTCATGATATTGATATACTCATGTGGCTTGTTGGTGACAAATGTAAAAGTGTCAGTTCATTTGGATCACTAAAGCATTTCAAAAAAGAAAATGCGCCGGAGGGTTCAGCTGAAAGATGTTTAGATTGTTCAATTAGAGATGAATGTCCTTACGATGCATTAAAGTTATATTTGGACAAGAATAATTCAGGATGGCCAGTGAATGTTATTACGGATGACTTATCCGAAACCGGTAGATTAAAAGCATTAAGAGACGGACCCTATGGAAGATGTGTCTACCACTGTGATAATGATGTTGTTGATCATCAAGCAGTTATTATGGAATTTGAACAAGGAGCTACAGTTTCGTTTCATATGAACGCCTTCTCATTTAATGTGAATCGAACAATAAGAGTCAGTGGAACTCATGGTGAGATTATCGGAGATATGGAAGAAGAGAGCATCGTTTATCATGACTTTGTAAAAGGTGATAAAAGAAATATTGAAATCAATAAAATTACTGCAGATGATTATGGTCATGGAGGAGGAGACTATGGATTAATGAATTCTTTAATGAAGCATATGAGAAACCCAGAAGATTATGGGATGAACAGTGAAATATCAAGTGCGGTTGATAGTCATATGGTTACGTTTGCAGCAGAAGATGCCAGATTAAAGAATAAAGTCGTTTTTATGAAGGATTTTTTAAAAAACTTAGAATAAAGTATTATCTATTCAATTGTTCTAGGGAAACACTTAAGTGTTCAGAAATGAATTGCTTAGGTGTTTTTTTGGTTTGATGATATTAACGACTCAACTACCTCTGCCAAATTATGGGAATCAAAAATATTCAAATTATGTTGCCCGGTATAATCGTACGATTGACTTAAAACATCGTGCGATGTATAATGAGTATATCGTGCAAAGGAGGTATTCTAATGGAAGATAATCGCACAATTACAGCAACTGAGTTTAAGAAGAATATGGGTAAATACTTAAATTATGTATCCGAAAATCATGAAATCATTATCACTAAAAATGGACAAGCTACCGTTAGAATGTCACCGTATGTTAATGATATTATGCATTATATGATGCTCCGAGAAGAAGCACCATCTTATGATATTGGTTCAAAGATGGTATCCTATGAAGAATTTCTAGAGATTAGTTCTAAGGCAGAGGGCAGACTCGAATATATTAATGGTGAAATCATTATGCAATCATCACCGAGTAGTTTCCATCAGGAAGCGGTAGGTAACTTACACTTTCTAATCAAAATCTATCTTAAAGGCAAGTCATGCAAAGTTTTTCTAGCACCCTTTGATGTCACTTTATATAAAGATAAGCTTAAAACGCCTGATGTTATTCAACCGGATTTGTTAATCAGTTGTGATACCTCAGAGCACATTGATCATAAAGGTCGATATTCAGGGATTCCAACACTTGTTATAGAGGTTTTATCACCTTCAACACGTTCAAGGGATATGGTCGATAAACTGAATTCCTTTATGCAAGGTGGATGTAGAGAATATTGGTTAGTAGACCCAAACAAAAAATGTATATATCAATATGGATTTAAGGATAAAGAGATTGAGACTTACGAGGTCTATCAGTCGGATGATTTATTAGTGAGTTATTTCTTTGATGATTTGAAGATTGAATTAAGTGACATATTTGAGTACTAAAAGGAGATACCATGGCTAAGAAGAAGTTTTATGCAGTAAGAGTAGGTAAAAAAGTCGGCGTATATACAACATGGGCCGAATGCCAGCAATATACAAAAGGGGTATCTGGTGCTTCATTTAAATCTTTTACAACGATGGAAGAGGCGAAGGACTTTATTAATCCTAAATCAACGCATACATTCAGTGATGAAAAAGATGCCTCTATCATAGATATCTTTATTGATGGAAGTTTTGAGCAATCCTTACAACGGTATTCCTTTGGAATGGTTGTTGATAGTGATGAGCGAGTTACATTAAACAAATGCTTCAACGATGAACGGTTTTTAGTTAATCGAAATGTGAGTGGTGAGTTGCTAGGAGCTATGTACGCTTTTGGCTGGATATTAGAGAATAAGAAGGAAAATGTTCTGTATAGAATTAATTATGACTATGAAGGTATTGAAAAGTGGGCAACATCCGATTGGAAATCTAACAAAGCACTTACAAAATGTTATGCAGTCATCAGTAAATATGTGATGGGACTTGTAGATATCAAGTTTAATAAAGTACCTGCACATTCAGGGGTAGAACTGAATGAAGTGGTGGATCAATTGGCTAAAGAAGCTTTAGCACAACCCGTATCAAAAATTGAGCTAGGTTATATGGATTTTGAAGAGATATATGATGAAGTTATCTTAACGGTTGAAGATGAACATAAGTAAGGAATGTTTTCTTATAGTAAATTAACGCGAGCTGAATAGATGAACAACTTGACAAATCCATACTAATTGATATAATTAGAGAACTAAGAAAGAATAGTTTCTTTAAAACGTTGAAGAGATGAGTAAATTGCATGGATCATACTAGAGAGGAAATCAATTGCTGGAAGATTTCTTATGAGATGCCTTTGAAAACCAACTCTGAGTGGCTCTAATAAAGCCCGGTGATTCCGTTATCGTCATTAAAGAGGTAGATGTCTACAATTAGGGTGGAACCGCGGGTAATCTCGTCCCTTGCAATGTGCAAGTGTGATTGAGGTTCTTTTTTTTAGTTATAGAGAAGAATTCGTTCTTCATGAATATTATGAAAAGAGCGTCATTATACATGAAATGGTTATAGATTAGTTAAATTAGGAGGTTTGTAATATGATTATTACACTAAAAGACGGAAGCAATAAAGAATTTGAAGGACCCCAATCGATTCATGAGATCGCAATAGCAATTAGTGAAGGATTAGGAAGAGCTACCCTTGGTGGTGAATTAGACGGAAAAGTGGTTGACCTTAGAACCATCGTTGAACAAGACAGTGATGTTAATATACTTACATTTAATGATACTGCAGGTAAAAAAGTGTTCTGGCATTCATCTAGCCACTTATTAGCGCAAGCAGTTAAGCGATTGTACCCAAATGCTAAGCTTGCAATCGGTCCGGCAATCGACAACGGATTCTACTATGATATTGAATCAGATGTTGTCATTACAGCAGATGACCTAGAAAAAATCCAAGCTGAAATGAAGAAAATCGTTAAGGAAAACTTAGATATTACTCGTTTTGAATTACCTAGAGCCGAAGCTATTGATTTCATGGCTGCTAAGAACGAAGATTATAAAGTGGAATTAATTAATGATCTTCCTGAAGATGCAATTATCTCCTTCTATCAACAAGGTGATTTTGTTGACCTATGTGCAGGACCTCATTTGCTTAGAACAAAAGATATGAAAGCCTTTAAGCTCATGAGTATTGCAGGTGCTTACTGGAGAGGTTCAGAAGAGAATAAAATGTTAACTCGTATCTATGGTACGGCTTATCCTAAGAAGAAGGATTTAGATGAATACCTTGTGAGGTTAGAAGAAGCTAAGAAAAGAGATCATCGTAAACTAGGTAAAGAGCTAGGCTTATTTACTATGTATGAGGAAGGTCCCGGATTCCCTGTCTTTTTAAATAAAGGGATTCAGCTGAAAGATGTACTGATTTCTTATTGGAAAGGTGTCCATAAGAAGCATGGCTACGAAGAAGTATCAACACCGATTATTTTGAATAAATCTTTATGGGAGACTTCAGGTCACTGGGGATACTACCGTGAGAATATGTATACAACAAAAATCGATGGTGAAGAATTTGCCATCAAGCCAATGAACTGCCCAGGCGGTATGTTAGCTTACAAAGCTAAAAAGCATTCCTATAAAGATCTTCCTATTCGAATGGGAGAGCTTGGACTTGTACATCGCCA
>Ga0314774_1000287_pt1 | contig 44041 bp, 27 predicted proteins | sample MetaGCBIA2018_FD_204515 | JGI IMG/M metagenome (GOLD analysis project Ga0314774, IMG submission 204515) | Cryopeg brine microbial communities from Beaufort Sea near Barrow, Alaska, United States - CBIA 2018 | ecosystem: Environmental > Aquatic > Marine > Coastal | place: USA: Alaska | collected... | reverse complement strand
GAAGTGGTTCCTGCAATCCTCCTCGCTTCCATAATGCTCTGTGAAATCAAATAAGTTCATAAAATCTACTTTACTTAAATATAAGCATTTTTAGAGAATTATGAGTGTTTGCGGATATACATAAAAAAAATCTCAACTTTTCTACTTGAACATAGATTTTAAGATTTAACTGTTTGAAAATACTAGTATAGCTTTTTGCTATTTATTATTAAAATTCTCATAGTTATTGCGGAGTATAGCCTTTGCGGAATAAAAATTTCAGCAGTCTCATTCTTTTAATTGATTGCAGTGTAAACCCACTTCAACCGTTATTAAAAGTAATTAAATTTATGGGGAAGTCCATAATCGCAGATTTTATCAAATGTTGATCACCTGCTTTGGAGTTTTCAAAAAGAGGAACTTGCTTTTGAAAATCATTGATAACTATTAATATAAAATATACGTGTAATATAGCTTAGTAGTTTCTCAAAATCCATGAGACGGGATGCAATTTTATATTATCATTCATTGAACAGGTAATAGTTGCTACTTTCCTATACTAACATCTTAGGAAAATTTTCCTGCGCTATAAGTCTTTTGCTCTTAAAGCGGTATTGAAGAATGTTATGTTACAAGATAGAAAAGATTGGTAACATTCACAAAGATTTAATAGTTGACTGACGAGTACATTTGACAAGCAAAAGTCAATAATATATTTGTTATTTAGATTTATTTTAATATGGATCTTCTTTAAGTTTTTAAAGTGTTAAACAGAATTTAACCTGACTTTTATAAATATAATTTTTATCAATAATTTTTTATCTTTATTTAAATGTAATTTAAACACTTTTTTGTATTTTAACATCAAATTTAGGATTTGTTATTTTCAAATGTTAAATGCGTTAATATTTTTCAGTTCGAAATTACATATTCAGAAAAAAATTAAAATTAATAGCTTAAAGTAAAAAATGAAAAGATACACTTACTTGATCCTCCTTATTTTAACCGCAACTCTTTATGCGCAAGACCCCAAAATTATTAGCAGCCCAGATGGGGCTTTAAATGTAGAAGTTTCAATAATCGAGGGGAAAGTTGTCTATTCAGTGGTTTATGCAAATGAAAAAGTGCTTTCTGACTCTCCATTAAATCTTATAACCAACGAAGGTGATTTTAGTTCAAATGTGACCTTTGTTGGATCTGAGATTGGACAAGAAAATAAAACGTATGAGCAAAAAAAAATAAAACAGTCTAAAATAAGCTATACCGCCAATACTTTAAAATACACGGTTCAGAATGCTGAAGGGAACCCAATTTCTATTTTATTTCAGGTTAGCGATAACGATATAGCTTTTAGATACGAAATTCCGGTTTGGGGAGAGACTATGGCAATCGTTATAGAAAAAGAAGAAACAGGTTTTAAATTTCCATCAAATACAACAGCATTCCTATCTGCTATGATGGAGCCAATGACAGGTTTTGCACGTACCGCACCTAGCTATGAAAACGGTTATAACGTGGATAAACCGGTTGAATCTCAAAATGCTTCTGAAGGATATATTTTTCCGGGACTCTTTCATGTGGCTAATACAACCTGGGTTTTAATCTCAGAAACCGGTGTGAGAAGTAATTATCCCGGTGCGCATCTCAGTAAATATGAGGATGGCGGCTTTTTCATAGAATTCCCAAATCCCAAACAAAATAATGGCTTCGGAAGTTCTGGAGCGCAGCTTGGATTACCAGGTGTAACACCGTGGCGCACTATAACTGTGGGGGAATCCCTGGCGCCAATTATAGAAACTACGATCCCATGGGATGTTGTAGATCCACTTTATGAACCTTCACAAGATTATAAGTTTGGTCGCGGCACTTGGAGCTGGATCATCTGGCAGGATGGCAGTATGAATTATGAGGATCAGATAGCTTATATAGACCTTGCTTCAGAGATGGGTTATGAATATATACTTATTGATGCCTGGTGGGATACCAGAATTGGCTATGATAAAATGGAACAGCTTATTAAGTATGCAAATTCAAAAGGGGTAGATGTATTTCTGTGGTACAATTCTAACGGGTCAGTTAATGACGCTTTTATGACTCCACGCAATAAAATGAATACTGCAATAGAACGTAAAAAGGAAATGAAATGGCTGAAAGAAGCCGGAGTCAAGGGCTTGAAGGTTGACTTTTTTGGAGGAGATAAACAGGATACTATGCGCTTGTATGAGAATATATTGTCTGACGCCAATGATTACGGCCTGATGATTATTTTCCATGGAACCACATTGCCAAGGGGCTGGGAGCGCATGTATCCCAATTTTGTGGGCAGCGAAGCCGTCGTTGCTTCAGAGATGCTCGTCTTTGTCGAGGATGTAAGAAAGCAAGAAGCATACAATGCTTCCATACACCCGTTTATTCGCAATAGTGTAGCCTCAATGGAATTTGGTGGCGTTATTCTCAATGATTATTTAAACAAAGGGAATACGGAAGGGCAAAAGCGACTCACTACCGATGCATTTCAGTTAGCCACAGGAATTCTTTTCCAGAATCCTATCCAAATGTTTGCACTCACCCCAAATAATCTGGATGACGTTCCTGAGTTTGAAGTTGATTTTATGAAAAAAATACCTACGACTTGGGATGAGACCAAGTTCATAGAGGGTTATCCAGGTAAATATTGCGTGTTAGCAAGGAGAAATGGCGAGGACTGGTATTTAGCAGGAATTAATGCAGAAAAACAACCTGTAGATGTACAGCTCGATTTAACAATGTTTTCAAAACAATCAGTATCAATATTCAATGACAGCTCTAATAAGGAAACCTTTACCAAAGAATTAAAAGTTTCTAAAAATGGTAAAGTTACAATCACTATCCAACCGAATGGAGGTTTTGTAATTACTAAATAATACGATTTATACTTTGCGTTTAATGGCAACGCTTATACAAATATTATGTTTTTCGAAAGCTCAAGTAAAGAAGTGAAAACCTTCAAAATGGTAAGACGGAATACTTTTAAATTAGATGATAAAATGATTAAATCGCTGGGCAATATTCAATTGATTATTCCTGTAGTGCTGTCATGTATTTTTTGTGTTGCATTCGGTTTTAGCGTAAAAGCTCAGACTAAAAATGATTTAAAACTTTGGTACGATAAACCGGCACAGCTTTGGACTGAAGCGCTACCGGTGGGTAACGGTAGGTTGGGAGCTATGATATATGGCGATCCCGTCTCTGAAACCATTCAGTTAAATGAAAACACACTTTGGGCTGGTCAACCGTATCGCAATGATAATCCCGATGCAAAGGAAGCATTACCGGAAGTTCGCGATCTTATTTTTAGCGGAAAATACACGGAAGCTCAGGATTTGGTCAATCAGAAATTTTTCAGCGGAAAAAATGGAATGCCCTATCAGACTCTGGGAAATCTCAGACTTCATTTTGATGGGGATGAACAGGTGAGCAATTATTACCGCGAGCTCGATATAGAAAAGGCTGTTGTAACTACTAGATATACAAAAGGTGGTGTGGGCTATGAAGTGAAAACTTTTTCGTCATTTCCTGATCAGATTTTAATAGTCCATTTATCGGCAGATCAACCCGGAGCGCTTAATTTTTCGGCTAGTCTTGATCGGGAAGAGCGCGCCGAAGTTTCTGTAAATACCGATCAAACACTTATGCTCAAAGGCATTTCCAGCGATCACGAGGGGATTAAGGGTGCTGTTAAATTTGAAGCTTTGGTAAAGATTGTCAATCAAGGTGGAACATTGGAGACAGATTCAAAATCAATTAAAATAAATGCTGCTGATAGCGCAATTATTTACATCTCTATGGCGACTAGTTTTGAGAACTATAACGATATTTCTGGTAACGCAGACACTAAGGCATTGTATTTTTTAAATAAGGCAACGTCAAAAAACTATGAGCATATATTTCAAGATCATATTAAAGATTATCAGCATTATTTTAATAGGGTAGATTTTAGATTGGGTAAATCGAAACATGTTGAAGAACCAACAGACGTTCGGGTTTCACGTTTTAATACAACGGAAGATCTGGGTCTTGTGAGCCTCTATTTTCAATTTGGCAGGTATTTATTGATTTCTTCTTCTAGACCGGGAGGCCAACCTGCAAATTTACAGGGAATCTGGGCAAAAGATCTAGAACCTGCGTGGGACAGTAAATACACGATCAATATCAATACAGAAATGAACTATTGGCCGTCTGAAATCACCAACCTTACCGAGCTTAATGAGCCTTTAATTCAAATGGTAAAGGATTTGTCTGAAACCGGTAAGCAAACCGCGCAAGACATGTATGGTGCAAAAGGCTGGATGGCCCATCATAATACAGATATTTGGCGGATAACGGGTCCTGTTGATGGGGCTTTCTGGGGAATGTGGCCTATGGGGGGCGCCTGGCTTTCACAGCATCTTTTTGACAAATACGATTATACAGGAGATCGGGAATTTTTAGAATCTGCTTATCCCATTGTTAAAGGTTCTGCGGAATTCTTCCTTGATTTTCTAACTGAAGAACCAGAGCATAATTGGCTGGTTGTTGCACCATCAATTTCCCCCGAAAATGCACCTTCTAAAGATCACGCTGAATCGATTACCGCTGGCGCAACGATGGATAATCAACTGGTTTTTGATGTGTTTACGCGTACCCTTAAAGCTGCCGAGGTTTTAGGGAAAACAGATCCTGTTTTAGATAAAATTAAAGCCGCTTTAAAAAGATTGCCACCTATGCAAATTGGTAGTTGGGGGCAATTGCAGGAATGGATGTATGATTGGGATAATAAGGATGATCATCACCGTCACGTATCACATTTATACGGTTTATATCCATCCAATCAAATTTCACCTTATCAAAATCCGGAGCTTTTTGAAGCCGCAAAAACTTCTCTTGTTGCTCGTGGTGATGAATCTACAGGTTGGTCTATGGGCTGGAAAGTGAACTTATGGGCGCGTTTATTGGACGGCAATCACGCTTATAAATTAATTAAAGACCAGTTGTCTCCCTCAATTCAAGCGGATGGGAGTCAAAAGGGAGGTACGTATCCTAATCTTTTTGATGCACATCCTCCTTTTCAAATTGATGGTAACTTTGGTTGTACGGCTGGTATTGCAGAGATGTTAATGCAGAGCCACGACGGTGCAATACATATTTTGCCTGCTTTACCCGATAGTTGGAGCGAGGGAACTATCAGTGGACTAAAAGCAAGAGGAGGATTTGAAATAGCCATGCAGTGGTCTGAGAACAAACCGGAAAAAGTTACCATTCAATCTTATTTAGGGGGAATCTGCAGAATACGCTCATATTATCCCTTAAAAGGAACAGGTCTTAAAAAAGCAAAAGGAGAAAACAAAAATGAGTTTTATAAACCTGTGGAAATTAAGGCCCCTCTGTTATCTGAAGGTGTACATATAAAAACTCCAGACCTAAAACCGATTTATGAATATGATTTAAAAACCAAAGTTGGACAGAAATATGATTTAATAGGTATCTAAATGAATTTGTTATAAGTTGGTTAAAGTTCTAGATAATGAAAAGTAACCTGTTTGTGCCATTTAGGGCGACAATAGTGTAATCTATGAATCTAAAGCTTAATTGATCCTATATTGAATTTTACAATGAAGAAAATATATGAAGACCGCAGGGGCTGATAATTATGATATTTTTATTGAAATATCACCTTTAAATGAGATTTACAAAACCAATATTAGCACTTAAAAACAAGTCTGTTATGAAACGAATTCCATTAATTCTATTCTTTTGTCTAAATTACTTATTGTCATTTGGACAATCAGATGATTTCAAATCATCTGAATTAAATCAACCCGGTAAAGAATATCCCATGGTGAATTCTGAAGGATATGTACGTTTTAAAGTTGAAGCTCCGGCAGCAGATAGCGTTTCGGTAAGTCTAGGTCTGGGAGGCAGAGGAGGTACAAAACTAACTCAGGATGAAGACGGTTTTTGGATAGGAACAACTGCAGGGCCTATGGATGAGGGATTTCATTATTATCATTTAACTGTTGATGGTGGTACGTTTAACGATCCCGGAGCAAAAAATTATTATGGTTCAACACGCTGGGAAAGTGGTATAGAAATTCCTGCTCATGACAACGATTTTTATGCCTTAAAAGAGGTTCCACATGGTAATGTGCAACAAGTTTTATTTCCGTCAGAAAGTACAAACACTTCCCGGGTTGCATTCGTTTATACACCGCCGGGCTATTCTGAAAATTCCTCTAAAAAATATCCGGTGCTTTATCTTCAGCACGGCTGGGGGGAAGATGAAACCGCATGGATGAATCAAGGTCACGCTAATCTTATTATGGATAATATGATCGCGGAAAGCAAAACAGAGCCATTCATTATTGTGACTACCTACGGGATGACCAATGAGATTAAATTTGGTGGTCTGCGCAATTTTGATATCAAACCTTTTGAAACCCTTCTTACAGAAGAATTAATTCCATTTATAGATTCACATTTCCGCACCTATGCTGACAGTGACCACCGCGCAATGGCAGGATTATCTATGGGCGGAATGGAAACGAAAATGATAACCCTCAACAATCCTCAACTATTCTCCTATTATGGCTTATTGAGTGGCGGTACTTATGCTGCCGAAGATATTAAGGACAACTCAAACGTAAAACTCATTTTTTTGAGCTGTGGAAGTAAAGAAAATCCGGAAGGTATAAAACAGGCTACTGTAGATCTTAAAAATGCAGGTATTAACGCCGTTTCTTTTATTTCTCAAGATACAGCTCATGAATTTCTTACCTGGAGAAGAAGTCTCTTGGAACTTGCACCTCTTTTATTCAAATAGATTATGAAAAAGATAATTTTTGGTTTGAGTATTATTTTGACACTACTAAGTTCAATTTGTTATGCCCAGCAAAATGATAGTATTAATGGTTTTATACCTTCAGTTACCAATCAAATGGGAAAGCAATACCCACAAGTAAATGCTGAAGGAAAGGTGCGTGCCCAGATTTTGGCTCCCGAAGCCCAATCTGTAAAACTCGACATAGGCGGAGTCAAATATGATCTGATCAAAGATGAAAAAGGAATCTGGACGGGCGAATCTGCTCCTCAGGATGCCGGTTTTCATTATTATCAATTGAACATTGATGGCGCTTCCGTTCCAGATCCGGGAACCAAGTATTACTATGGAGCTGGTCGCTGGGGGAGTGGTGTCGAAATTCCTGCGACCGACCGCGAATTTTATGCATTAAAAAATGTGCCCCACGGTAAGGTAAGTGAAACATTATATTTTTCAGAACTTACCAAATCCTCGAGAAGATGCTTTGTTTATATTCCTGCTGAATACGACAGTAATCCCAATAAAAAGTATCCTGTTCTATATCTCCAGCACGGAAGTTATGAAGATGAGTCGGGATGGTCTGCCCAAGGTCATGCTAACCTAATTCTTGATAATCTAATTGCGGAAGGTAAAGCGGAACCAATGATCATTGTAATGGATAATGGTTACGCGTACGCGCCCGAGTCCGTTTCTGATGAAAGACCAGCATCTATTTTTGAAGAGGTAATGACTACTGAAATTATCCCAATGATCGATCAGCACTATCGCACCCTTGCAGATCGTGAGCACAGAGCCATAGCAGGTCTTTCCATGGGCGCTAACCAAACGATGCGTATTATCATGAACCACCTTGATATGTTCGCCTATTATGGTGGTTTTAGCGGCACTTCAAATTATCCCAGCACGGAAGCAATTGATGTGAATACATTTTTAAATGGTCAATTTAAAGACGGGGAAGGGGTAGCTGAAAAACTGAAATTGATGTGGCTTGGACTGGGTACTAAAGAACCCGATCCTTTTCCAAAATCGGTAGGTGTATTCAAAGACATGCTAGAAAAGCAAGGAATAGCATATACGTATTATGAATCACCGGAAACGGCTCACGAATGGCTTACTTGGAGAAGAGACCTATATCAGTTTGCTCAAAAATTATTTAAATAATATAGCTTTTGAGGACAACCAAAATTTCCAATCGATGTGTTGAGAGATTAGAAATCAACCTAAAAAATATAAAAATGAAGAACTATATATTGCTGCTTTTACTACTTGTTTTAGCGTTGAACACCACAGCGGCTCAGGATGATAAATTTCATATTTACCTGGCTTTTGGGCAGTCTAATATGGAGGGTAACGCCCGCTTTGAACCCAGAGATACTATAGGCAATGAAAGATTCAAAGTTCTGCAAACCGTGGATTGTCCCGATCTAGATCGAAAAAAAGGGCAGTGGTATACCGCAAAACCACCTTTGTGTCGCTGTAATACAGGTCTTACTCCAACCGATTATTTTGGAAGAGAGTTGATTGAAAACCTCCCGGAAGATATTAATGTAGGAATTATTAATGTTTCCGTTGGCGGTTGTAAAATTGAGCTTTTTGATAAAGATAATTTCCAGTCTTATGTAGATACATCGCCAGACTGGCTAAAAAATATGGTCAAAGAATATGATGGTAATCCCTATGCCCGTCTGGTTGAGATGGCAAAATTGGCGCAGAAGGATGGTGTAATCAAAGGTATTTTGCTTCATCAGGGAGAATCAAATACTGGAGATTCCCTTTGGCCAAAAAAAGTGAAGGGAGTTTACGATAACCTGTTGAAGGACTTAGATCTAGATGCTGAACAAGTTCCGCTGCTGGCCGGTGAACTGGTTAGCGAGGGACAGGGAGGTGCATGTGCCAGTATGAATGCGATAATTGCCACATTACCTGAAGTAGTTCCCAATTCATACATCATCTCTTCAGAAGACTGCGAGGCTATTGCAGATCACCTGCATTTTTCTGCCGCCGGCTATCGTAAATTAGGAAAGCGCTATGGGGAACAGATGCTTACGCTTTTAGGGTTTCCTAAATTAGAGCGGGAAGCACCGGCAGGTTTTGATCAAAAACGGGAAAACATTCCACACGGCAAAATAGATACGGTTAGTTATAAATCAAAAACAGTTGGTACCACTAGAAAGGCCTTGGTTTACACGCCGCCGGGATATACCAACAAGAAAAAATATCCTGTTTTATACTTGCTTCACGGTATTGGTGGCGATCATCTGGAATGGTTAAAGGGAGGTCATCCAGAAATCATTCTGGACAACCTTTATGCAGATGGAAAGGCAGAACCTACGATCGTAGTAATGCCTAATGGAAGAGCTATGAAAGACGATAGCGCAACAGGGAATGTTATGGCTCCTGATAAAGTAGCTGCATTTGCAACTTTTGAACAGGATTTATTAAAAGACCTTATTCCATTTGTAGAAAAGAAATATCCGGTGATTAAAAACCGGCAAAACCGGGCAATAGCAGGTTTATCTATGGGTGGTGGACAATCTTTAAATTTTGGTCTTGGCAATTTAGATGAATTTTCTTGGGTAGGAGGTTTTTCTTCAGCACCCAATACAAAAGCGCCAGAACTATTAGTGCCCAATCCTGAAGAAGCAAAGCAAAAACTCAATCTGTTATGGATTTCTTGCGGGGATCAGGATCGCTTGCTGAATTTTAGCGAGCGTACGCACGATTATTTGGCAAAAAATAATGTGCCGCATATTTATTATGTAGAAGCGGGAGATCACAATTTCAAAGTTTGGAAAAATGGATTGTATATGTTCTCAAAACTATTATTTAAACCTGTTGACCAAACTAAATTTGATAAATACAGCCCCTTAGGAACTCCTGTTTCTACAACTAGCGGAAATTCAAAATACCCTCAACTTTTACCTGATGGAAGCGCAATTTTTAGTTTAAAAGCTCCTGATGCTAAACGGGTACAACTTGATCTCGTTAAGAAATACGATATGGATAAAAACACCGATGGCGTCTGGGAAGTTCAGACAGATTCTTTGAGTGAAGGCTTTCATTATTATTTGGTTATTATTGATGGTGTAGCGGTTGCAGATCCCGCAAGTGATACTTTTTACGGTATGGGGAGAATGGCAAGCGGGATTGAAGTTCCGTTTAAAGGAGATGAATATTACACAGAAAAAGAGGTGCCCCATGGGGATATACGAATAAAAAAATACTATTCGCCGGTATTGCGAAGCTGGAGACAATTTTACTTGTACACGCCACCTGGATACGACAGAAATACAGAGGAGCAATATCCTGTATTATACATACAGCACGGTGGAGGTGAGGACGAAAGCGGCTGGGCAATGCAGGGGAAAACCAATTTAATTTTTGATAATCTAATTGCAGAAGCAAAAGCAAAACCAATGCTTGTTGTAATGGCTGATGGTAACATGCCGGCTTCCGCTATGACAGAAAATGGATTGGAACTGTTTACCAACGAACTTAAAAATAGTTTAATCCCGTTTATTGAAGAAAATTACAGAGCAGAACCGGGTGCAGAAAACCGGGCACTTGCTGGTCTTTCCATGGGAGGAATTCAGACTTTATATGCAGGTGTTCAAAATACAGATATGTTCTCGTATCTGGGGGTTTTTAGTTCCGGATGGTTTGCCAATGACCCTACAATTTCAGATGGGCAATATGCTTTTATGAAAGAGCATTCCACAGAAATTAATAAGAACTTAAAAGAATTCTGGATCGCAATGGGGGGTGAGGAAGATATTGCATACAAAAATTGTAAGGCTATGCTTTCAAAGTTTGACGATATGAATATTGATTATACCTATTCAGAATATCCTGGAGGCCACAGTTGGCCAGTATGGAGAAACAATTTAATGAATTTTGCTCCTTTGCTTTTTAAGTGAATTTTTAAAATAAAACCTATTAAAGAATATAAGAGTCATAACTGTCTTGCATATATGAATATTATTTAGAAAAATAGGAAAGACCTTTTATTTAAAGATGCTCCACAAAAGCAAAAATTTATAATTATTTGGATTGATGAATCAAATCCAAGCGGAGTAATTCCAGTTCTGAGGGTATGAACAATTCTGTAAAAAATAACAGTTATTAAATACTAGTAAAGAATAAGTTTAAACATGAAAACAATGAGGAAAACACATCTAATTTTTTTATCAACTTTGACACTTTTTTTAAGTCTCACAAGTTTTGAAATAAGGACTGAAAAACAAATTGAAGATCCACCAAAAAACACTCCCATTTTTTCGAAAGTTATATATCAAGGAAATGATGCCGTCTACAACAAATACCCATTAGATTCTAATGAATTTTACAATCCTATTTTACAGGGTTGTTATCCGGACCCTGCTATTACTCGCAAAGGAGATGATTACTACTTAGTTTGTTCCTCCTTTGCTATGTTTCCCGGAGTGCCCATTTTTCACTCAATTGACCTGGTAAACTGGACGCAAATAGGTCATGTGCTTGACAGAGTATCACAACTTGATGTGCATGATACCAGTATAAGCCAGGGAGTTTATGCTCCAGGGATTACCTATAATGAAAACAATGATACTTTTTATATGATCACTACTGCCTTCGCAGGAGGTGCAGGAAATATAATTGTCAAAACTAAAGATCCCATGAAAGGCTGGAGCGATCCAATTAATCTAGACTTTCAGGGGATTGATCCGTCAATATTCTTTGATGATGATGGCAAGGCGTATGTTGTACATAACGATGCTCCTGACAGAGGAAAAGAATTATACCAAGGGCACAGAGTTATCAAGGTATGGGAATATGATGTTGAAAAAGATCAGATAATTCAGGGTACTGATAAAATTATAGTAGACGGAGGGGTTGATCTTTCAAAAAAACCAATTTGGATCGAAGCGCCACATCTTTATAAAAAAGGCGGACAATATTATTTAATGTGTGCCGAAGGTGGTACTGGTGGCTGGCATAGTGAGGTTATATTTAAAAGCGATAGTCCTAAAGGGCCTTTTGTTCCCGCACCTAGCAATCCTATACTTACCCAACGTTACTTTCCAAACGATCGCGATGACATGGTAGATTGGGCTGGCCACGCCGATTTGGTACGAGGTCCTGACGATAAATATTATGGCGTCTTTTTAGCAATCCGTCCCAATACTAAAAACCTTGTAAACACAGGTAGAGAAACTTTTATCCTTCCCGTTGACTGGTCTGGGACGTTTCCTGTATTTGAAAACGGTCTTGTGCCCATGGAGCCAAAATTGAAAATGCCAAAAGGCGTAGAAAATAAAACCGGAGAAGCAGGATTTTTCCCTAACGGAAACTTTACGTACGAAGAGGATTTTTCTTCTGATATATTGGATTATAGGTGGATAGGTTTGCGAGGACCTCGCGAAGCTTTTGCAACTCAAACTAAAAAAGGATTGGAAATAAATCCCTTTAAAACTCAGATAACAGAGCTAAAACCTACATCTACATTATTTTATAGACAACAGCATAAAATTTTTTCTTTTACAACCTCACTTAGTTATAAGCCCAAATCCGAAAATGATCTGGCAGGCATAACATGTCTTCAAAATGAAGGGTTTAATTATGTTTTTGGTATAACCAAAAAAGGTAAAGATGATTACATTGTTCTTCAGCGCACAGAGAAGGGAAATTCCAAAGTTCTATCAAGCAAAAAGATAGACCTTAATGATGCTATAGAACTTAAGGTGGAAGCAGATAACGATGATTATACATTTAGTTATTCTTTAAATGGAACTGATTTTGAAAGTCTGGGCGGAACCGTCTCCGGTGATATTCTTTCGACAAATGTAGCCGGTGGTTTTACGGGTGCAATGATTGGGCTTTATGCCACTTCGGGAAATGAAATAGTTCCCATTTCAGAATAAAAAAATAATAGTAAAGAATCGGACTAAAAAAAATGGAAAGTGGCCAGAATTTCTTCCGATCATCTGTGGTTTAAACCCTTTTTTCTGTAATTTAAAAAACGAAACAATGAAGAAAGGAAAGCTGTTAATAATAGATTTTTGAAGTAGTTCGAAACAGGTGGTGAGCTAAATGGCCAGCTACAAAAATGTGGCTTTGATAAACATATACTGCAATCTGTAAATCATTGATTTACAGATTGCAGTATATGTTGGGTCACCGAAAAAGGGAACACTTCACATGGTAAATGATGAATTCTTTAAGGCGCCCTCAAATGCCCGTTAAAGTGGATATTCAAAACCGTACACTTTTATAATATAAGCGATCTCAAAACACTGTCATCAGATATGATTGATCTGTAAAATGTTCAATTTTGTTGAGAGTATGCAAACTGAATTTTAAATTACGATAAAATAATAATCCCTTATGAAATTGTCCATGTTCCGATTCAGCTTTTTGGCGCTATTATCTTTCCTGCTTTTAAGCTGGACTTATTCGAAAAATAAAAGGGAGGATCCCAGCCCTAGAAAATTGGAAATCCTTTTTTTAGGACATTCCAGTGAGCACCATAATAGTGCTGCATATGCTCCCATTCTGGCTTCAGCATTGGCAAAAGACGGGATTAATATTTCCTATACCGAGGATATCAAAGATTTGAATGCCAATAATTTGAATCTATATGACGGACTGGTCATTTACGCTAATTATGACAGTATTGCCAAAAAAGAGGAAAAGGCCCTTCTGGATTTTGTAAAGTCGGGCAAGGGCTTTATCCCGATACATTCTGCCAGTTTTTGTTTTAGGAATTCTCCGGATTATATAGAAATGGTTGGGGGGCAGTTCAAAAGTCACGATACAGCGACTTTTACTGCCAAAATTGTAAATAGGGAATATCCCATAATGAAAAACGTAAAGGAATTTTCGACTTGGGACGAGACCTATGTACACGATCATCTAAGCGCCGACATTACTGTTCTGGAAGAACGTATAGAGGGTGAACACCACGAACCCTGGACTTGGGTCAAGAACTATGGAGAGGGCAAGGTTTTCTATACAGCTTATGGACATGATGAAAGGACGTGGGACAATCCGGAATTCCAAAGCCTGATCAAACAAGGGATTTTATGGAGCGTAAACGACAAGGCCAAGGAGCAATGGGATGAATTTAAAAAGACAATACCGTTGTTGGTCTATAAGGACATGCCCAATATTCCCAATTATGAAAAACGCGATCCGGCACCACAATACCAAGAACCACTTTCGCCAGAAGAATCCAAAAAATTGATTCAGGTTCCAGCAGGTTTTGAATTGAAATTATTTGCTTCCGAACCTGAAATTATAAACCCCATTGCCATGAACTGGGACGAAAAAGGCAGGCTTTGGGTGGTTGAAACAGTGGATTATCCAAACACCGTACGCAACGATAATGGAACGGGCGACGACAGGATCAAAATATGTGAAGACACTAATGGAGATGGAAAAGCCGATAAATTCACCGTTTTTGCCGAAAACTTGAATATTCCTACCAGTTTTACCTTCGCTAACGGCGGAATCATTCTTTCCCAAGCACCAGATTTTCTATTTCTGAAAGATACGGATGGAGACGATAAGGCCGATGTTAGAAAAGTGATCATCAACGGTTGGGGCACTTTTGACACTCATGCCGGGCCTTCAAACCTGCAACGAGGAATCGACAATAAAATCTACGGAGTGGTCGGTTATTCGGGGTTCAAAGGAGATATTGCCGGTAAAAACTATGATTTTGGCCAAGCCGTTTATCGTTTTCAACCAAATCTGTCAGATTTTGAGGTGGTTTCCAGTACCAGCAACAATACGTGGGGGCTGGGCTTAACAGAAGATAATAGCCTTTTTGCCTCCACTGCAAATAATACACACAGCGTTTTTGTGGGGATTCCCAATGCCGATTTTGAGGGGGTGGAAGGTATTCCCAAAGAAGGCAATAGGAAAATCGATGGTCATTATGCTATGCATCCCATTACGTCGCATGTGCGTCAAGTGGACGTTTTTGGCGGATTTACCGCGGCCTCTGGTCATCATTTTTATACTGCACGAGATTATCCATCCAGCTATTGGGATCAGGTCGCCTTTGTCTGCGAACCTACCGGCCATTTGGTGCACATTGCTATAATAGGTAGGGATGGTGCCGGATATACCGAAAGCGATGGCTGGAACCTCTTTGCCGGTGCCGATGAGTGGGTCGCACCCGTTGCAGCCCAGGTTGGACCTGATGGCGCAGTTTGGGTATTGGACTGGTACAATTTTATCATACAGCATAATCCCACTCCGACCAATGAAAGGGGAGGGTACGCTGCCCAAACCGGAGAGGGAAATGCCTACGTAAATCCTTTGAGGGATAAATCCCGCGGGCGTGTATGGCGCGTGGTATGGAAAGGCGCCGATGAATATAAGCCCTTGACATTGAGCATGGACAAGCCCAATGAACTTGTGGAGGCGCTCTCCAATAATAATATGTTCTGGAGAATGACCGCACAGCGGCTATTGGTAGATCGTGATAACCGGGATGTACTGCCACAGTTATATGAACTTGTAAACCAAAAAAAGGCGGATAGCCTTGGCTTAAATCCGGGAGCGCTTCATGCATTGTGGACTATTAAAGGTCTGGGCGCAATGGGTACGGAACAAAAAGCAAATGCGGTTTTGGTTGCATCTTTAAAACATCCTTCCTATGCCGTTCGGAAAGCGGCTGTTGAGATTCTTCCAAAAAATAAATCAAACATGGAAACACTGTTGAAAACAGATTTGATACATGACAAAGATCCCAGGGTTCAACTCGCTGCCATTTTATATCTCTCACAAAATACTGCTTCAGCGGAAGCTGGGCAAGCACTTTATGGATTAAGCGAGGAAGAAGCGATCAAAAGGGATCCTTGGTTGGCTAAAGCCGTTTATGTTGCTGCAAGTAAACATCCTGATAGTTTTTTAGCGTCTTATAATAAGAATAGTGCTGACTCTGCTAACAAACCGTATGATGCATCACTTGACAAATCGCAGGATAATCCCTTCAAAGATGCTTCCATCGCCGAGGTACTATCCAAAAATTACACGAGTCAAAAACCCGATCCCGAAGAAAAAACCACTAAGTCAGCTTCTTCCACAGAAAATGCGACCGTGATCCACATTAAAACGATCAAAAACGAGATGAAATATGATTTAACGGAGTTTGAAGTGGAGGCAGGCAAACCGGTGGAGATCGTCTTTCAGAACCCAGATTTTATGCAGCACAATCTGGTAATCACCAAACCGGGCGAAAAGGAAAAAGTGGGATTGGCCGCAGATAAATTGGCCGCAGATCCTAAAGGTGCAGCACTGGATTATGTTCCCAAAATGCCTGAGGTGCTTTTTTCAAGTCCGTTACTGGATCCTGAGAAAACGATTACCCTGAGATTCACCGCACCCGAAAAACCGGGAACCTATCCTTATATATGTACTTTTCCGGGACATTGGCGCATCATGCAGGGCGATATGAAGGTGGTGAAGGCTAAGTAGTGAAAAGGAGAGCTTGATCAAAGGATGTTGCAGTCCCTTTGAATATAGCGCCAAGAATTCACGCCATAAATCTACGCAGTCTAATCATAAAAAAAGAAATAGCAGTTGGCCGTGGCATTAAGGCCATCATTAACAGGCCATCAAGATGTAAGGGTTTTGGCTCAACGCGCCACCTAAATTCAGCAAAGGAGAATTTTACAATTCAAACACGAATTATCAATTAATAATCTTAGCCGACTTGCGGGCTAAGATTATTAATTATACGTCTATTCTAAGCTTATCAATCAATCGCCAATTCCTTTGTCCTCTTTGAGTTTTTCTGCCAAAAGAACAAGATCAGGAATAGAACGATCAAAATCGCGGGGAACATGAGCATTTTTTGAAGAGTATCCTGACCTGCGGCCAGTTCGAGAGCATCTCCCGTAAGTCCGTCAGCTCTGTTTATCTCTCGTGAACCATCAATCCAACTCCCGATAATAGGTTGGAAAATTGCGGTTGAAAACATTCCCAAACCACCAATTACGGACATGCCCAAGGCGCTGCTCAAAGGTACTTTCTGCGCTACTGAACCTACCATCACCGGCCAAAAATAACAAACGCCTAACGCAAAAATAACCGCTGCCACATAGGCCATGGGCCCAGTTGTGATGCTGAACATATAAATACCAATAGTCGCCAGTATTGCCGAACATAAAAGAACCCCAGTTTGACCCAATTTGCCAACGACTGGCCCCGCGAAAAATCTCCCAACAGCCATAAGACCTGTGGTAAGCGCAAGAATGATCATCGGCTCGGCCCCGCTACTGCCCAGAATAATTGTTACCCATTGATTCGGGCCAAACTCAGTAATCGCAGTAAGTGCCATACAGACAAAAAGGAAAATATAAAGGGGGCTCAGCATAGCCTTGAAATTTTTCTTAAGGGATGTGGCACCTTCCACCTGTGGTACAGGGAATTTTTTTCCGAAGAATAATACAATATAGATAAGGGTAGGCACCATAAGAAGCCACATTTGAGTCTGCCATGATGAACCAAAATCTGTCATAAATTTGGAGATAAGAGCCCCGAGAAAAATCCCACCGGGAAACCACATGTGGAACCTGTTGAGCATCTTGTTCATCTTGACGCCAGAAAACATATCTGCGATCATCGGGTTACAGGCAGCTTCGGTACAGCCATTTCCAAAACCTATAAAAAGAGTGGAAATGAGCAGACCGGTATATCCACCGGCATAAATGGTCAATATAATTCCCAAGGTATGAGCCACAAATGCCACTCTCATTATGTTTTTTGGGCCAAAATTATGATATACCAATCCACCGATGATCATGGAGATTGGCATTCCCAAAAACCACATAGAATTTATGAACCCCAACTGCTCGGCCGAGAGACCAAACTCCTCGCCTAATTGCGGTAAGATACCTGCTCTTATTGAAAAAGAAAAGGCCGTAGTGATAAGGGCAAAGCAGCTTCCATTGAAGAGCGCGCTTTTGTTGAGAGTTTGATCCATATAATTTTTAGTTGTGATCAATTTTCTTTTTAAGAGAAAATATCGGTTTAATTGGTCGTTTGATAGTTAAAGAATGAAAAGGCTATTTGTATCCTAACAATAGTAATAGAACTTTTCAATGAAAATGAAATATATAAATAGTGAGTGTTTCTTAATCTTATTTATCAGTAAGGATATAATCCACCACGAAGACATCCTCGACGATCTGCATCTCGCCAAGCATTTTTCCAAATGCCTTATGCTCCGGGTGCGGCAGATAGGTATCTCTGGCTGCCACATCCTTAAAAGTGAACTGATAAACGTGGGTAAATCCTTGGTTTTTATTCTCTGGGCTGTTGTTGACCCCGTGTTCAAAGGCCGTAATACCGGGTATTTTATTCTCAAGATCTGCTAGTGCGTTGGTCACCTTTTCGATCTGTCCCTCTGTAGCCGTAGGTTTGAATTTAAAAATAACAATGTGTCGCATGGTTCCTTCTTTTGAGTTCTGACATCCCATCATGAATAAGGATAATGTCAAAATGACGAAAATCGTCTTTATATTGATTAGTTTCATAATACTTAAATTAAGCTTAGGATTGTGAAAAAGTGAAATCTGGCAAAGCGATGATCTCCCCGCCCTTCATGGCAGATTCATGTGCTAAAATTCCAACGCAGGTCATATTTGCAGATTGGGAAGCATTGGGATAGGGCTTACGTTTATCCATCAGTGCAGATAAAAATTCGTGTACGAGATGTGGGTGTGATCCGCCATGTCCCGCTCCTTGGATGAACGATAAATGCTGGTTATCAGCGGTATCATAGACTCCAGCGGTGGTAAACTTTTGAATCTCTTCGGGCAGCAGGTGCGCATAATCCGGTATTTTGATGCGGGAAGGCTCCTCTCCGGTATGTATAACGCTATCCTCATCCTCAATCTGCGTCCATTCAAAAGATTTGATAGAACCGTAAACATCGAAGCTTTCGCGGTATTGTCGAGCTGTATTAAAGAGGGAGCGCGTGACTTCTGCCGAAAGATCGGAATCTTTGAATTTTATATGGCAGGTCTCAATGGCAAAGGGGGATCCATATTTTGGAATGAGTTTTTCATCAATTCGGCCCGAGCCAAAACAGGAAACATACTCCGCTTCCGCTTTTGGCAATGCCAGTACCGGTCCCACACAATGTGTGGCGTAGTGCATGGGCGGAAGGCCCTCCCAGTATCCCGGCCAGCCCGCCATTTCCTGCTGATGGGAGGCCCTGAGGAACTGAATGCGCCCCATTTCTCCGTTCTCGTACATTTCCTTGATAAAAAGAAATTCGCGACTGTAGATCACGGTTTCCATCATCATATAGGTAAGACCAGTTTCATTTACCGCTTCCACGATCAGCCTGCATTCCTCTACCGTGGTTGCCATCGGGACAGTACAGGCCACATGTTTGCCAGCTCGTAAGGCCGCCAACGATTGCGCTGCATGGCTGTTTATGGGCGTATTTATATGGACCGCATCAATATTGGGATCTTTGAGCAGTTCATCATAGTCGGTATACCTTTTTTCTATCCCAAAAGCATCACCGATCTCGTCTACCTTACTCCGTGTACGTTGACAGATGGCATACATATTGGAATGGGGATGTTTCTGATAAATCGGAATGAATTCAGCTCCAAAGCCCAATCCTACTATGGCAATGTTGATTTTTTTCTGATCCATATATGTATGAATGTTAAATTTTTATGAAATTTATAAAAAAACTTCTAATGCACCATAAGATAAAATGGATTTTATGAATTTTAACTGGACCATTGTTTCAAGAATTCAAAACCTTCCCGGGCAAATCTATCCTGGCTCGGCGCCAGGGGTTTCCAGATGCACACGGCGCCAGCAAGTTCCTTTACCTCAGGGGTGAAGCTTTCTATGGCCACTGCCCCTTCATATTTAATGGCCTCAAGTCCATCCTTATATTCTTCCCATCGCGTCTGGCCGGTACCGGGCGTTCCCCTATAGTTTTCGGAGACCTGCATATGGATTAATTTGTCCCCTGCAAGTAAAATCGCTTTTTTGATATCCGGCTCTTCAATGTTCATATGAAAGGCATCCAACAGGACTTTTGCAGCGGGATGGTTGATATCCTTTATGAGCCGCATGACATCTTCCGCCGTGTTCACCAGGTCGGACTCAAACCGGTTGAGCGGTTCCAGCGCCAGTTCCAGGTCTTTTGATTTGGCCAGTTCACAGACTTTTTGAAGATTGGTCACCGCCCGTTCCCATTCACGTTCCTTTTGTTCTGTGGAAACCAACCTTGCTTTACCAACTGCGGAGTACATAGGCCCTGCGAAGAATTTCGCTCCCAGGGCATTGCAGATATCCAGGCAGGAATTTATATATTCATAACTGATTTTATGGTATTTGGGATCATCGTGGGTAAAGTCCCTGTTGGGCCCAAAGGCACCACAGACCGTTGCCCCTAAATCGTTTTCCTCTAGGGCACCCTTTACCTTTTTCACGTCGATCAATGCCGGATCCTCCACAGGGATCTCAACGATATCGTAGCCCATTTCCTTTATCTTGGGAAAGAGATCGATCGTTTCCGTAGTAAATGGGGATGTCCACAGCCAGGTGCTTACGCCAAGTTTTATGTTCATATTACAATTTAGTTAAAGTTAGCTGTAAATTTTTGCTCTATCTTGCCTGCTTTAAATCAATACTTCTGAGGATTTTTTTAAATATAGAATCTGACTTCTAAACTTATACCTATCCTATTTTGATCAGGTACCTTATACAGACAAGTTTATCTCATGCAATTTTTGGCAAATAAGTATCCTGGATAGAACCTTAAATTTGTATTTATTGATCCTATTTATTGCAACGTTTTACTCATTTGGTAACCCACTCAGCAGCAACCGTTAAATAGGTTTGATCAGCTGGCTTAAGGTCTGTATTTCTTAAATCTGGGATTTCAAAGATATAGGATCCCGGGTTTAAAGTGTGAGTTTGGTAAAGTTTTTCGTTAGTTATTTAAGGGGGCCCGAAATTCTATTTCTACATTGATAATATTTTCGTTCCAATTATTCCACCCCATAGGGTCATGTTTATTTATAGCCACATTGATCTACTGATCGGCCTGATTACCCGCTAGTGCGTTGATGTGTATTACTCCCTTAAATCTGAACCATGAGTTAATTTGAAATTTCAATAACTTTAAACATATAAAAATCAAGAGAACCAAACTTAAGGTTAAGGCGGCTTTTAAAGCAAAGGTTGCCGTAGTGGCTCTTAAAGGGAGTGAGACCCCATTTGAGCCCAAACATAAAAGGGTCGAGCGGCTCGTACGCAAGATGTTTATCAAAGCACTATATCCAAAGCGCAACCTGAGCAAGCCTGTAGAGAGGCAAAAACTATCCATCCATGCCTATTGTGAGGATTGAAGATAGAATGCCCGACTAGGGTCTAAGTAATAGGTATAAGCCATATTCCCATGAGAAAGGGGTTCATTTACCCGAAAGCGCAGATCGATCTGAACAGCCGCTACCTTTAGGGTTAGAAGTGGTATAAATACCAATATTCGAAACATTTTGGTGGGCCGTTTTGATATTTCCTTGGAAAGTGCATCCCTTGGTATAAGTATATATTTCTTTGCTCTAATGATAAGTAGTTTGCTCGGAGCGTTGCTATTGGCTAAGCTTGATAATTATCGTTTTCTGTTTTGGTCAGCAATTTTTACCATAATTTTTATTATCCTACTTATTTTTTCCACGAGTTCCCTGTTTGCCACTATTTGTATTTTTCTGTTAGGTTTGAGTTCTGGAAATCTTTTTCCTTTGATTTTTCTCTTACTGTCAATAAGATGCCTGGCAGGGTAAATGAGATTTCGGGCCTCATGATAATTGAAGTAGGTGGAGGGGCCCTCATACCTCGGATGGTACTTATTAATAAAATTGCCGGCATATCAATGAGATTTGTTGTATTAGTTCTGTTGGGAGTTTATATATTTTTCACTTATTTCATCTTAAAAATAATAGTAAATAATGATAAATCGTCTGAGAGTTAGATTATACAGTTGATCAAATATTTGTGATTCTTACATAATATCAACCTTACAAATAAGGTTATTGATACAATTATATAGGTCTTAATATAGTGAAAGGTTCTCTTTCGAAACATGGGAGCTTCGTCCAAAAGTTATAATAGTTGACTTGTCAGCTTTTGATTAAATTTAAAAAGTTGTTCATTTATTTTGTGATATTAGAAAATTTCGTTGAAAAATTGCAAAACATCTTATCTCCTAATTTTCAATTATAGGAATAGCTGAAATCCTAGAATGATCCTTTCAAAAGTATCTTGAAAAGTTTAATGATAGGTATGGGGAAATGAACTTTAGGTTCAGTTTTAGAAAGTCTAAAGCAAGATTGTTTTTTGCTCTAAATTAATAGATTGTTCGATTTAAATGGAATTCTTTGCATATTTAAGCTAGTTGTTTGTTCCAATTAGTTATTTTTCTACTCTTGTCAATTTCAGAAGGTAAAACTGAACTTTGTTATCAGTGTTCCAAATTAAATAATCTCTTTAAAATGGGAGGATGTCATACACACTGGTCAGGGTTGGTACGCCAGTGTATAGAAAAAGTGCGGATGCCCAAAGGGGATGAATATTTTGAACAGAACTCTATGATGTGGGTTATAAAGTCGAGGGGAACAATGCGTGTATAGACGCATTCAGATCATTACTCAACAGTTTTGATAACACTGTGACGAGAGGAAAGCTGGAAAAGGTTTCGTTATGTGGTCTTTGTAATAATTACCAAAAAAAAATAGGAATAGTTTAAATGACCTTTAATGAAAAATCATATACTCTTAATATACTACTTATTTTTTCTCATTTTTATTTCATCATGTAAAAATGAAAAGGAGCCGCTTTTTACACTGTTAAATGCAGAACGAACAGGTATTTATTTTAAAAATCTTATAAAAGATACCGATACATTAAACATACAGGATTACTTGTATTATTACAATGGTGGTGGGGTAGCAATTGGAGATCTCAATAACGACGGATTACCTGACGTGTACTTCATTTCGAATCAAGGAAGTAATAAGTTGTATCTGAACAAAGGTGATTTAAAATTTGAAGATATAACTGATGGAGCTGGGGTAAAAGGGGCGGGTAATTGGAAAACTGGTGTTACTCTTGCTGACGTAAATGGGGATGGATTACTTGACATATATATATCTGAAGTAGGCGGGTATAAAAATTTTATAGGTAGTAATGAACTTTATATTAACAACGGTGACCTCACTTTTTCAGAAAGAGCTCATGAATATGGATTAGATATTGAGGGTTTTAATACCCAAGCAGTATTTTTTGATTATGATCATGACAATGATCTAGATATGTTTTTAGTCAATCATTCCGTTCATTCTAACAGTAGTTATGGAAATTCTTCAATGCGTCAAGTGAAAAATGAAGCCGCAGGTGACAAATTATTTAGAAATGATAAAACAGAAAAGGGAAGAAAATTCATAGAAGTTACTACAGAAGCGGGTATATATAGCGGCATAATAGGTTATGGGTTAAATGTAGTAGTAGGAGATCTAAATAATGATAATTGGGATGATATATATGTAAGTAACGATTTTCATGAAAACGATTATTACTATGTAAATAATAAGAATGGTACTTTCTCAGAAATAAATAGTGAAGCCTTCGGGCATGAAAGTAGATTTTCAATGGGGTCCGCTATAGCAGATATGAACAATGATGGATGGTTGGATATTATAACACTTGATATGTTGCCATCCGATGAAAAAATATTGAAATCATCTGCAGGTTCAGATCCATTAGATATTTATAATTTCAAACTAAGTTATGGATATCATTATCAATATGCTAGAAATTGCCTACAACTAAATAGAGGCGGGGGGGAAAAATTTAGCGATATAGCCCTTTTTTCTGGTATTGCTGCTACGGACTGGAGTTGGTCACCTCTTGCTGCGGATTTTGATAATGATGGTATCAAAGACATTTTTATTAGTAATGGAATTTTAAGAAGACCAAACGATCTTGATTTTATTAAATATTATTCCAATAGGAATGTTAGTAAAATTAATAGTGCGACAGACTTAAAACTGATTGAAAAAATGCCTAAGGGTGAGATCAGTAATTATATCTACAAAGGTACTGATAGTTTAAAATTTATTGATAAAACATATTCGTGGGGATTTAATCAACCAGGGCTTTCTAACGGAGCGGTTTCGGCAGATTTAGACAATGACGGGGATCTTGATATTGTGACTAATAATATAAATAGTTTCGCAAGCATATATAAAAATAATACAGTAGAGCAACAGAAGAACCATTATTTAGACTTGCAATTAAAAGGACTTGGAGATAATAAGTTTAGTATAGGAGCGAAGGTGATCCTCAAAAAAAATGATAATATACAAACTGATTATTTGAGTGCTACAAAAGGTTTTGAAAGTTCATCACTTCAAAATATTCATTTTGGTACGGGCAGCGATACAATAATTGATGAAATACAAGTAATCTGGCCAGATGGCAAATCTCAAGTGTTCAATAATGTTAAAACCGATCAACATTTAGTTGTTAGCTATGAAAATGCAGTCGACTTTCAAAAACAATTATTACCAAGTAAGCAGAATCAACAAAAAATTATATTTAAGGATATCACAGATTCGGTTCAAGTTTCCTTTCGACATCATGAAGATCAATACAATGATTTTAATACGGAAGCTCTTATTCCCCAAATGGTGTCAACACAAGGGCCTAAGATAGCTGTGGCGGATATTGATGGCGACGGGTTAGAAGATTTTTATGTCAGCGGCGCCAAAAACCAGGCAGGATCTTTATTTCGACAAACATCTTCTGGAGCATTTATTCCTACCAATTTAAAATTATTAGAAGCCGATGCCCTGTGTGAAGACGTTAATGCTATTTTCTTTGATGCGAATGGTGATGGTAGTTTGGATTTATATGTCGTGAGTGGCGGTAATGAAACACAAAATAAGGAGTATTCTTTACTAGATAGGTTATATATAAATGATGGACAGGGAAATTTCACTAAATCAAAAACGCTACCACTTCTTTACGGAAATAAATCTGTTTGTATAGCAGCAGATTTTGATCATGATAATGACATGGATTTATTCATAGGTGGAAGCGTAGTAACCGGACGATATGGTGATATACCAAATTCTTATTTGTTATTAAATGACGGCATAGGAAATTTTAGTGTTGCCAAAGAATTATTAGTACCCGGATTATCTAAAATAGGTATGGTCACCGATGCGGTTTGGACCGATATAGATCAAGATGATTGGGTTGATTTAATAATTGTGGGAAGATGGATGCCAATCACAATCTTTAAGAATGAAAAAGGAAAACTGAAAAATATCACAAGTGATTTGGGATTAGAAAATACTTCTGGTCTATGGAATACACTTCATTTAGCGGATCTAAATAGCGATGGCAATAGTGATTTACTTGTCGGTAATTTAGGAGAAAATTCTAAACTACATGCTAGTGAGGAGTATCCGTTAAAATTGTATATATCTGATATGGATGGTAATGGTGATTTGGATCAAATCCTAGCAATAGAAAAAAATGGAAAGTATTTCCCCTTTTTAGGGAAGGAAATTCTAGAAAAACAATTACCATCTATCATAAAGAAAAAATATCCAAATTACAGCAGCTTTGCAGGCCAAACAATAAGTGAAATTTTCGGAGAAAAATTGAACCGCGCTAAATTGCTAAGCGTAAGTATATTGTCATCGATTGCGCTAATTAATGATGGAGATGGGAAATATTCTATTTCAAATTTACCAAAGGAAGCACAGTGGTCGACAATCTTTAGTTTCTATACCGACGATTTTAATTTAGATGGTAAAACAGATATTATAACAGCAGGAAATTTTTATGGAGTGTCACCTTACGAAGGACGTTATGACGGGGGATATGGAAATGTATTGCTAAGTACCGGCTTCCCCGATTTTGACGTATTATCTCCATTTCAGTCTGGTTTTATGACTTCGGGTGAAGTCAGGGATATGAAAAAAATAAACCTTTGCAGCACGGGGAAGTGTTTAATAGTATCACGCAATAACAACACACTTCTTTTTAGTGCATGGGAATGAGAAATACAAATTTTCAATTAGGGTATTTATCTAAGTCACAAAATTAATGTTTCAGCAGCTTTGAATTTTCAAAATAAAAAGTTAAATTCTACCGCCATTTTAAATAGATTTACTTTGAAAAATCAAGATATTTCCTTTTTGTTAGCAGGTATAAAGCAGGGGAACATTTCTTCTCTGGAAAAGCTTTATAAAATTTATTATGCCAAACTGTTCTGGTTCGCCAAAAAATTTGATTCCTCTACCTTAGAAACCGATGATTTTGTCCAAGAGACTTTTTTGAAACTTTGGGAACAAAGGGAAAGGCTGAAAGATGATGTCCTCTTTGATAAGCAACTTTTTATCATTTGTAAAAATATTATTTTAAATCACTTAAAAAGAGAATCTAAAACAGTGGGACAAGTAGAAGAAATATCCTTTCCCAAAGATACTGAAGCCGAAGATCTGAGCCTTCAACATATCCGGTTAGAAAAATTGCACCATATTATTAGCATGATGCCCCCAAAAAGGGGAAAAATATTTTTACTTCATAGAATAGAAAATCTCACCTACGAAGAAATCGCGCAATACCTTAACATTTCTACGAAAACGATTGCGAATCACCTTTATCTTGCCACTAAATTCATCAAAGAGGAACTGAGAAATAATTAATATTTTCAAAAATAATTAGGAACATTCTATTTCTCAATTGTTATAGTAGTATAAAACAATAATTAAAGGATTGGAAAAATACGAATATGACATAGAGAAAAAGATGGAGCAAGCCTGGAGCTCGTATTACGAAACTGTTTCGGGAGATGTAGTAGAAAAGTCTTGGAAATCTTTAGAATCCCGTATAAAAAATAAGCCGAACAAATTGTATAAAAGGATAAGTCTCGCAGCGGCAATTTTCGTACTCCTTTTTTCAACATACTATTTCATTGAAATTTATAACCCTACCATAACTATACAGAACTATGGCCAAGTGGAGAAAGAGGTAAGATTGCCTGATGGGAGTTTAGTTTTGCTAAAGCACGATTCAGAAATAAGGTATAAAGAAAGTTTTGAAAACAAAAGGGGTGTAAAGCTGAATGGACAAGCTTTTTTCAATATTGTAAAGGATAGTTCAAAAGAATTTAAAGTTGAGACCGCAACTACTACGACCCGGGTGCTGGGCACCTCTTTTTTGGTCACCGAGGATAAAATATCAAGAGACACCGAGGTATCACTTTATTCAGGGCGGGTTCTGATGTCTGTAAAAGATAATCAGGGAACATCTTGGGCTATAATTCCGGGTGAAAGTTTTGTTTACGAAAAGGGACACGTACTTATAAAAAAATTTGAAACTAACTTATCATTTGAAACCGGCAACAAATTCAGTGATCTCAACAATATCCCACTTGAAAAACTTTTTGATTTTTTACATGATAGGTTTCATTACCGTTTTATAACGAATGAATACACCATTAATAAACGGGTTACCCTAAGGATAAATAAATCAGATTCATTGCCGCAGATATTAAATCTATTATCAATAATAAACCACATGAATTATGAAATAAACAAGGCCGACAAAGAAGTGCACGTATTTCAACAGTAAATATCAACAAACGGAAAAAAGGGGCTTCCACCGTCAAATAGAAAACCCCTTTTATAATCACAAAAAGCGATAACGACTTTTCAGTCGACGGGCTTTTTACATTCCAAAACTAAATAAATCAACTATGAGGCAATTACTTTTAACACTATTTTTCAGTTTAAATTTTTTTGGAAATCCTCAGGAGATCTCACTTGAGCTTACAAACCCTACCCTGAAACAGGTAATCAACATAATAGAGTCTCAATCGGAATATAAGTTCGCATACGGCAGTAATGTGACATTGAGCTCCAAATTTTCGGGAAAGTATATCTACCAGAATCAGAGCCTAGAGAAGATCCTTAAGGGACTTTCGGACAGAACGCCCTATTCATTTGCAATATTAGGGAACAATATTGCCATAACCCCAGATACTAAGGGGGAGGAAGATCCGATGCCACAAGCCTCTGTCCAACAAGCAACAGTAAGAGGAACTGTTACCGACCAAAACGGAAATCCGTTGCCCAGTGTAACAATATTAGAAAAAGGAACTAATAATGGGGTACTAACGGACTTTGATGGAAATTTCTCGATTGAAGTAGCATCGAACGAATCAGTTTTAGTTTTGACGTATGTAGGAATGCGAACCGTAGAGCAGGTTGTAGATACAAATACTACAATTGATATACAGATGGCAGAAGACGCACAATCATTAGACGAAGTTATGGTGGTGGGATATGGGACTCAAAGAAAGAAAACCATTACCAGCGCCATTACTAATATTGACGCAGAGGAGTTCAACAAGGGTAATATAAATAATGTAGCTCAATTATTACAGGGAAAAGTTGCTGGTCTTTCTATTTCTCGAGCGGGTGGAAATCCCAACGGAGATTTTAATATTAGATTAAGAGGACTATCTACATTAGGTTCTGGAACTCAGCCCTTAGTTGTAGTAGATGGTCAAGTAGGCGCTGATCTTAATTCTATTGATCCTAACGACATAAAATCGATAGATGTTTTAAAAGATGCTTCTTCGGCAGCCATATATGGAACTCGAGGTTCTGCCGGTGTTATTATAGTTACTACAAAAAAAGGAAGACCAGGCATTTCAACAATGAATTATAACGGATCAGTAAGCATTGAAAACGGTGTAAGATTTACAGAACATATGTCTGCTGACGAATACAGGAACTTAATAGGGAACTTAGGAACAGGTACTGATTTTGGAGGCAATACAGATTGGTATGACGAGATAACAAGGACAGCAATCTCACATCAGCAGAATCTTTCTTTTTCTGGTGGTAATGATAATACCACTTATAACGCCTCCCTTAATTACAGAAACAATAAGGGAATAGCTATAACTACAGGATTTGAACAACTCAATGGTCGTTTTCATCTTACCCATCGCGCATTAGAAAATAAGTTAGTTTTTAATGTTCAATTAATTAGTACGACTAGGGAATCTGATTTAGGCTATGAAAGTGCATTTCAATATGCAACAATATATAATCCCACCTCACCCGTATATGCATTAAATCCCGAACAAGATTTAGCTGGGGGGGGGGGGTATTTTGAAGTAAGTGCACAGGATTATTCTAATCCTGTAGCTGTATTGAAACAAAATACAAATAATCTAAAATTAAAAAGATTAAACTTTACAGGGTCTGTAGAATATGAAATTATAGATGGCCTAAAAATTTTAACAAGATATGCGCGGCAGTCAACAAGTACTTTTGGCACCACTTTCTCTCCTAAAACCGCATGGTACTCAGGTTTTTCAAGAAATGGATATTCCACGAAGTCAGACGATGAAGGCATAACTCAATTGTATGAAAATGTCCTTTCATATGATGGTAATATATCAGATTTAGATATTTCCGCTGTTGCAGGATACTCTTACCAAGATTTCATATATAATGGATTCAACGCAGATGGAGGAAATTTCGTTACTGATTTATCTGCGGAAGATTTTTCTACTGCCCAAGACTTTCAGAACGGATTAGGCACTATAGGTAGCTATAAGAATGGCAGTAGACTTGTGGCATTTTTTGGAAGAGTCGGGCTAAACTATAATGATTATGCTTTCTTTTCGGCATCCCTAAGAAGAGAAGGTTCTACGCAATTTGGACCTGAGAATAAATGGGGATATTTTCCGGCGGTTAGTTCAGGTTTGGACTTTAGCAAAATTTTTAATATTCCAAGTTTTAACCTACTTAAAGTTCGAGGTAGTTTTGGTATAACAGGAGCACTGCCACCTAGTTCTGGATTGTCTCAGTTAACATATAATGGACGAGGTAATTATCTTATAAATGGCACTTGGACAACTACTTATGGGCCTAATCAGAATGGTAATCCGGAACTTAAATGGGAGAGAAAGTCAGAATATGACTTTGGAGTTGATTTTGCTGCTTTTGAAAGCAGATTAAATGGCACCATTGATTATTATACACGTAAGACATCAGATCTGATTTTTAATGTGACCGTACCTTCCCCCCCAGCGCTTTTTAATAGAGCGTGGAGAAATGTTGGGGACTTAAAAAGTTCTGGAATAGAACTGGCATTAAGTTATAAAGTCTTAGAGGGCAATGACTTTAATTGGACTACCTCTGGTAATTTCTCCCACAATAAAACAGAACTATCGCGTCTTGACCCTTCAGCAGGATCATATATTGGTGAGAGTAATTTAGGATCACCTGGGCAAAATGCAACTTTGCTTACTAGGACTTACGCTGGAGGAGAAGTTGGTACTTTTTTTCAGTCAGTATACCGAGGGGTTGATGAAAACGGAAAATTTTTATTTGATGACGGAGAAGGAAATGCAGTTCTTGCAACTGAAACCAATTACAAAACTGCAATAGGTAATGGTCTACCCAAATTTGAATTAGGCTGGACCAATACTTTTTTTTACAAAAGGTTTGATCTTAATATTTTTCTTCGGGGTTCTTTCGGGCATGATCTAATAAATACTCAAAGAGCTTTCTTTGAAAATCCATCTGTTGCTTCCGTTTACAATGTTGTAAATACAAAATACTATAATCCAAATCTAAATGATGCTCAATTATTTAGCAGTTATTATGTGGAAAATGGAGATTTCGTTAAACTGGATAATGCAACGTTGGGATATAATTTTATTATCAGTGGGGAAAATAATAGTATTAAGAGCCTACGCGCTTTTATTTCCGGTAATAATTTATTTACAATAACTGGTTATACAGGAGCAGATCCTGAAGTAAGATATTCAGACAATGGCAACATATTAGCTCCTGGTATAGACAGAAGATCCTCTTGGGTTTTAACCCGTTCATTTACCTTGGGGATTAATATCAGTTTATAAAATTTATTTAATTATTAAAGATATTTTTATGAAAAATATAGTATTTAAATCACTTTTTTTAGGAGGATTGTTATGTCTAATATTCTCTTGTACTAATCTTGATGAAGACCCTTATCTTTTTGATAAAGTTACTGGGAAGGAATTTGGTAAAACTAAACTGGAAATAAACTCTGCGGTGGCTGCGGCCTATTCCAACTTATCTGGTTATGCGACGGGATCACCAATGCAATTGAATGAGGTGACGACAGATGAAATGGTCGTTCCTACACGAGGTCCTGACTGGGGTGATGGCGGACATTGGGTAAGACTTAAAGAACATACCTATGCTGCAGACGATCCTGCACCTGAAGGAGGATGGAATTTTTGTTATTCCGGGATTACCACCTGTAATCGGCTAATAGCTAATCTTACTGAGATAGACACCGATCTTTCCCTATCATTTTTGCCCGAAATCAAAACCTTGCGAGCGATCTATTATTATTGGCTTTTAGATTGGTATGGCAATGTGCCCTTAAGTATAGATTTTGCCGATACAGAACCACCAACAAACGCTACCCGTCAGGAAATATATAATTTTGTTGAATCTGAACTTCTTACTAATGCCCCTCTTTTAAAAAAACCGACTACTATCCCGGATATTGCAACCTATGGTCGAGTAAATTTTTATACGGCTCAAGCTTGTCTGGCCAAGCTTTATCTTAATGCAGAGATTTACACAGGCAAAGCGGAATGGGATAATGCAATAAGTGCTAGCAATGAAATAATCAATTCGAGTATTTATGAGTTAGCACCAAATTATGTTGATAATTTCGTGGAAACTAATCAAAATTCTAAAGAATTTATATGGGCCATTCCTTATGACGAGGTGAAATTTAGAGGATTTGGCTGGCCTACAATGACATTGAGTCAACTCAGTCAAGCAACCTTCAATATGAGCGTAAAACCTAATAACGGCTTCGCTACTACTTTAGATCATTATAATTCTTACATAGATCCCAATCAGAATCCGGGACCTCAAAATACTGTTGTGGGCCTTGACCCATTAGGGATCCCAATAACGGGGACAGATGATAAAAGGATGAGAGCTAATTTTCTAGTGGGACCCCAATTTTCTTCTGATGGAGAGAGATTGAAAGATTCTGGTGCGGATGCAGATGACCCAGATGGGACCCCTATTACTTTTACACCGTACATCAATGAACTGGAGCCTAGTGCATGGCGACAATCTGGTGGTAGGATAAGCAAATGGCAGTATTATTTAGGAATGACAAGCAATCTGAATAATGATTTTGCAGTTTTTCGGTATGCTGATATACTTTTAATAAAAGCAGAGGCAATGGCAAGAAAAAATGGAGATTGGAATGATGCCTCTGTATTGGATATTGTGAATCAGATAAGGACTCAGCATGGGGGTGTTGCTCCATTTACCTCATTGACACCGATTACTTTTTTAGCAGAACGTGGCAGAGAGATGTTTGCCGAAACTTGGAGAAGACAAGATATGATACGTTTTGGAACCTACAATGATTCATATCTATTCCATGAAAAAGATCCTGATAACCATGTGAATATATTTCCTATACCTGCCACTCAGTTAAATGCTAATAAAAATTTAGAACAAAACCCCGGTTATTAAAAATTAGCGGTAAGACTCAATTTAAAAAAATATTTACTTTTTGAATTTATCAATTCATTAATATAATCAATAATGAAAAATTATAAAATAATTGTATTTCTCATGTCCTTATGTTTTTTGTGTTTTAAATATAATTATGCTCAGGACAGCTCATTCACTAATGTACCTTTAAATGATTTGAGTGCATTTAAAGAACCTGTAAAAAATTGGCAAATTGCTTCTTCAGTTTCTTCGGATATTCAGAAACCTATGGATATGAAAGCTTCTAATGGAACGGGTATCCTTTTAAGTACTTCTAACAACAGTACTATCATAACTAGCCAGACCTTCGATGATGTTGAATTGGATTTCGATTTCATGTTAAGTAAAGACGCTGATGCAATTGTTTTTATGCAGGGACGCTATGGAATTAAATTAACAGATAGTTGGACGAAGGTAGCGCCCCAATTTTCTGATATGGGTGGAATACCACCTTTTTCTGATTCTTCAAATAAAAAACATTTTGGTATTGCTCCTCTGGTCAATGTCTCAAAAGCACCAGGTTTATGGCAACACATAAAAATCAAGTTCAGAAGCCCAAAATTCCAAGACGGAGTAAAAGTCCAAAATTCACGATTTGATGAAGTATATTTAAACGGTGTTTTAATACAGGTACAGACAGATATAGCGGGACCAACAGAAGCAGCTCCTTTTAATGATGAAACGGATTTGGGACCTATCATTCTTGAAGCAATCAAAGGTGGAATTGCTTTTCGTAATATTGGGTATAGAGATCTTCCGCCTCCTAGTAATGAAATACCTGCTTCTTCCAAGAATCGACGTGACGCTTATAAGACCAGAGTGATAAATCCAATTATTATTGCCCCTGAAAAACAACCTTATTTACTTAGAAGTTTTTTAAACTTTGATAATGTAAAAAGGACACATGTGATTTCCGTAGGCTTTCCTAACCAGATTAATTACTCATATGACTTGAAGCAGGGAGCGCTACTCCAAGTATGGCGCGGTAAGTATTTAGATGTAACAAATATGTGGGAATCTAGAGGGGAACCACAATTGGCCAAACCTTTAGGGAGTGTTGTTCCTTTGTCTGCCAAACCAGCTCTGAGTGTACAAGAAAATGAGAATAGTACATGGCCGAGTTCCATAGAATTTGATGATTTTCATAATGAAGGATATACGCTGGACGGAGATAAAGTTCCGACCTTTCTCTATACACTTGACGGGGTTAAAGTAAAGGATAAAATATCTGCAAGGAGTGATGGAGAAGGAATAGTGAGAGAAATATCAGTCACTGAAACCCCAGCAAATTATTACTGTAGAATAGCGTCAGGCAAAACAATTGAAAATTTGTCTAATGGGTTATATGCAGTTGCAGGGCAAGAATATTATATTGAAATAACGAAAAAATATAAACCTCTCATTCGCAAAACTAAAACTGGCCAAGAGCTTATAGTACCTCTAGGAAATAACGAATCGCTATTAAATTATTCTATTATCTTTTAAATTGAAATAAAATGGTTATCAATAAAATATATTCTCAATTGATGAAATATTTACTCATTTGTATCTTAAATGCTATTACTCTCCCCATTATAATAGCACAGAATACAAATTCTACAGTGACCGACTCATTAGCCGAACAGGATTTCTATGTTATTAAAGATATAGCAATACCACAGGGGATCGACCTAGAAATTGGAGGAATGGCACTAATGGATGATGATAAGCTTGCTGTGTCAACACGACATGGAGAAGTTTGGATCATCTCAAACCCTTATATGAAGGACGGTCTATTGCCTAACTATCGACTATTTGCAAGTGGTTTGCATGAGTCATTAGGGCTGGCCTATTATAATGGAGATCTTTATACGACCCAGAGGCCAGAACTTACACGTTTGAGAGATGTAAATGGTGATGGAGTGGCAGATGAATATAAAACAATTTATTCTTTCGAAATAACTGGAAATTATCATGAATATGCCTATGGGCCTGTTTTTGACAAAGAAGGTAATATGTATGTCAATTTGAATTTAGGATGGTTCGGTGATCATATGGAAAGTAGGGTTAAATGGCGCGGCTGGATGTTGAAAATTTCACAAGAAGGTGAGATGACTCCTTTTGCAGCGGGTTATCGATCGCCAGCAGGCTTAGCAATTGATAAAAATGATAATCTTTTTTATTCTGAAAATCAAGGGGGCTGGCAAGGATCGGGTCATGTTACTCAAGTGAAGAAAGGAGATTTTCTTGGACACCCCGCTTCGCTTAAGTGGGCTGATTTGCCAGAATCACCTGTAAAATTGAGAGAACAGGATATTCCCAATCTTGGTAAGCCACGATCTGAGGTTGCTAAAGAGGTGCCTGGTCTAACCAATACTTCAGTATGGATTCCACACGCCATTATGGGGGTTTCAACTTCAGCTATATTAATAGATGATGAAGGGAACATGGGGCCATTTGAAGGGCAATTATTTGTAGGTGATCAGGGAAAAAGCAATATTAACAGGGTTTTTCTTGAGAAGGTAAACGGGGAATTTCAGGGTGCTGTGTTTCCTTTTAGAGAAGGATTTTCTTCTGGTGTTTTTAGACTGTCCTGGGGGTCTGATGGGAGTATGTTTGTTGGAATGACTGCCAGAGGATGGGGTTCTACAGGGGGGGGGCTTTTTGGATTACAACGTCTAGTATGGAATAAGAAAAACCCTTTTGAAATCAAAACAATAAAGGCAAAACCCGATGGTTTTGAACTGGAATTTACAGAACCTGTAGATGAACAATCAGCAAAAGACGCTTCTTCATACACTATAAGCAGTTTTAATTATAAATATTGGAGTACTTATGGCAGTCCAGTAATAAATAGCGCAGATTGCTCTCTTGAGGCAATTGTTATGTCTCCTGATCATAAGACGGTTCGCTTAGTAATAAATAATTTAAGAGAAGGTTACATTCATCAAATAATGGCTGGAGGCATAATGTCAGAAAAACAAGCACCTTTACTACACAGCAATGCTTATTACACACTTACAAATATACCGCAGGGTAAAAAAGTAGTGATTACTGCTCAAAATAGAATTAGTAAAGTTCCAGCTCCAGATAAGCTTAAAGATGAATTATCTTCAGGTAAAAAATCAGCAGTCAAGGAGCAAGACGAAAAAAGAATGTCCACAACCAAACCAAAAGAATTAAATAAACCAACTCTTGTAGAAGTGAAACCTTTACTTGAGAAATATAATTGCTTAGCATGCCATAATCCGCAGAAGAAAGTTATTGGTCCCTCTTATGCAGAAATATCAGAAAGAGAATATACTATGAAGAATATTATAGAACTTATTCATAATCCAAAACCAGAAAATTGGCCGGATTATCCTACTGCAATGCCTCCAATGCCAGATATTCCAAAGGCAGATGAAGAAAAAATTGCTGAATGGATTATTTCTTTGGCCAAATAAATAAATCATACAAATGTGGGATGGAAAATAATAATATGATAAATGGTTCTCACTTTTTAAAATCGACAAAAAATGAAATTATTTTATTTGATAAGTTTAGTGGCCTTGATGCCAAATTTCACTAATGCTCAAAATCCCACTAAACCAGAAGAAACTGAAGTTTGGACTCCAGTTCCAGAAGTAGTTACCCCAGGCAAGACCTTTAGTGCTCCTCCATCTGATGCAATTATTTTGTTTGATGGTAAAAATTTAGATCAATGGGAGTCAACTCGAGATAAATCTCCTGCCAAATGGAATATAGCTAATGGTACAGTCACTGTAAACAAACCGTCAGGAGATATCCAGACAAAAAAGACATTTACAGATTATCAGTTACATATTGAATGGAAAATCCCCGAAACTATTCAAGGTAGCGGTCAGGCAAGAGGAAATAGTGGTGTGTTTCTAGCCGCTACCAAAGGCTCTGCTGGAGGCTATGAAATACAAGTATTAGATGGGTATGATAATAAGAATAAAACCTACACTAATGGTATGGTAGGAAGTATATATAAAGATGTCATTCCTTTAGCTAATCCATCTAAAAAAGCAGGAGAGTGGAATGTCTATGATATTGCCTGGAAAGCACCAGTTTTTAATAAAGATGGATCCTTAAAAATTGAGGCAAAAGCAACAGTTTTTTTAAACGGGGTTCTTGTGCAAAATAACTCTCCAGTGAAAGGAGAGACTAACTATATAGGAAAGCATGAGTATATAAAAGGGGGGCATGGACCTTCCCCGATTATGCTTCAGGCACATGGAGATAAAAGTGAGCCTATAAGCTATAGGAATATTTGGGTAAGAAAATAATACTAAATTTAGAATTATCATTCAATTCGTTTTCTTATGTTCAAAGAATACAACTGATAATTTCTGAGTGCGAGAAGCGATAAATTTCAAAACAGAGATATATTTTCTGTTGTAAAAAGCAGTTGTATTTCTTTCTCTGAAGTCTATAGAGGGAATGAGCTTTTATTAATGTATAGATTTTGCTTTTTTAGAAAGGGCTCAGTAATTTGATAATTATCCAATAATTCTTTGGGTTTTTGAGGCGGGCATATAATTCTTACGGTCTTGATAAAAATTACCTTTGCGCGAAAGATATTCTGGAGATTCAAGAATTAAATGGTGGTGGGTTTATAGTCAAATCCGAAAAAATTCAAGTACCGTAACGTTTACTTATTTCGAAATACTAGTGATGCGTTAACTTTTTTATTTTTCAACTAAAACCTCTATCCATGGGGTTTTGAAAGCGTTCTTTGATTTTTTGATTTGAAATTAATTCTAGCTTAGTAGTCTAAAACGAGACCGCTATGAATTCTGGAAAATACATTTTTGCCCAAATACAGGACTATGTGAATAGGTATGAGTTCGGGAAGTGCGTAAAACGGTACAATGGCGACTACAGAACCCGTGATTTCAATTGTTGGAATCAGTTCGTTCAGTTGTTTTTTGGCCAGTTGACCTCCCGCAATTCCCTTAGGGACATCGCTACCTACCTCAGGGCACACAAAAGCAAGCTATATCATTTGGGGATGAACGGTTATGTCAATCAGTCCTCATTGTCCCGTGCCAATGAGGGTAGGGACTGGAGGATATTCGCAGACTTTGGAGAATATTTGATCGGTCAGGTGCGTCCCCTGTACACCGATCATCCCATACCCAACATCAGACTGGAAAATGAGGTTTTTGCGTTGGACTCGACCACGATCTCCCTTAGCCTTGTCCTTTTTCAATGGGCGCCGGAAAAGTATTCCCGGGGAGCCGTAAAAATCCATACCCTGCTCGATCTCAGGGGCAGCATACCATCTTTTGTGTTGATCACCGATGGGAAATACCACGACAGTAACGTACTGGATGTATTGGTGCCGGTATCATGAGCAATCTATTTGATGGACAAAGCTTATATAGACTTTGAAGCGCTCTACCGCATACATCTTGCAGGGGCTTCTTTTATCTCAAGGGCCAAATCCAATATGGACTACACGGTCACTGGGCAGAATTACAATATAAACCCCGTGACAGGTCTAAAAAGTGACAAGACCATATTGCTCAATGGATATAAATCCAAAAGGTTATATCCAGAGCCACTTAGGTTGGTAGAATACCACGACATAGAGAAAGATATTACATTGTACTTCTTGACGAACAATCAAGAAGTGTCCGCTCTAGAAATAGCAAAACTGTATAGAAACAGGTGGCAAATAGAGGTGTTCTTCAAGTGGATAAAACAAAACCTGACCATAAAAAAACTATGGGGACATTCTGAAAATGCAGTAAACATCCACGTATGGATGGCAATTTGCACTTACTTAATCGTAGCTCACATAAAATATTCGTTACGCAGCAGCCTATCCATATATGAGATCATACAAATACTAAGTATATCGGCGATGGATAAATCCTCCATAAAAGAATTGCTTACAGAAGAATTTTCAAATCAAAATTTCAATGAACAAAAAAATTTATTTGACAACTAATTATTAACGCATCAGTAGTAATTTCGAAAAGTTAATTAATAAGAATCAAAGAGTTGTTTTACTGATCCTCATCTCGAGTATAACCTCCACAAATATAAATATGTAAAACTCTTGAAAGCCATCTCCTTCTGGAACAAAAAATGATGAATTATAATGGAAGGCAGTAGCATCTCAATAAGAGGATTAAAAAATTTATTATTACACACATTATTGATCTAATGAAAACATGAAAATACCGAGTAACATACATTTTTTGTTTTTAATAGTATCGGTTTTGGCTTTAACCGTTGCCTGCCGACAAGAGAAAAAAAACAAAGACGAAAATAAAATCTCAACGGGAGAGGCAATGCAGCAGAAGTCATCAAAGGATTGGAAGCAGCTTTTCGGTAAAAATGATTACGAGTTGGTCATAGATTCTGATACTATTTCGGGAGAAGATATTTTTCAGGTTAATAACGGTAAAATCAAAGCGATGTACCGTTATAAGGATTCGGCCGTATCGCCCATCGCTATGATCATTTCAAAAAAGAAATATTCATTTTATGACCTTAAACTGGAATACAAGTGGGGAAATAGAAAATTTAGGCCTCGCCTTGATAGAAAAAGGGATGCGGGGGTATTATTGCATGCAACTACTATTCAGAAAGTATGGCCAGCCAGTCTGGAATATCAAATTCAGGAAGGGGATGTTGGGGATTTTTGGGCCCTTCTGGGAATGCATGCCAATGTTTTAAAAAATGACAGTTTAATTAAGACGGAAAGGAAAGATTTTTCCCGTATGCTTAAATTTATTGATGTAGAACAGCTCGGTTGGAATAAAATATTGATTGAGGTCCGTGGAACCGCTCTTAAATTTTATTTGAATGGCACTCTTGTCAACCAGTTGATCGGAGCAAATTTTAAGGGATCTTCGATAAATGAAGGCCACATTGCCCTACAAGCAGAACATTCCGAAATTACTTATAGAAAGGTATTTATAAAAGTGGTAGAATAATAAATGCTGGAAAAATTAAAAACACATGATATGAGAAGTTTTGTTGAATAATAAACAGTTTACTTTGGTAGTTTTCTTGCTTTTATGCTGCATCCGATGAAAATGGTCAATATTGTTTTGATCAGTTGGATGATTTAAGACCAGAATTTAGAGTTTCTGTATAAACTTGTAGTCTTTCCTAAAATTAGGCATTAGATAATTTGAATTTATTAATTTAAATCCAAAATATCACAATGAAAAGCAGAACTTCTATCACAATCGCTTCTGTTGATCCTGTTTCCCAGTTTAGCAATCCAGCGGTTTTGATGATCCAGTATCGTTTCTTATGGTTGATAGGGTATTCTTCCCTCTTTAAATAGGAGGTCATGAGCCTATACCTGCAATCAATGAATTCGTGCCCTAAGATATTCTTTATTCTACCCAGCCCACGGTTGGCAAGGAGGATTTCTTAGGCGGGGGGGCAATTTTTTTACCCATTATTGGAAAAACAAAAAAGGGAATGTTTATCTTTTTGTCTACGAGTTCGGTTTTTTGGATCTTAAAAAGTATGGAAAGGATAAATACCTGCTGGTGACCTGGAAAGGGGTGCAGAAAAAATAGACGCTTTTCAATTGGCCATTCCAGAAACTTAATTCTTTTTCGATAAACTATATATACATGGGCATAGCTTACGGGTTCAATGATCTCTGGACTGTCCAAGTGCTACCTGTTAGAATTGATCTCCCCCGTTCACGGGATATGCCTTGAGAACACCGTCATCATACCAGTACCTGAAAACAGCTCTTCTGTGTTGTGGACCTCCTTGGATAGAGAAGGCCACAGGCCAAAAATTCCATGTGCGGTGACCGAGCGGAAGGTGCTTAAAAACACCATAGATTTACTTACCGAATCACTCACCTTTTATTTGGTATTGTTTGATATCATTTTCAGCGAGAAAGAGGAACTGGAACAATGGTTTTAAAACACTGAAATACAAATGTTTACATTTAAAAGTTGTCCTTTAGCACCGAATTTAGCACCACTCTGCATATTTTTATATTGATCCCGATATTTTCTTATCAAATGATTTCAAATGACGTTGATTCACTTGGTGTCCGCTATATTTTCAGGGTCTATTTAACCTACGTGGCTGTTGCAGAACTCCGATAAATATCAATTTTTGCTTTTACCAATGTGGGGAAATTCGTAAATTAAGGGTATGCAAGGCAGAAAGAACTATACCGAAAAACTCTTCCTTAGTTTCCAGTTATCGGACCGGATCCCAAAGGAAAATCTTTACAGAAGGCTTCTCGAAACGCTTGATCTGAGTTTTCTCTATGAGGACACGAAGGAACTCTTTGGCAGGACCGGCAACCCTTCGATCGATCCCGTGGTCTTTTTTAAGCTGTTGATCAGAACATCACCTCCGACCGGAAACTGGTGGACATTGCAGTATGCGAATGGACGTGCTTTACTTTCTGGGTTTTGACATAGACGAGGACCTGCCATGGCACTCGACGATCAGCAGGACGAGGCAACTTTACCCGGCATCCCTTTTCGGGACATTGTTCAACAAGGTATTTGCCCTGCGAGTCGACAGCGGGATGGTTCCGGCCATACCCAGGCGGTGGATTCTGCCCCGATAAAGGCGAACGCGTCCATGGAAAGCGTAGTGCCGAAAATGCCGGCGACCTCCATGGACGACCACTTGAAGAAAGTGTCGGAAGAAAATCGGGAAACTACGAAAAAACACGGGGGGACCGTGTCCCCCGCACAAATCTCCGCTCCCGAGCATGAGCTGAAGCGCGTGGAGAAACACCATCGAAATCTGAGGGACAGTCCGGTACGCCCTGCCGGTGCATACCACAAAAAAGTACGCCTGCTCAGCAATAAAACGCATTATAACCCCCATGATCCCGATGCCCGTATATCGGTAAAGCCGGGCAAGGCCAGAAAGCTGAACTACCATTGCAGTATGGCGGTGGATACCGCGGAAGGGGTCATCTCGCATATCCAGGCGGACTTTGCCGACGGCAGGGACAGCCAGTACCTGACCGATATTGGCCTGCAGGTCCAGAACCGTTTAAGGAAGAACGAGCTTGTAATGACAGATCTGCTTGCGGACGCAGGTTATTCCAATGGTGCCAACTACGATTTTCTCGAACAAAGGAAGGTTGCCGGGTGGATACCCGTCTTCGGGAGATATAAGCCTGAAATAAAAGGTTTTCCCCACAACAGGGAAAAGGACGAATATAGATGCCCGATGAACATGCCCCTGCCCTTCAAGGGATTCCATACCAACCGGGACGGTAGCGTACTGAAAAGCTACTGGGCAGCGCCGAAGGATTGCAAGGCCTGCCCTATGAAATCCCAATGCGTGCCAAATTCAAAATGCAAAAAAATCTCCAAAACGATCTATGACGAACAATATCTGGGGGCCTACGCCCGACAGCACAGTGACAGGGGCAAGCGGATGAAAAAGCTTAGACAAAGTACGGTGGAGCCCGTGTTCGGTAGCCTGACCCAGTTCTACGGCCTAAGGAAAATAGGCGTACTGGGCAAGGCCGGTGCACATAAGGTCATGCTCATGGCCGCGATCGTCTTCAACCTGAAAAAATACCTTAAGAAAGGGGGAAGGAAACCCTCCATTGGCATTTTCAGGACGGTTATGGATGCCTTCCAAGGCTGCCTGACCATTTTCCCCGGCAAATCCGATCAAGACAGGTTCTCCTGAAGGCTTCGTAAAAACAGCCTACTTGAGTCGATATCTTACGCACAGAGTACTTCTGCAACGGTCACCTACCCTTAAAAAACATCAATCCTCCAATAATAGAAAAGTTCAGACATAGGTTCGGAAACCTATACTTTTAAACTGTACAGTTTTATGGGATGAGGTCAAAAGAAAGTGACAAAGGATTTAGAACTGGATGGTGTCTTATTTTCAGGTAAGGCTATATCTGCACTTTCAGACTTTGCATAAAATTCGACTTTGCTCGGCACTGTCAAATAGCGTAGCAGAGACATTTTTGCTATATTATTTGTTAGCATTTCTTTTTATTCTGGGATCAAAATTCATGGGTGTTTCAGAAATTACTTTAATTCGAGAAGCGTCCGGATGATAAGGGTTAATTAAGTAATTATACTCTTGGTGAACAATACAGCTTGGCACTTTTAATACGGCTGCTGCATTATCTTCTACAAAATCATCTCCCATAAATTGAGTTTCTAATATTGGGGGTTTAGAATCCCAATTGTCCGGCAAGTCTTTTAGATCTATTTCAAGAATTTGGATATCATCTGGAATATCAACTTGAACGTAAAACCTATCATTAGGTAAATCTTCACTTAAGTCCAGATGAACAGAAACTTCTAAGGTTGCTAAGGCTCGAGATTCCGCTGTGTAAACGAGATAGGTGTTAGGACTATTCCATCTATATCCTTCTGTAAAAGCTGCCCCAATTCCCTTTAGTGTGATTTTTAGATATTTCTTTCTTTCAACTCTGTAGACTTTCATTACGCCATATTGCCATATTCAAGTCTATTAAGTGCGTTTTTCGCTTCTTGAATACCTGTTACCGAATCAAATAGACTTTCTGGTTTTACCCCACCTAAAGATACGTTTGGCTTCTTAAGCCATCTTTGAAACTTTTCAGATTCATTATTGAACACTTCCGTCCCAAAATCAAGAAGTTCAGTTAATAATAGTACCACCTCACTATCTCTACCGCTTAATAATTCATTTCCTCTTTTCTTTTTGTTGTAAGTAGCTTGAGGTACGCCAAAAATGGTTAAGACTTGTTTTACTGAAAGATCAGTTCTTTTGCTAATTACTTCAATTGACTCATAAGGAAGACCACTTCTAATAATATCTACACGTTCACTCTTATTAGACCAGGTGTATTGTCCATTTGAAACCTTAATTATCCAACCAGACTTTCTTTTTCTTATGGCTCTGGCTCGCTTGATACTGTTTTTCGTATCGAATTTTCCAACTATTTTGACTTGTGTTTTCATATTAAAGCAATATTACTGCAATATAACAACAAAATAGCTTTATTCAAAGTTGTGATAAGAAATAAATGTCAACATCTGGGTAAACATACTGGTATGCTTATTCTATATACTTGCCAGAATCAATTTTCATTATTATAAGATCCTATAAATTTAAATGACTTGCCAGAATCTATATAAACGACCGGTTGATGTCAGAAGATTTGAGGGGCTTGGAGGAGAGTAGAAAGTTTAATTATAGGTGGGTTTTTTTGCGCTAAATTAATGCATGGCTTGCTGGAGTGAGAATTTATTTTGCCTCAGCATCTGTAGGCACTTATTTTGAAATACTAATGATTGTTCCATTTTCAACAACTAGGGTTTTTTGCTTTAACATTTCAGTGCCGTCAAACACATTTCCTTCAAGATCTTAGTAGGTCTTACCATCATCCGTTATTATGTATGTAATATCATTTACACAAAGCTGTTTTATAGCTCTAGGTATATGTTTTTACCAGATTGGGGTATTTAGAGCATCAATGTTTTGAGTTATTTTTTCACTACTAACCGACAAAATATTTTCAAGTTAAAGGGCTAATTTTTGAAGTTAGCCCTTTTTTTCATACTTTTTGCGTGTTAAAACCAAAAGTAATGAGTTCCAAAGATATTGAAAAAAA